>OOCQ01000569.1_pt1 | contig 29981 bp, 25 predicted proteins | sample 1671121 | NCBI WGS metagenome assembly OOCQ01 (sample SAMN06348124, study PRJEB24527) | human gut metagenome | biome: human gut; feature: ankylosing spondylitis patient; material: feces | host: Homo sapiens | place: China | collected 2015-10 | reverse complement strand
AGCGGAGATGTAGATTACGAATATCACCATATAATCAAGGGTCTATACGCCACCTGTTCATCGTGGCATATAGACCCTTTCTATTTCCAGCGAAAAAAGTTTTTGGCGAGGAAAAGTATCAAAGTCTCACTTCTCGCATTAAAAACATGATTATCTAATTAATAATCAATAGATTAACACAAATGAGACTTTTCGGATATTTTTACAAGAAGTATCACAAAAGTATCATAAAAGCATCACGAAGTATCATAAAAACATCACTATGTATCATAAAAGCATCACTAAACATTGATATATAAGCCCTTAGCAGCTTACTAACGAAGTGCCCAAAAATCATCTCGCACTTTGGGCACTCAGTGCCCATCGCACGGGCAATAAGCGACCGTCACTTGGTCTGTCAATGACCATCACTTGGTCCCTAAGAGACCATCAGACGGGCATGTACAGACCAACTAATGGGGAGACTCTTACGATTTCAATAGACACTTCATTACTTGATTAACTGAAAAACTAGACACAATCAATTTTATGAGACTTTAATGAGACATCTATGAGACTTTAATGAGACTTCAATGATACTTTAATGATACTTCTTGTAAAAGAATCAGAAAAGTCTCATTTCTATATCTTGCTACATATCAAGCATATATAATACAAACCACCTCACAAAATGAGACTTTGAGACTTTTTCTCACAAAAAAAATCATTTCACGAAGCGATATTTTACCTTCGCCATCGGATAGTTATCGTTCAGTCGCAGGATGATGCGATAAACGTTATCATTCCACTGGGTCTTCATAATGCCATCCGTCATCTGCACCTTTTCTACCGATGCCGAGAGATACTGCGCATCATATTCCAACCGCACATTGCCACCTTGAAGCAGGATTCTTCCCGCCTTCTGCATCACAGGCTTGCCGAAAGCCATCAGGATAATCTGATTATCAAATACCTGACCATTCAGTTGGTTTTTCTCTATCTGTAGGGAATCGAGCTTATACTGCTCGGTGATTTCCACCCAGTTGTATTCCCTATCCAGGGCGATGGTACGCTGCCACTTATCCACATGCGCCGCCTCGGTATATGCCTTTTCGAGATTCAGGGTAAGAGAAGAGATGCCCTCGCTGAATACATGGTTCACCTTGTCGGCACGATACTTCTTGCCATCCTCCTGCTCCAATCCGTTGATGATAGGCACATTGTGATAAGCCGAACGGCAGTTCATCAGTTCAAAACGCTGGTTGCTGAATGATTTCGAGGTATAGGTATCTCGACCCAAATCGATGACCACCGGCTGGCTGTTCTGATAGACGATGAAGTTGCCGATGTCGTTGTGGTTATGGCTTTCGGCATTGTTGCCACCCTTTGCAGCCACAAACCAGTTTTTGTTGCTCGCCACCATAATCTGCGAATTCTCCAGATAGGCATCTTCCGTCTTTGGCTGCACGGCTGCAGTTTTCTGATACTTCGAGAGCATGGAGAGGAGCATCAGCTCCCTGCCCAGTTTAGGATAATTGCCCGATTTCAGGAAGAGCGTAGTAGGCTTGAGGGTATATTGATATTTCTTACCCACGTATGCCGCCAGCTGCATCATCTGTTCGTTCTGGAGATAGGCTCCATAAGGAAAGAGGATGTTGATGTTCGGAATATTCTTTGCCTGGGCATCCGAGAAATTCACGAAGGTAAGGTCGTTGATATGCATCGTGGTGATGAACCTACCCATGTTTTCCACCTTCTTCTTCTGAGCATCAGTCAAAGTAAGGACGGCTTGCTTCGGCGCAAACTGCATGAAGAAAAGCGACTCGAAGAACGAGGCTCCGGCACAATCCCAATAGCTTACGCCTTCCTCACAACCGCCATCATCCGGATACCCCTTCAGGAAGGTTCGCAAACATTGCTGCACTCCCTTGAAGGCTGCATCGCGCTGCTTGGCATCCTGCTCACAGATGAGCACCGTCTGCAACCAGTTGGTCGTAATCCAGGTATTCCAGTTGTTGGCATTGTTCTTCCAGCCCTGCGGCTGGTTCAACACCGGCTGCAGGAATCTGCGATTGATCTCGCTTCTCACACTATCGCAGAGTCCCTTTTCCTTTCTGTTGATATCATCTTCGAGCATATAGAGTGTCCAGGCAAGCATATCCGCCGTCTCGGCATTGAAGAGATCCACGGGTTGGATATCCCTTTCGGGATGGTCTTTCGGATAATGCGCCGGGATTCCCCACCAAGGCTCCTTCTCTATAAAATAATGCAAGCCCTTGCGGATGGAAGGTAGGAACCGTCCCCTGCCCTGCATGATTTCCGCCATTACCAGGCAGACAAACTGCTTTCTGATGCCAAAGCTAGCTTCCTCGTATCGGGTACGGTTACCATTGGTTCGGAACTCAGCAAACATCGAGTTAGGAATGACATTCCAAGATTTGTTCCTATAGAGATTACCCAACCGGATATAGTCGTTGCGCATCGCCACAGGCACCTGCTTCTGCCAGTATTTATCACCCGCCTTCGGAAAAGGCATAAAAAAAGCCTGGGCTTTCACCACTATGGATGAAAGCACCAAGCCTATTATCATTATCAATTTCTTGTTCATACCGTTTGTTTTTTTGCGTACAAAGATACAAAATTATAGCTAGACTAAAGTCTAGAAAATGATAATTTAAGATGAAATATCGTTTAAAAGCGATATTTTGAGAGAGAATTCCACATTTTCCAAAGCTTATGCATCAAGAACTTACTACTTTCTCAAAGAATTGGCAGTCAGTTCCAGAAGACTCTGCAGATATTCATCGTCTGTATCCTTCTTCATCTTATTCAGCGAAGAGGCGCAGAATTTCTTCTCGTCAGCATTCAGCAACTTACCGTATCCCTTACAGAGCTTGACTATTTTGTTGGCTATACCCGTCTGGAGGGTACGTCGAGTCACCTGATTTCCGAGATAAGGGTATAAATCCTTGGCATTCTTAAAGGCTGCACGGAGCGTATTGAGTTGCATCATAAACTCTGCCGCATCCTTTGGAGGAGTCTCATCGAAATAATAACTGCCAGCCAAACTCTTGTTAAAATTGAAGTTCTTGCGCTGGAGAAACAGAGAATCCAGATCTTGAATAGACGGTTTCGTATAAGAGAATGACTTCATATTGGCGGATGGCTTCTTATAGGTTTGCGGATCCTTGGAGTAGAACTTATACACACTGCCCAATACCACATCATTCTTTCCTGGATACCATACCAAGGCATAAACATATCGCATGGTAGAATCCTTGCGGTCACGGATATACTGCAGGTTATAGTTGCGGTCCTTGTGAGCACCAAACAAGTAGGTCGTGGAATTATCCTTGCCATATCCCACCCGATTCGTCTCATTGCTGGCAGAACCCGCTTTCTTGGTAAAACTGATATAAGCGAGACGACTATTGCTCAACAAAGCCTTATGAAAGGTATCCACCATTTTCTGCTTCTTCCTAGGAACGGCAAACTCAAATCCCTTCATCATACCTATATTGTAGGTATTCATCGTGGAAGAAGTAACAAGGTCGTCTTGCGATAAATCCTGTACGAATTTATCAAAAGCCTGGTCGATGTTCGGTATAGGCTTCTGGGCATGGCAAGCTGAAGAGAGCACCATCAGGCAAGCCACAAATGCTAATTTAAAAGTTGTTTTCATATTCTTCTTCTTTTTAATTGTTTCTTGTTAATAAACCTCCTGGTCTTCATTTTAATAAACCTCCTGGTCATCACTCACATAGTCCTCATCATGCACATTCTCCTCGCTTTCGAACGAGGCACTGGCTACTTCGGCATTGAGCGCCTGGGTCTGAAGAGCATTGATGAGATAGAGTTTGAAGAACATTTCATTCTGCTGTGCCTCCATCTCACAGAGATGCTCATCGGCAAGCTTTTCCGGCTCTGCCAACAAAGAATCGGTAGCAATATTCTGAGCTATCCAAAGCTTTGGAGGAGCAGGAGCAAACAGATGCTGACGATATTTCCTCTGCTTGTGCTTCCTTGTTTTGGGAGATACGAAATCACCCGACTTTTTTATCTTTTCAGGCATGGAGAGATCGGCATTTGCCGATTTCTTCTCGTGGACAACAGCTGAATCTATATCCTCCGGAGTCGTTCTTCCTTCGAGTTGAGCCATCTTCGAATCATCCTGATGCCCTGTCTGTCGCCCTACCCAAGGAATAGCAAACCCTATCAGCAGGGCGATGGATGCAGCCAAACTAAGCGGCAACCATAGGCGGCGCATTCGTGCCTTAGCCTTTGGATGAGCATTTTCTACATGCTCCTCCGCCTCATGGTCAAGAGGCATACCCTCGTCGAAATATCCAAACATCATCTGGTATTCCTTCAAGTCATCGCTCACATCGGGATGCTGGCGAAACCACTCCCCTAGCAGAGCCTCCTCTTCAAGAGTAGTCTCACCAGCCATAAACCGATTGAGCAACAAACGTATATCTTTTTCTTTTTCGTTCATATCATTTCTTCCTCCTTTATTGATTATACCTATTATATATAAGGGCTATCGACATCTTTTTCTGATTTCCTGCAACATCTGCTTTCTTGCCCTCGAAAGCAACACGGATACAGATTCTGTGGTGATGCCCACGATTTGCGCTATTTCCTCAGAGCTTTTCTTCTCTACTTGCCGCAGATAAAGCACCTGATACTGGTTGGAGGGCAGCGCCTTGAGGCGTTTTTGGAGCCACTGTTCGTTCTCCGAGTTTTCCACTTCCACATCGGGCGGCGCATAGTGGCTAGGCGACTTATCGAAAGGCTGGGCATCTATCGAAATCATCTTCCGCTTGCGAAAGAAGTCGATGCAAAGATGCTTGGCTATGCAGCCCATCGAACCTTTGGCATGAGCAGCAGACTGAATGTCTTCCTTGATAGCCCAGAGCTTGAGCATCGCATCCTGTGCGATGTCCTCAGCCTCTTCGCTGCCAACGCCATAACCCTGACTGATCTGCAAGGCTATCTGCCGCAACTGCGGAACGATATGGATGAATTCATTCTCTGTCATTTGCTCTCTATTGTTTTATTTGTTCAAAACTACAACATAAACGGAAAAGAAGTGTTTTTCTTAATGGGATTAACCTATATTAACAAGAAAGCCTGGCAATGACGGTTGCCAGGCTTTCTTGATTAAAAAAACTATTTATTACTTATCCATAAACGACAAGCCCTGATAGAACCAGACATTCATCTGGTTGGCACCACGATGATTCCAGGCATAGTAAGGAATCAAGGTGAGAGGGGTGCAATCTACAGCGACCACTCCCTCCTTCTTCTGATAGATAACATGGGCTGGAGAGGTAACGATAGCCTTTACGGTGAAGGCTGGGGCTCCCTTGGTCTCCGTGTTCCGGATGCTGTAGTTGTCAATGAGAGTGAAGCTTGGCTTCTCTGGCATAACGGCATGGAGCACAGGTTCATTGCTATTATCCACTGCCTCAGCGCAATACACCAATGGACCGCGCTCTACGGCTACCTTGTCCTGGTCGTCAAGAACATTCTTGTTGGCTACCACAGTGCGCACTGGCATATCGAAGTGGATGCGAATCACATCGCCCTTCTTGATGTTCTTGACAGGGAGATAACCCTTGTTGGCATCGAGGTCAGCCTCTACAGCCTTACCGTTTACGGTTACGCTATAAGCTGGCTTCTCGGCATCGCTATACTTGTAAAGATCGCTAGGCACCACCTGGTTGCGAACCCATCCAGGAATACGGACCAGGAGGTTGGCTTTCTTTACGCCACTCTTCTTCACAGCAATCTTGATATCGCCGTTCCAAGGATACTCGGTAGTCTCCTCCAGAACCACATCCTTGCCATTCACCTTGATGGTAGATGTATTGCCAGCAAAGAGATTCACATAGATATTGTTATCCTTCACGCCATAGAGATAACCAGGAACAGAAGGGATGAAGCGGCACAAGTTACTCGGGCAGCAGGCACATCCGAACCATGGCTGGCGGGTGGTGTTGCCATCTGCATTGAAGGCATACTTGCCATCGCTTGACAATGGGTTTGGATAGAAGAATCTGCCACCATCCATGCTCATACCAGAGATGACACCATTATATAAGGTACGCTCCATGCAGTCGATATACTTGCTCTCGCCGTGAAGCAGGAACATGCGCTCAAAGAGATAAACCATAGAAATGGCTGCACAGGTCTCGTTATAGGCAGTCATGTTTGGCAACTCATAGTTATCACCGAAAGCCTCACCTGCATGGCGGGCACCTACTCCACCTGTAAGATAGTATTTCTTGCCAACGATGTTTTCGAAAATACGGTCGATCACCTTCATATAGGCTGAATCCTTGGTCAGGGCAGCCACATCGGCGATACCGGCATACATATATCCGGCACGAACCGCATGACCCACTGCCTCTTTCTGCTCCAGGACAGGAGCCTGGCTCTGAGAATATGGGTTGCGGATATGGGTCTTGCCACGATAGTCGAGCAGATACTTAGCCTCATCCAGATACTTCTTCTCACCGGTCAAGGTATAGAGACGAGCCAAAGCCATCTCTGCAATCTGATGTCCCGGAACGATGGTAGCCTGTCCTGGATTAGGGCCTACTTCCTTTACCACACAATCGGCATATCGCTTGGCGATGTTTAGGAACTTGGTACTACCCGTAGCCTGATAGTGAGCGCAGGCTGCATCTACCATGTGACCGAGGTTGTAAAGCTCGTGGCTCGCCTCCTCGTCCTTGACCCAACGCTTATTTCCCGACCACTGGTGTGGATGCTTCGGGTTGATGGTACGGGCGGTATAGAGATAGCCATCTGGCTCCTGAGCAGCAGCTACTACATCGAGCACGCTGTCGATGTAAGCCTTCAACTTCTTGTTCGGATAAGTCTGGAGGATGTAGCTGGCACCTTCGATGGTCTTATAAACATCGGTATCATCGAAAGAGAATCCCATGAACTTGCTCACATCCCACTCCTTGGTATCCAAGCCCGGGTGGTTAGGATGCTGCAGGGTATAGGCAGCCATCTCGAAGTTCTTGTAACGGTGTTCGCTTTCGCACTTGCTGAAAGCCAATGGCACGGTTACCTCTCGGGCAGCCTTCAGGCGGGCACCCCAGAAGGTGTTCTGTGAAATCTTCACACTGGTAAAAGGAACCTGAGTAAATGGATAACCATTGCTCAGTGTCTTCTGCTTCTGCGCCATCGTAGGCATTGCCACGGCTGCAGAAAGCAATACTGCTGAAATAAATCTCTTCATTATAAATAGGTTTAATTATTTGTTGTTTATTTATGGGTGCAAAGATACAAAAAGTTTTCGATTATAGTGTAAGTTAAACAACAAAAGATAGGTACTTATCGTTAAAATGTAACGAAAGCACCTATCTTTTACCTTATTTTATATACCCTTGTGGGTAGGAACTACTCGCTTGATGGTTCCATCGGCATTGAATTCCAACTTGTCGATGCAAACCTCACGGTGAACACCTGGCTGGAAATGGATGTAATCCTTGTTGATGCGATGATATACGATGTACCACTCATCTGTGCCTGACTTCTGGATGACGGAGTTATGGGCTGTGCCATAAATCTCGTGCTGAGGGTCCTGAATCAGAACGATAGGATCCTTGGCTACCTCGATAGGACCGAGCGGAGACTTGGATGTTCCGTAAGCCACATGATAGTTGGCTGCACCCGTATCATCCACCGACCACATGAAGTAGTAGAGTCCGTTGCGATAGAACACGTATGGAGCCTCGCGATAAGCATAGTCTCGCAGGCTTCCTCCCTTTGGAGTCATCACGGTTACGGTTTCATCCTTAATTTGAGTCATGCTTGGCTCCAACTCGGCACCAGCCATAAAGCCGTTGCCCCAATAGAGGTAAGGCTTCTTGGAAACCGGGTCGATGAAAACATCCACATCGATGAGCTGACCGTTGCAACCCGGATGGTTCTTCGCCAGGAGAGGATGACCCAGGTCAACGAATGGACCTGTAGGAGAATCCGCAACCGCTACACCCATCTGTTTTCTGCCGTTATCATTAGGATTGGCACTGAAATAGAGATAGTACTTGTAGCTGCCGTTCTTCTGCTTCACCTCTACGGCTGCCGGCGCCCAGAGATTGCCGTTAGCCCAGGAAATCTGGTCGCTCTTGGCATCGAGAACCACACCCTCGTTCTTCCACTCCTTCAGGTCGGAAGAAGAATATACGTAGTATTTATATCCACCCCATCCCGGTTTTCCATCGGTGGTAGAATAGATGTAGTACTTACCCGTTTTGTTGGAATACAGGATTTCCGGGTCGGCATGGAAACCTGGCAAGATTGGGTTGCCCAATCCGCTGGCACCCTTGGTGGTTGGAGCGATAGGACGGATGGTTCCATCGGCATTGTAAGCCATCGGTTCGATGATGACACTGCGCTTGTAGCTTCCGCCATCATGCAAGGCACCATTATGAGAGAAGAAGAGCCACTGGTCGTTATAGTTTACGATGGCTGGATGGGTGGTATTGCTGTTGCCGGCAATCTCACTGATGATGCCCTTGGCAGTCCAAGGACCCATGATGTTATCCGCCATGGCGTATGCTATCTTCTCTGGCCAGCCTGAAGCATAGCTCAGATAGTACTTCTTGCCATATTTGTGAACCCAAGGAGCCTCGGTGAATGGGAACTCGGTTCCTACGTCGATGCGCTTGATTTCGCCATCAATCTCCACCATATTATCCTTCAGCTTGGCGATGTAGCACTGTCCATTACCCCATATAATATAAGGTGTATTGTCATCGTCGATGAAGATGGCTGGGTCGATGCAAGCCCAACTGTGCTTGGAATCGAAGCAATCCTTGTTGGTCAACAATGGTTTGCCCAGTGCATCCTTGTAAGGGCCCGTAATCTTATCGCTTACAGCCACACCGATGCCACACCAGTTGGTAGAAACATACCAGTAGTACTTGCCGTTTCTTTCCACCACATGTCCGGCGTATGCCTGCTTGCTCTTTGCCCACTTGAAATCAGAAACCATCAGTGGGGTTGGATACTGGGTCCAATGCTTCATATCGGTGGTAGAGAAAACCTTCCAGTCGTGCATTTCGTAACTAGGATGATTGCCCTTGGCATCATGACCAGCGAAAAGCCACAAGGTGTCCTTATCTACCAAAACGGCAGGGTCGGCAGTATAGATATGAGAGAAGAGCGGATTACCTGTTGCCACGAAGTCGTGCTTCAACACATAGCCCCACTTCTGCTGCAATCTCTCCATCTCGTCCTTGGTTACAGAACAGACCGTACCATGACGAGGAAAGAAATCCTTGCGGAATGATTCTGGCTTGGTAGAGAAGGTATTCAGATCCTTGGAAGTCTGATACTCATATCTTCCCGAACCATAGAGATCGTACATCAGGATATACTCATCCTTATTGTTGAGTTTGAAGATACCTGAGCCTTCTACACCGGTCTTGCTGTCAGCATAGGCATCAATAAACTTGAAGTCCTCCTTCCAAGGTCCCTTCAGGTTCTTGGCAGTAGCCTGCTGAATACCATTCTGTATCTCCTTGCCTTCGGCATTCTTGATGTTTCCCTTATAGAACATGTGATAAACGCCGTTACGCTCGATGATATCATTGTCGATGCAACCATACTTGGCATTGAAGAGCACCTTTGGCTCACTCTCGAAACCAGTGAAATCCTTGTTGGCATAAGCATAATAGGTAACGAGGCTCTTTCTGCCATCACCAGTACGCTGAAGGGTGAAGTAAATCATATACTTCTTTGCCTTCTTATCATAGATGGTCTGTGGAGCCCATACCCAGTAGGCATCGCTGAAGTGCTCCTTGTAGTCTTCCTTCAACACGATTTTAGAGTGCGTCCAGTTCACCAGGTCCTTCGATTTCATCAATACGATGCCCGGATTATCCTTCCATCCATTTTTCACGGTGTTCATATCGGTAGCCACGATATAATAGCAGCCATCTTCACCACGAAGGATATGAGGATCACGGATACCGCCACTGGTACTGATAGAATCGCTGGCGATGACAGGCTGGTTATCGTTGAGCGCATACCAGTTCTTGGCATCCTCGCTGATTGCAAAGCGAAGATGCTCCTGCTTGTTACCACTTCCTTCGAAATAAGCGAAGAGATAGCCTGCAAAATTCTGCTTGGCAGCCTTCTTTGCCGCATGGGCATCCATAGGCATTCCGAGAGCCAATGCTGCCATCAGCATCCCGCCGAATGTTAGTTTGCTGTTCATCATTATCTTGTTATTAATGTTAGTGTTCATAAAATGAATGTTAGTCTTCACAATTTGCCTGCAAAGATACATCATTTTATACGAACAAAGGTACGTAAATTCTGATAAAAACAGAGCGATTTCATTCAAATGGCAGTATTTTCGCCCTTAAACCAGTAAATCTTCCTAGTTTCTTTTTACCCTTTTACCTTTTAACAATCAGTCCACCCTTAGGTTGCATTTCCACCTTCAGGTTTCCCTTCTTATCCACCTTCACGGTCTTCACCTGCGATACTGGCCAGAGTGCCTTCTTATCCTTGCTGGCTGTCTCATGATAATAGGTAACGCTCTTGCCGGCAAGCATTGGCAGGTTCAGGGTGAGCTTCATTGCCTCATCGGTGCCGTTCAAACCGGCAACATACCATTTATCACCATGGCGACGGGCAACAACCGCATATTTTCCAGGATAACCGGCGATGAACTTCGTCTCATCCCATGTAGTAGGAACGCTCTTCAGGAAATCAATCTCGTGCTGAGGAAGCTCAGAGAGATTGTTCGGATAGATGGCGATGCACTGGATGGCCGCCTGGTTCATGATAGCCGAAGCCATCTCGAAGACATCGGTGGTATAACGGCGATGACGACTCTTGTTATCCTTGGAGAGATACTTGTTCATGATGGTACCACCCCAATCCATCGCTCCCACGGCATTGCGGCAGAATGGATGCATGGTCAGCTCGAAACCCTCCTGCTTGGCATGATAATCAGAGAAGAATACATTCTCTGAAGCCAGTACAGCCTCGCTGGATACATAGTTTGGATACATACGCTCCCAACCTCTTGGCAGGGTGCAACCATGGAAGATAACCTGAATGCCATAATCGTTGGCATCGCTGAGGATATCCTCATACTGCTGCATGGTGTGCTGCTTGTCACCACCGAAGAAATCCACCTTGATACCCTTGATGCCGATGCTCTTCATCCAAGCCATCTCCTTCTTGCGGGCCACGATGTTATCCATGATGCCACGAGGTCCCTGAGGTGCATCGTTGGCCACACCATTGGAATTATACCAGAGCATCAAGCTTACATTCTTGCTCTGCGCATACTTGCTCAATTCGGCAATCTTGTCTCTACCAATCTGAGTATCCCAGAGTGCATCAACCAGCACATACTCATATCCCATGGTAGCAGCCAGGTCGATGAACTGCTTCTGGTCGTTATAGTTGCAGGAACCATCCTGCCAGATGAGCCAGCTCCAGGCATACTTGCCTGTGCCGTATTTCTGGGAAGCCTCGAATCTTGGCTCCACTACATCGTATGGAATGGTGGTCTCTACCAATGGCTTCAAATCAGAACCCACGGTGATGGTGCGCCATGGAGTGGAACCCGGAAGGATGAAGGTGCCCGATGTAGAACCGATGCCATCTGCCTCCTTCTCCATTGGGAAGGCTATCTGATAACCCTTTGCAGCATCGTAATCGCCGATGTGACAACCCGGATAGTTGCCGTGAGTACCCGTTTCGCTGACCAATACCCAGCCATCGCCGCCTACCCTGAAAAGGCAAGGGAAGGTATAGCCATGACCATAACCCGATTTGGCTGTAAGAGGTTGATCTACCTTATAATCCTCCTCATAACTTGGTTTGGTACGGGCGAAACCGATGAGCGGATCCGACTGTGGACAAAGGTAAGTGGTGGTTACCTTAGGAAGATTGAAAGCCGTTTTCTCTTCATTCACGATGAGATGCTGAGCCTTCAACTTATCAAAAGTATAACGGAAAGCCACATCATTGTTGCTCACATTGAAGGTAACGGTCATCGGCTGCTTCTTGCCGTTGATGTATGTTACATGGAGCTGATTGGCATGATAATCCACATGCGATACCTTGGCGGTACGGAGGTCATAACTCTTCTCCACCGTTGCCTCTTTCTTACTCTGATAGGTTAAGCCTTGGCTAAAATCGCCTACATTGGCAAGGAGTCCGAGCTGTGATTCCTCCATCATTCGCTTACCTGCATAGTCGATGGAATAATAGAGTTTGCCATCGCGGTCTTCCACCACGACATTCAACTTACCATCAGGAGAAGTGATGGTATTCTTTTCGGCATAGGCACCGATGCTAGCCATCAATGCCAGTGCTACTGCTAAAACGTTTTTCTTCATTTCCGATTGCGTATAGTTAAGTTATGATTATTTTTTTGATTGCAAAGTTACTCAAAAATATCCACAAAGAGGGCAAGAAAACAACAGAAAAATAACACGATTCGTGATTTTGCAACAAACAACTAACTTTTTGCAACAATTTACGCTGCATAAAAAACCAAAAACAGGGCAAACTGCCTCATTTCTCAGATTATTATTGTATCTTTGCAGAAAGTTTGCAGTATTTTTAAACGAAAAATAGCATAATCATATAGAACAATGGAAAAAGCAAAACAGATTCCTTATCGTGCCATCGCCCTTGATTTGGATGGCACCTTAACCAACCACGAGAAAGTGGTTACCCCTAAGACCCGCGAAGCCTTGCTCAAGGCTGCAAGCGAGGGAGCCGTAATTATCCTTGCTTCCGGTCGCCCTACCTACGGCATCGAACCGGTGGCTGAAAGTCTCGAACTGAACCAGCGAGGAGGATACATTCTTTCTTATAATGGTGGCAACATCGTGAACGCCCAGACAGGCGAAAAACTCTTCTCGCAGTTTCTGCCGGATGAAGTGATACCAGAATTATATGCCTATGCCAAGGAGAAAGGTCATGCCCTGCTGGGATATGCCGGCAACGAGATTATCACCGAGATGCCAGACGATGAGTATGTGAAAGAGGAGTCGCGCATCAACAAGATGAACATCCGAAAGGTGGATAACCTGTTTGAAGCCCTGGAGCCTCATCCAACCAAGCTCCTCATGACTGGCGACCCTACCCTCATGCTCAAGGCGGAGGAGGAATTGGTGGAAAAATTGGGAGACAGAATGGATATCTTCCGCTCGGCTCCTTTCTTCCTGGAGTTGGTACCTAAGGGTATTGACAAGGCAAAGTCGCTGACTCGCCTCCTGGCGAAAATCAATCTTACTCCTGCCGACCTGATTGCCTTCGGCGATGGTTACAACGACCTGAGCATGCTGAAGCTTGCCGGCATGGGTGTGGCCATGGAGAATGCCGCCCCAGAAGTAAGAGCCGAAGCCGACTATGTTACTCTATCAAACGAAGAGGATGGCGTAGCCGCAGCCCTCGAACATTTCGGAATGTAATTGATAACTATCGCCTTTTTCATGCCAACATAATTACACATTATTCTCGAATAAACAAAAATTAATTTGAATTATTTTGTATTTTCTTGAATTTAAAGTATCTTTGCAGGCAAAATCTCTCAGGAGAGAATTTCCTGACAGACTACAGAATAAAAGCATATCAACCATTATGTTACAACTTGACAATTTCTACAAGGCTCGCTTCGTGCTGAGCAAGGTGATTAGAAAAACTGAGCTGGTTCACACACCAAGAATCAACCCAGAGAGTGATGTTTATCTGAAACCGGAATGTCTCCAGAAGACAGGTTCGTTCAAGATTCGTGGTGCGTATTATAAGATTTCTCAACTCTCTAAGGAGGAGAAGGAGAAAGGAGTGATTGCTTGTTCGGCAGGCAACCATGCACAGGGTGTGGCGCTCGGAGCCACTGCCATGGGGGTAAAGAGCCTCATCTGCTTGCCTGAAGGTGCACCTATCTCGAAGGTAGAAGCTACCAAGCGATTGGGTGCCGAGGTCTGTCTGGTTCCGGGTGTCTATGACGACGCTTACCAGAAAGCTTTGGAGTTGAAGGATGAATTTGGTTATACCTTCGTGCATCCTTTTGATGATGAGAATGTGATTGCCGGTCAGGGAACCATCGGACTGGAGATTCTCGACCAGTTGCCTGATGTAGAAGCGGTCGTTGTACCAGTAGGCGGTGGCGGTTTGATTTCCGGAGTGGCTTTCGCCATCAAGTCATTGAACCCGAACGTAAAGGTTTATGGTGTTCAGGCTGAGGGAGCGGCGAGCATGGTTCAGAGTCTTCACGACCATAAGCAGGAAAAATTGCCTTCTGTGGCAACCGTTGCCGATGGCATCGCCGTGAAGGAGCCGGGAAAACTCACCTTCGAAACCTGCTCCAACTATGTGGATGAAATCGTGACGGTAAGCGAGGACGAGATTTGCGCTGCCATCCTGAAACTTCTTGAAAGCGAAAAGATGGTGGCAGAAGGTGCCGGGGCGGCAAGTGTAGCTGCCGTGATGTACAACAAGGTGCCGGTGAAGGGCAAGAAAACCATCTGCGTGGTTAGTGGCGGTAACATCGATGTAACCATCCTGAACCGTGTCATCAACCGCGGTCTCTCGAAGAGCGGACGCCTCTGCACCATCGAGATGGAGCTTGATGACAAACCGGGTGAGCTGGTAGAAGTGGCATCCGTCATAGCAAGTATGGGCGGCAACATCACGGGAGTTCATCACGACCGTTCTGCCAACCGCAACAAGGTGAATGCCTGCGTGCTCCGACTCACGATGGAGACCCGCGACGCAGCCCATGTCAAGGAAATCAAGAGTGGCCTGGAACAGAAAGGTTTCCATCTTTGGATTGTATAATAGTATAATAGCAAAGAGAAATGCTATAAACTATAAATTGTAAATTATAAATTATATATTAAAGATCATGAACGCAATTCACACAGACAATGCGCCTGCAGCTATCGGACCATATAGCCAGGCTATCGAAGTAAACGGTTTCGTATTTGCATCAGGTCAGATTCCTATCGACCCAGCAACAGGTAATTTCGTTGAGGGTGGCATCAAGGAGCAGACTCGCCAGAGCCTCACCAACGCCCAGAACATCCTGAAGGCAGCAGGTACCGACCTTTCTCACGTGGTTAAGACCACAGTTTATCTGAACAGCATGGACGATTTCGCTGCCATGAACGAGGTTTATGCTGAGTTCTTCAGCCAGCCATATCCAGCTCGCTCTGCCGTAGCCGTAGAGAAGTTGCCAAAGGGCGCTCTCGTAGAGGTAGAGGTTTTGGCTGCCAAGTAAATCTCTGTCTTTGCTTCGCAGGTATAAAAATTTTGAAGAAAAAGGATTTTGATGGGAGCTACAATCACATTCAAAAATCTAACGATAGGCTATCGCTCAAAGCACCAGCTCAGAGCGATAGCCTCATCTATCTGTGCCTCACTCCAGGCCGATGAACTCACCTGTCTCATCGGAGCCAACGGAGTGGGAAAATCCACCTTACTCAGAACTTTAGCCGGATTCCAGCCGGCATTGGATGGCGAAATCCTGCTATCCGGAAAATCTCTCTCGGCTTTTTCCGCCCAGGAACTGGCAAGAATCATTGGAGTGGTTTTAACCTCGAGACCCGATGTAACCCAACTCACAGTAAAGGAAGTAGTTGGCATCGGCCGTTCCCCCTACACCAATTTCTGGGGAACCTTATCCTCATCCGATCATCAGATAGTAGATGATGCCATCCGGCAGGTTGGCATCCCCCATCTGGCATCCCGCTATATCCATGAATTAAGCGATGGAGAGCGCCAGAAGGTGATGATAGCCAAAGCCTTGGCTCAGCAAACCAGCATCATCATCCTGGATGAGCCTACCGCCTTCCTCGATTTTCCGAGCAAGGTAGAAACCCTCCAGATGCTCCGCCATCTAGCACACGAGCAGCATAAGTCCATCTTATTATCTACCCATGATGTAGAGCTAGCCCTCCAACTATCCGACCGTCTCTGGCTGATGGAAGAAAACCATCTCTCCATCGGCACCCCAAGAGAGTTGGCTGCCGATGGATCGCTATCGAGATTCATCAATCGGGATGGCATCAGATTTAATGAGCAGAAGATGAGGATAGAGTTTGAAACTTTCCACAACTCTTTCCCAAATCCACCTGCACACCCACGTTAAAGCCGAAGAAGCCATTGCTTCCGGAAGAAACCGACATGCCAGTGCCTGCCACACCACCCATAAATTCGCTGGTGATAACCTGGTACGACATATCAGCATAAACACTCAGGCGCTTCTTGAGCTTATAGGTTCCACCCATGCCGACACCCACTGTAGGGGAAGCAGAATGGATGGCGAAGTTACATCCCAAGCCAGCTCTAGGATAGACATAGAAATTCCACTTCTGGTCGGGGCTATAATCCATGAAAATGTTTTTAACGCTGATAGGAACATCCACGCAGAATACGGCATAACCGCCTTCATCCATATTGCTCTGCGGATTATCAGCCGGTCCCACCCATTCCAGGTGCTTGTTCTTGAAGATAGAGAGTCCGTTCTCCCAATTCACCTTTCCTCGCAGAGCCACATGCGGCGTAAACCATTTTCCCAACGCCACATCCACACCGAAGGTCTTTCCTTTTGGGAACACCTCCGAGAAATCGCATCCATAAGGATTCTGCAAAGACATATCCAAACCAGCCTGTACAAACCAATTATCACCAGTAAGCACCTTCTGGTCTTGAACTTGCTGGTTTTGCATATTCAGACCTTGTGCATTCTGGTTTTGTGCATTCACCCCCAGGCTACATGCCAGGGTGCATAATATAATCAAGAAATGTTTCATGATGTTTCACCTTATTATATATTGTTCTTTCAATATAATCTATTATTCCTTCAATTACAGGATTATTCTCCCACCTTTTTAAAAGTCTTCGTCTTGGAGATATTGAAAGTAACTCCCAGCGAAATATCAAAGAATCCGTTGCTGTTGGAGCCTGTTCCCGTATCCTTCTCCACGCCGACAAATCCGCTTGAAACCATATTGTAAGCCACATCAAAGTAAAGTCCCAGCTGGTCATTCAACTTGAATGTGTTGCCAATACCGAGTCCTACAAGAGGGGTACCCTTAGAGACACCGAAATTATATGCGCTTCCGGCACGAGGATACACCTGCATATTCCACAGTCGGTCTTCCCTGTAGCCCCAAATCAGGTTATGCAGGTCAATCTGGATATCCCCCACCACGGTCAGATATCCACCCTTATCCATGTTTTTTCCAGGCTGATCAAAAGGAGCGAGCCAGTTGTCGTGCCCGTTTTTCAGCAATTTGATACCATTCTCCCAGTTCACCCGTCCGCGGAGACTTAAGACAGGAGTAATCCACTTACCCATGGCCACGTTCAATCCGAACGACTTACCATTAGGAAACACTTCCCCCAAGAAGTCATGTCCATAAGGATTCTGGAGCGACATATCGAGTCCTGTCTGCACATACCAGTTGCTCCAAAACGAATTGACATAAAAGACTTCCTGTTTCCCCTGCGCCTTCATTCCAGTGAGGCACAAGCAGAACATCAGTAATAAAGTTAGTCTTCTCATAACAATCAATTATCTTATATCTAATTTTACCGTTCTTAATCCATTCTCTCTTACAACGCCTGCAAAGTTACGCTTTTTATTCCACACGGCAAAACAAAAGAAGTTTTTTTTATAGGGGTTAGGGAGATATACGATAATCCTCTAAAAAAAGAAATAAGCTTCATCGTCCAATGAAAGTAGTTTCGATGAACAATGAAACTACTTTCGTTGGGCAATGAAGCCTTATTACATAGCAGAGCCTTTTATTTGATGAATCTCTGCAAATTGGGTTTCAAATCCTCATGCTTGGAATAGTCGAAGTTCAGGCACTTGCTGGCATCCTTGAATGGTACAACCGCATGATACTCACCAGCAGCAAAGCAATCAATCTGATAAGGATGGTAGGTTAGGACGATACCTTCTGGTAACACAGCAAAATGAGTCAGAGGGAAATCTTTCTCGGTAAAAGCCACCTCATTGTAGCCTTTCCATCCAGCCCATTCATCACAAGAATAATTGTGTACCAAAAATGAGCGCATTACATCATCCAGGCTGCTCGTATCAACCATCGGACAATGGAATGAGAATATAAACCGTGTAAAATCCTGCCATGTACTTTCTCTTTCGTAGCAGAAATCATACTCTTTTTTCAAGCTTTCCAACACCAGGTGTCTGAACTGTTGCAGCATGGCTGGTTTCACGGAGTTGTTGACATCGAGAAATCCGCCTCTCCGCTTATCGTATGTCATATAATACTCATGAGGCAATTCATGAAGTCCACCATTATAGAGACTAGCCCTATAAAAATAGGTGGTATAATCGTCACAGTCAGCCACTTTCTTCACTATGATATCCCCAAGCATTCTAACCTCCAAGGTATCACCTATTTGATTCTCTGCCCGGCAAAGTTTCTCCCACAAAGCGCCATATCCATCCAGAGAAAGCTCCATTTCCTTGAGCGAAGCACATTTACCTACAGGAACATCCCTATTATTTTCCAACAGACTAAATGCATCATCCCTGATAGTTGCCATCATCCATTCACGGATGGCATTATCAGCCTCAGCATCACCTTTCGGTATAACCAAATCTACGTTAAATCCAGCTTCCATTCTTTCATACTGGCTCCTTGGTTTGATGAAATAGTTCTTCTTGAAATGTTCTACAGATGTATCGGTGGCATCATCCATCTTCTTTGCGTTGTATAAATCAGCAAAGGAGATTTCCTTGGTCTGTGCTCCGGTAATCAGAGTCACCATTCCATTTTTCTGTGGTCTTCGGCAAAACACATCATATTGAAGTCCGATACATTTCCCATCAGAGAAGCAAATCGTATCAGAGTTCACGAAAACCTGCAAGTCTTTCCAATTGCCCAGATAGTATAAACCTAATGTGCCACAAGGAGGCGAGAACAGCACCTTTTTATTCTTGATGTCATAAACCTCCTCATCATCAATACTCACATAGTTGTTTGTATGATCAATAGTAGAAATATCCGAAGCTCCGATTTGAGGATAGTAGAATCCGTTTCGTTCATACTTCAAGAGATAGTAAGGTGTCTTATCATCCTGATTGGAGTTCAATACGATAAGCAGACTATCCCCAATCCTTCCCCTGATATCAAAGGTATCGCCATCCAATGTCAGCTTGTAATCATCCAGAATTACACCTTTTAAGCCAACGCCCATTCGCAAGCCATTACAACCAGTAAGGACTGCAAATATAAGGAATATAAACATCAGTCTTTTCATCGTGCAATATAGTATCTGCCCAGTAATCTTAACAGTCTTCATAACGATTCCCCTAATTCGTGTCGGGTACAACTTTTATTGTTATTTCTTCCGATTCATCAACCATTCCATCAATTGGTTCACCTCCTTACTCAACATTCCAGCAGTTGCCGGAAGTTTATGAGGGCGAATGACAATCATACCGATAGAATATTTTGGGTTATCAGCAGGAAAACAGCCCACAAACGTAAATTCATCAAAACATCTTTTATTGTAGTCGTATTGAAGGATATTGTATCTACCAGCCTGTTTTACACCACTTTGTTTGAAAGACAGAGCCAGTTCTATGGCATTGTTCGTCTTTGTTGTGTCGCTGATAGCCCAGATATTCTTTTTGAATGGTACATATACCATATCACCACACCCTTCACACTCGTCATCCAATTGTTTCTCCAATGATGCCCATGCTAATACTTCTGATGTTGTGGCATCAATAACGGCTATTTGCCCATATATACCATCTGTTTCTAACATCATATTTCTTTCTAATAGGTTGTAGCATGAGTCTATAAGTTCTTTGTCTGCTAATGGACAAATTTCAACACTATCGTTGAAATAGGAAACTTCTTTTCTCTGAGCATAGACACCTACACAATAGAATGCAAGTGCTACACATACAGTAAACCGCATAGCATAAATAGCAAATACCTTGAATTTCATATTTCGATACCCTAATCCGTGTCGGGCACAACTTCTAAGTTTGTTATTTGTCTGTTTATGAGATATAGAGTATCGAAGTAACCATTTTCTATCAGAAAATCACCCCTGAGCCGAAATACTGTCCGATTTAACATTTGAAATCTTGTAGCTCATGTTCATTCAAAATTACGGTTTACAACAAATAATTGTTTTTTACGTCTGAGAAACTCTGCCTCATAGTCAGCTGGCAGCCCCAACATGGCAAGCTCGTCGGGAGTGATTGCCTTGATAATACTGTTGAGTCTGGCGGCAATATCATTGCAGCGGAACTCTTTTTTCTCCACATAGCGATGCCCTCTCATCTCCGGCACCTCATCAAACGGAACGGAAGGGTGCATCACATAGTAAAGCGCAATGGCAATGTCTGTGCGGTGCCTGCCCATGGCGCAGGCAATATAGAAACTACCATTATCCATCAACTCGAACAGCAGCGGAAGCGAGGCAATAATCTGGTGTACGTCCGTATTCTTGCTGTCGATGGGCAGACTGTGGTATTCCAAGCCAGCCTCTACCACATTGCGGTCGTAGCGGTCGGTGTGGTCATGCGTTCGGAGGTCGATGATGACCTTTACACCGGCATCACGCACCTTTGCCAACAGCCAATTGCTGCCACGTCCCGACATTGTCCTGCCTCTCGCTCCTTTGTCATACACGGGGGCAAGGTCAACAATGGGGTATCGCATTAATGCCTCATACAAAGCATTGGGCTTATTGACAAATGAAAGGTTGTTCGCCTCAGAATTGTTCTCTTGGACAACCTTGTTTTGGGCATTCTTTCCCACATGCCATCCGTCACACCATGCGCATTTATAGACCGAGAAATGCACGCCATGCTTTTCGCTCATTACCTTGGCTGCCTTCAAAGCAACAGCTTTTGTTGGGTAAGACATTTTTTGCTTTCCGCTTCCTCGTGCCGTATGACTGTATCGGCTAAAAATACCGAAGGCGTTGTGCGTCACGAAGATATTTCTCCAAGCACCATTGCGAGTCAACTGGTCATATATAGCTAAAAATAGATTCTTAATCTTCATCTCGTTAATTCTTATAAATAGTAGAAATTCTTGTTATTGAATGTGGTAAATGGAGAGTGGGCATCATCCATTTCATGGCACCCGGCATTGGCCAAAGCGTGTAGATATTTCGCTCCTTATTTCTTCCTTGCTAAATCAAGCCGGATATGGTCTTTTGTCTGATAAAGTAATCCATCACCAGGTCTTTGTACATAACAACGACTATCACCAATATGTGCAATGGTTGCCACATCGTTCTCAATACTTACCATGACCATGGTCGTACCCATCTCTGCATAATGAAGTTCAAATGTCTTTTTGTCAATTGCACAACTCGCTTTCTTGCAAGCAAGTTTCACCTTTGAGTCGCAATCGGGCATACTGATATGCTTCTTCCAAAAGTCAGATATAGTATTGCATACCGTTTCACTGGCTGTCTCTCCAAAGGAATGACCGCCCATACCGTCACAGACTATTCCCATGAAGCAATTGTGCTCTGGCATTTCCAGGACGTTAAAGCAATCTTCATTATTGCTTCGCCGACCAGTCTTGCTGATTGTCGTATATTTGATTTTCATTGTCTTTTGTTTTTATGTTTATATTGTTTATGAGAAAGAAGTAACCTAACGATACTCACTCAATATACTTTTCCAAACGAGATTCATATGAGTAATAAATAACACTCAAAAGGATTATAAGTAAAGCACACTTTTTCATCGTAGTTTCTTTTTATTGTTAGACAATCTGTTTTTATAAATAGTAGTAATATCCCATACCTATGTAGATATACTGAGTTCTACCATAGAAGTTTCTTCCTGTTTGAACTATATAATCAACATTGTTCAATCGTACTTTCCACACTCCTTCTTTATCTTTATACAACGTGGCGTATCGGGTGACTATATTCCAACAACCATTGTAATATGAGTAAATAGGAACTGTAGAACTATTGCTGGTGTTGCGTCCCCTAAATGAGGTGGTATTTTGAACAGGAACAGACACATAACCATAACCTCTACATGCTTGACAAGCTACAGCCCCATACATAGTCATCCATCCTCCAGCTCCTCTACAGTTGTTACAAACAACATTCTGATAATTTTGAGCGTTTACTGATGCAATGGCGCAAACGAAAAGAATCAAAATACAAATAATAGACTTCATATCTCAATACCCTAATCCGTGTCGGGCACAACTTCTAAGTTTGTTATTTGTCTGTTTATGAGATATAGAGTACCGAAGTAACCATTTACTATCAGAAAATATTTATTTTGTGATTTTCTGCATTGGAAAACAAAAAGCAGAAGACCATGGGATACAAACTACATGCCTTCTGCTCTTTTATACTTTAAGAATAATCCTTCTGATTGATTATCTTTTCAAAGTGAACTTCTTTACAACCTTAGCTTTTCTGTCAATAGCTCCATAAAGATTGATTTCTTCATCATCTGTCATACCGAATCCATCTTCATCACGATAGTACATACCATCAGGGTTAAGCTGCCATTCCACCTCTGCCACGCCATTTTTATATTGATATACATGACCAGGGAAATGAAATGAATGCGCTTTTGCTCTTTCAAAAGCATCTTGTGGAAGCCCTTTCAGACTATCCCAGTCAATATCTTCATCTGTCACGATTTGCAGCACCTCATCAATAGACATGAACTCGTATGCGCATCTTGCCTCTTTGTCCATCAAGTAACGTGGTTTCCAATACCGCCCAATCACCTGAGTCACTAATACCATATCTTCCCCCAAATCATTTTGTACAAGTGGTAGACCTTGATATTGTGATAAACATAATTCCCTATATAGTTTTTTCTCTTCTGACATATCCATATTATTGGACTTTCCCTCTTCATACACCAAATCCCATGGATTATCATTGCAGATAACAAGCCCCTCCGTCTTACCTTGTACAAAATCATTTTCATCTGTATCATCTTTATTCTTAGCCTTAGCAAGATATCGGAGTTTTCTTATCAAATCACGTTCTTCTTCATTCGCAATATCATAAGCAATTTGAATGTAACTGTCAAAAGATTTTTGAATCGCTTCGGTTGCTTGCTCCAATATTTCATCATTACCTTTCTTGGCAATAATGCTCATCGCACAGGCCATAAGCCGTCCAGCAAATCGTGAGTTACTTAGGTTGGGGGCATCACCTAAAACTTCGTTATATCCATCTTTCAGTTTGATTGACACATTATTTCCACCTGTAGATTTTGCGTGCATATTCATCTTTGCTTCTTCGTATGACTCATATCCGAATATAGCGGCAGCCAACGATTCGAAGTTTTTGTCATCGAGAATATCGACCGAACGAATCATTAAGTTTCGAATCTCATCTGAAGTGTTGTCTGACAACTCTTCAAATTCTTTCACTGTGGCCACAATAATATTATAACCGTCTTCTTTTTCTGACAAATATACCTGTGCCTCAGGCAAAACACCAGCAGCTTCTTTACCAATTCTTTTAACCTCGTAGTTAGCAGCAAATGCTACATTAGCATCTACAGGTATAGGGAAAGGAACATATACAAGTAGTCTATTCCCGCCCATATTGGTTAATGCAACATTGAACACACAATGTTTGCCTTCTACTACAGTAGCAAACTTATTTCCCTCTTGATTGGGTACTATACCTGCCGAAGAAAACATCTTTACGATACATTCTTCAAGAGTAAGTTTCTTTTGGGTTCCTTTACCTTTATTTTTGAAAAAATCGAATAATCCCATAATTCTTTGGTTGTTTTTTGCTATCTAATCAGTTATTTCCAACAACTGTATTCCAGTTGTCCTTACATTACTAAAAACTTTTAGGTCAAATACGCTTTTAATGTAATGAGCAGTTCTTGATTGACACCCCATTCGTATCATATCAAACACCAAGGCACCATCAATGCTTTTAATTGGACATGACCTTTCCAAGTTTGGCATATACATATCATCGCAGATGAAATATCCTTTCCATGTTGCATAGTTTTGACCTTGTACATGAAACCAGTTGCCAATACGCATATCACGCTCTATTTTATAAAAGCCCACTGGTGATTTCATCAATGTTGCTTTAGTGCGTTCAAATTTAATATCCTCTTTGTGGAGTATAGCAGAGCAGAACTTAATGCGTTCTATCACTATTTGTGGCATTTGACTTACACGAATCTTTCCCATTGTATGAATCGGGTTGTAGTAAAATTCATAAAAATCTTTCGTTGCCAACATCCAAAAGCAATCACTAACATATAGAGTGTACCCATCTTCCTCTTTTAACCTATCTTCCCAATAGAAAGGAACATTATGTGGCGATAAAAATTCTCTCATATTAAGATTCCCTAATCCGTGTCGGGCGCAACTTCTAAATTTGTTATTTGTCTGTTTATGAGATATAGAGTATAGAAGTAACCCTTTGCTATCAGAAAATATTTATTTTTCGATATTTTCAGTATAGAAAGACAAAAAGCAGAAGACCATGTGCTCGAAATACATAGTCTTCTGCTCCTTACAGCTTAGTCTTTTCTAAGAAACGATTACCCTTTCGTTTTCGCCACCAAATATCTTGCTGCAAAATCCAAAGCCGTGATGATATGCGGAACTATATTTTGGGCAGATTCATTTTCTGTAATCTTATGGTCATAGTCCAGGGATACTTTTGCATCTTTGCTTTCAGACAACAGAGCCTTGATGAATTTTACATTCCTGTTTGTATCGTCCACCGCATCCTTTAGCAACTCCTTACCTAGCAAAGAAAGTCCAGCAACAAAAGGAATACAGAAGCGTATCATACTTTCATCTTTGCCTACTACATAGAAATACACTTGTCCATTATACTTAAAATGCCAACCAAAAGAAGGCATTTGTATCGTTTGACCGCACATTCGGCGAATCTCGTTTACTATTTCTTCCTGTCTCATAATCACTATAGTTTAATTTAACTATTTATGATAAGAGAGGGAGAAAAGTAACCATTTCATTAGTCCAACATGACAAATGCAGCCCAACGGAATGGATCAGGATATTTTTTGCGGATGATTTCCTTAGCTTGTTCAAATGCCTTGCGTTTGTTCCAGGCATTGTTCTTGTCGGCAAGGCATTCATAGAATGTAGTCATAAATTCAGAAGTAACTTTGTCATCTACATTCCATAGCGACATGATGATGGTACCAACACCAGCTTTTTTGAAGGCACGCTGCAAACCAAACACTCCTTCTGCTGTCACTTTACCTTGTCCGGTCTTACATGCTGAAAGAACCATTAATTCTGTTCCCTTGAAATCAAGATTTGCTATATCTTTAGCTGTCAACACACCACCAAGTACGCCATCAGAATACTTCTTGCCTAACCAGGCTGCATTGCCTCCTGCAAACACTAATCCAGATAAAGACATTGCATCGGTATAACCACTAAGATAATCGTTGTCTTTTGCCTCATCAGGAGTATAATAGAAGCCATGTGTAGCTATATGTACTATGGATGAGGATTTACCACTTAAAGCCACAAAAGACTCTGCATTTCCCTTAGAACCGGAATAGACTTTTACAGCAAACCCATTGTCCTCCAATGTTTTTTCTATCTTCTTAACTTCATCTTTCGTATTGCGCAAATCCTTAAAGCCGGACTTTCCATACTCAGAACGCACCAGCGCTGCCAAATCAGATTTTTCATACGCCTTACTTTCTTCTTCCATCTTTTGTGGAGCCAAACTATATTGCAATCCTCCATAAAGCGTAGCAGTTCTATTGTTTTTACTAGAATGATGAGCTTTCACAATTTCTCTTGCAGAAGTCAATCTTACAAAATCATAATGCTGCCCTAATGTCGTTCCATCAGAAAGAGGAAGAGCTTCCAATGCTATGCTATGCATAATGCCTGATGGAATATAATACACAGTACTTCCTTCTGTAATATTTGCTCCGATTGATTTCCAAATTAAATTAAAAGCCCCATCCTGCAATTGCTCATAATTGTAGAGTGTAAAACTTTGCATACCATCTAAAAGGGAATCAAGTTGCTGCTGGTCGAAACACTTTACTAAAAGCGGATGTCTCTTACTCTTGTCATATATATATGCTACATATTGGCGGACGGAATCTTCTGTTTGATAATCAGAAAAGTCTATCACAACTTCATTATCAGCCAGACAATTCCTAACCTTTTCATAGTTTATGTCAAGATATGTCTCATATTCGTTGTAACTTTGGCATTTGTAGCTAAGCCGTTGTTCCAACTCTCTTTGGCGAATCGTCAAGCTATCTATTTCAAGCTTATTGTATTCATAGTTGCTTCTCAATGCAAGAAGTCTATTGTTTATAGCCAAGAGATTACGATAATTGGCAATGTCATCATCAGTTCCTTCATTGCGGATAATATCAACTACCGATTTTTCTGTTTCAAGCAGCAAGGACTTTGAGAACAATAAAGCATTATAACAAATTTCAGTTAATTCACTATTGAGATTTCCGCATTTTATGGAAAATGTGGCCATACCACTAAGGTTATTCAGCGTTTCCATCCAGAACTGTTCTCTTTGTGTCGGAGTCGAATATCGCCAAAGTTGTTTCATACTATAAAGTAATTGATTCATAGAAATACGAAACAGGCTGTCTGCCTCGTTTGCATTCCCACGAGCTCCTTCAATATTGGCTAATGTGAACACTGTCTGATAATAAGAACCTGACGTATCTCCAAATTTATTCTTGCAAGCCTCTACATATTCACTATACGTTGCAAAAGCATCATCATAACGTTTAAGCACGAAATAGGCTTCAGACTTATTCTGTAAACTTCTGAATTTTGATGGTGAATCTTCAGTTCTTTTATCAGCGAGAGTATTCAATGCTTTATCAAAATACTCTATTGCTTTTTCGTATTTCTCAAAATTGGCATAACAACTGCCTTTTATATTGTAAAAGTTAGCTATCACTTCCTTGTCTTGATAGGAATGACCGACACCACGTTCCAAACTATCCAGACAAGCAAAGGCTTTCGTACTATCCTTGTCTAAGGCATAGAGTGTACATAAATTACTGTATGCCTGGTACTGCTGGTCACTATTCCTGCCGTTCATTTTTTTAGTTTGATCTATATAATTCTTAGCAAATCTGATAGCAGTTTTGTATTGCTTTTGTTGTTGTTTCAAATTCATCATACAACTATAGTAATTGAACTTTGCCTGTTCTCTGTCAGAAAAAGACAAATCCTGCATCACATCCCAACATTGCTGCAATTGCGTCTCAACCATAGCAAACTCCTTTCGTGCCAAATACTCATTTGACCAATATAAATGATATATGGTCTTCAGTTTGGCAGAATTGGATACATGATACAGAGAGTCCAATGCTTTCAAATACTGATTATACCCAATTATGTCGCCTACTGTTCGATATAGGGCTAGTAAGTCAACCATAATTTTGGATTGAAAGAAATCCTCGTTGGCTTCTGTTGCTATTTGCAAAGCATCTTTATAATGTTCGTTGGCTTTTTCCCATTCACCCAATCCTGCCTTCAAAGCTCCCATAGCTTCTGTTGCTTGTATTTGAAACTCCACATCTCCAAGATTACGATACCCCTCTTGGGCTTTTTGTAAATGTTCGTATGCAAGATTAAATTTACCTGCGTTAATATCCAAAGAACCTTGAGCCATCCAATAATTAGGGCTTCCAAATCTATACGGATTTGTCTGCGCCCATATACTACAGGTGGATAAAAGCCAAATAAATACAATTGTTATATAACGTTTATAGTTCTTCATTCTACCTTCAGATTCATTCATGTAGTAACGTAACGGTATCTTTTGATATTGAATCATTAGCAATGCTATCAGTTGGCACAGTCATGTCAAAGACATCATTTTCACCGCCACGCACATTGTCTGTAGGGGAGTTTTTTTCTATAAACAGCGGATTGATGGCAAAGAAGCCAATAACCAATACGGCAGCAATACCAGAGAACCATACCAGTTTCTTTCTGAAGTTAGACTTATGTCCTACTATTTTTACATCTTCAGCTTCCTTATACTCAGGACAAGGACATGAACAAGCCCTCATTCGCTTTTCATCCTGTGTCTCATTTTCCTTCTGGAATTCAGCCATGGCTTTCAGTTTATCACCACGGCTTTTCAAAGCCTCCTTTACGTTCTTCGTAAACTCATACTGCTTCTTTTTCTCAGAATTCTCTTCTATCTCTTTCAGAAATTGAGCCTTGGCTTCCTCCGACATGGTGTCACCATGAAGCAGGTATTCGTCTATTCTATCTTGAAAATTATTGTCCATACCCATATTGCATTTATGAATTCAAATATTTGTAATAAATGTTTTTTGCCGAAGTACGCAACGACTCCATGCACTTGTGCTTCTTCGTTTTGAGGGCGTTTTTGGAGTCTATCGTTGGTATTTCCAACAGAATTGTGTCCAAGTCCTTCTCCTCATAGTAGAACTTGCTCAATATCTCTCTGCATCGCTCCGACATGTGCGATATAACATCAGCTATGATGTCGAGCATCTTATTGTCTTCCGAGTCATACAGCATATTGATGTACTGCTGCGCATCAAATCCTTCTTCCTTGATTTTTCGTCCCATTTCCGTTTCAGGGTCAGCATATGAAGGATTCTCTCTTCCCCATTCCAGATACTTAATGCGAGCAATACCCATAAAATAGGTAAGGATACTGCCGCTCAGCGGTTCGTTGTTCCTGCCCATCACCCTACCTTCGCTCACATAAATCTTTCTGCGTTCAATATTTTCCCACATCGCAATGAATGTGTTTTGGAATATCTCCGTGGCAGCTTGCTCATCAGCGAAGAATACGCCACGATAGTTTGCCCAGAAATATTGTGAGCAATAAGCATACAGTTCCGACTGTATCTTCCTGTTTTTATCGTACATTCCGGCAACAAGTCGGGCTTCTTTCTCCTGTTGCAATGCACGCATTTGTATTGTCTTTGCCATTCTATTTACTCAGTATATCTTTTATATTATATTTTCCTATGTCTTCACCTGTCATCTCCGGCTGTTGCGGTCTGCTACCGGTATTGCAGTTTACAAACTTTCTGATTCGCCTCATAAACTCTTCATTGCTTATCTTCTCACTCTTCTTCAGTTCAGACCACAAGGCGTATGTCAATTTGCCAACGGCAGGTTTCTTCATTTCGAAGTTTACTTGGTCGCTTCTGCATGCACTGATGGTAATCCAGCGTTCTGCCAAAGGCTTAGCTTTATGGTTTATGATCTTTTCCTTGTCATTGTCACCCATGAAGAGCGATTTTACCATTTCAAAAGCCTCATATAAACCACGAGCATTCAGGCTATCTACTACCAATGTATCTTCCACACCACGCACCACCTCGTCATCATCGCCACGAGTGCCATCACCGCTATGGCAAGCATCTATCACCACAAGCAGTTTACCTTTTGCACCTATCTTATTACGGATGGCATTGAGGTAAACATTCAGTTCATCGTCCGTCAGATGTTTCTTGCCATGATATGTCTTGCTAGCCTTTCTGTAGGCATCATACGGAATCCAGCACTCATCCAGTCCGTCTTTCTCGTCGTTATGTACATCCGTCATCTGCTGTCCATGCCCAGAGTAATGGATATACACCACATCTCCTTGCTTACAAGATGTTGTCATCTTCTTGAATGCCCCAATGATACCAGCCTTTGTTGCCTGTCGATTCACCAATGTCGTTACCGACTTGAATCCTGCGCTTTTCAACATTCCTTGCATAAGTGGCACATCCTTGTCGCCATTGATTTTATTCCAAGCCTTATCTTGCTGTTCTCCTAACCCAATAACCAAAGCTCTCTTTGTCTGTGCATGTAACTGCACAGGCAAAGAGAGCAATAGGAGAAGGTATGTGATGATCTTTGTTTTCATTCAATATTTATATATTAATACTGCGTTAAATTAATATTTAATCGTCTGTAAATCAATAACTTATATTA
>OOCQ01000567.1_pt1 | contig 30013 bp, 24 predicted proteins | sample 1671121 | NCBI WGS metagenome assembly OOCQ01 (sample SAMN06348124, study PRJEB24527) | human gut metagenome | biome: human gut; feature: ankylosing spondylitis patient; material: feces | host: Homo sapiens | place: China | collected 2015-10 | reverse complement strand
TCTGGGTGGACTGGTGCATTACATTACCATACTGATCGCGGATGACGACGGTCATATCGGTTATGATACTGTCGGACTTGATGGTTACATCATCACCATCTACATTTACAACAGGAACAGAATAACGGTGATCATTCATCGTTGTATTTCTTGGACCAACTACAGTGAGTTCAACATCTTGGCTGAAAGCATAACATGTTGACATGAAAATTGAAAAGGTGATCAAAAATTTTTTCATATTGTTTGTTGTTTAAAATCATGCTTGCAAATTTATGCAGCTTGGTCTAACAAACAAAGAAAAGCAGTTGACAGATTTTTGACAAATGTATTTTGAGGGTATAATAAATTTGACAGATTTTTGACAAGAATTGTATAAGGCGTTGATTATATGCTCTTTACAAACTTATCAAAATCATTGGACGAGCCGTGTCCCTTAAACATCTTTTGATATAATCTTTTACGTGTATGGCTTATGGCACCTGCTGTTTTACTTAGCAATACTGAGATATCATTGTTGGAAAATCCTAATTTTATAAGGATGCAAACAATAAATTCATAGCCAGAAAGTTTATAAATCGCCATGATGTTTTCATGGAAAGACGGATATAGCTCATTGAAAGTTTCAGTCAGAATAACCTGGTCTTTCTTACATAGCATTTTTCCGCTTTTTGCACATTGCAACACCTTCATGTATATAGAGCTGCCATGAAGTAGATTCAGTGTACTTTCTTTGTATAGTTTCTCCTTCTCTATCTTTTCTGTAAGCAACAGAAGCTTTTCTCTTTCTGATTCATATCTTGCCAACAGGCTTTTATTTTCCTCTATAACCCTTTTATTGCTGTCCTCTAACATACTGCTGGTTGCAGACAGGTCTTTTATTAAATCAGAAAGCCTTGATATCTCAAACTTGTTTTGGGATATTGTTTCTTTACTTGCAGCAACTTGCTTCCTAAGAAGAGTATCAACATGTTTGTATACTTCGATCTGCGCTTCGTGTTTTTTCTTTGTGGTTTTGAAGAACCATATAAAAGCTATGATTCCAAAGAGTAGAACGGCGAACGATATACATATAATGAGATTTCTGTTGGCAATTTCTATTTTATTGTTTAGAATGTCATTCTCATATTTACGTTGGTTATACAAATTGTTTATTCTCGCTAATGTTTCAGAAACCGTCATGCGGTCTATGGAATCAGAAAAGAAGGCATGTTCTTTCCATAGTAGAACAGAATTTCTATAGTCTTTTCTTGTGGTATTTATTTCTGCCAATATCCTTGACGCATATTGTTTCTGGTAGATGTCCCCTGTATGTAATAGAACTCTACATTTTTCTTCTGCTTCATTATATCTGCCCTTTTCATAAGCAATCTGTGAGGTTATACTATTATATATATTTCTGTATTGAGCACTTATATTTTTTATTCGTTTGTTGATAATGGACTCGGCTTTCCGGTAATCTTTCTTTTCCAAATAGCATGCTGCGAGTTGACTTGTTATGTCGTCAACTAACATGCTGTCGCTTGTCTTAATAGCTTCATTGTAAGCTATGTTCATGTATTTGAGAGATTGCTTTAAGTCTCCTTTAAATCTGTATGTGTTGCTGATATTCTTTATTGTGTATATGTGTTTCAGGGTGTCGCCTGTTTCTTTGTCTATTTCTCCTGATTCATTAAAAGCCACGAGTGCTTCTTCGTATAGACCTTGGCTTAAGAAAATGAAACCACATTGGGAGTACGCGTTTGACAACATGGCTTTGTGTGAGTCACATTTGTTGGCCTCTATTGCCTTCTTGAAATTCTCAAGACTCTTTGGAGTTTCCCCCATATCCCTATATACACTTCCAGCATAATAGTATGCTACAGGCAGGAGTTGACTGTCACTATTATGCTCATAGTGACGGACGATTTCTGAGATTTCCTTATCTGATGTGTGTGGAATGTATAACTTGTCGTTGGCTTTGATACATAAAAGGCGATAGTACCATACATCTTCTTCATCCCAAGATGAAACTTCGGGTTTCAGCTTCTTGATATACAAAAGGGCTTTTTCTGGATTGCTCTCGCACAACGAGTCGGCAACGACCAACTCACGAGGATATGTGTGGTGGCTGCAACATACGGATATTGCGGCGATAGCTATCACTGCTATTGCCAATGCGACGACAGCAATGAATATCCGCTGCTTCCTTGTTGTATAATAAAGAGAAAAACTTACCATTATAAACACTTTTATCCCGTCCCGCATCCTACATTAGGAACAAGACATTGCAAAAGTAATAAAATTCTTTGGAAACGCAACAGCAAACAGAATAAAATAAATCCGTCGGAATTCCATATAACGGAACTCCGACGGATTTACATCTTTTTATTTTATAACCGGATTGTTTACCTTAATCCGCTAACTTTGCCTTTATGAACTCACGGTTCAGACGGGCGATGTTAGAGATTGACTCATGCTTCGGACACTCTGCTTCGCAAGCGCGGGTGTTGGTACAGTTACCGAAACCAAGCTCTTCCATCTTCATAACCATAGCCTTGGCGCGTTTTGCTGCCTCTGGACGACCTTGTGGAAGAAGAGCGAACTGACTTACCTTAGAGCTTACGAAAAGCATTGCAGAGCCGTTCTTACAAGCTGCTACGCATGCTCCGCAACCGATACATGTAGCGCAGTCCATTGCCTCGTCGGCAGCTTCCTTTGAAATAAGGATGGCATTTGCGTCCTGTGCCTGACCTGTGCGAACACTTACATAGCCTCCTGCCTGCATGATCTTGTCGAAGGCACCACGGTCTACCATACAGTCTTTGATGATAGGGAAGGCTGCTGAACGCCATGGCTCAACGGTGATCACGTCGCCGTCGTTGAACTTACGCATATAGAGCTGACAGGTTGTTGCACCGGTGTTTGGTCCGTGTGGGTGACCGTTTATATAGAGTGAGCACATACCGCAGATTCCCTCGCGGCAGTCGTGGTCGAATACGAAAGGCTCCTGTCCCTCTTCGATAAGCTGCTCGTTAAGGATGTCGAGCATCTCAAGGAAAGAGGTGTCGGTAGGAATGTCCTTCATCTCACGTGTGTCAAAGTGTCCCTCTGCCTGAGGGCCGTTCTGACGCCAGAATTTCAGTGTGAATGATATATTTTTTTCCATTGTTGTTTATTTTTTAGTTGACGAGTTGACAAGTTGACGAGTTGACAAGGAGATTAGCACGCTATCCGATTTTCTTTGCCAAAGAAACAAGCATACGAATTACTTCTTAATTCTTCTCTTGGAAAGAATCTTGTGACTTCATAGACACGTTTTACAAGCACCATGCTTTTTTCCAGACAATCAAATCCTTGTGACTCTTCATCATTGTCAATATATCATCTTGCCAACGGATTATTTTATTGTTTTTTATCGATGACGAGAAGACGAAAAGAATAAGGAAAGCATATATCCTTGTCTACTCGTCTACTCGTTTACTCGTCTACTGTATCAATTCTTATAGTTACGTGTCTGAACCTTGATTGCCTCATAGTGGAGAGGCTCCTTGATAAGTTCTGGAGCTGTATCGTCGTTGTCCTTGTACTCCCAGCAGCCAACATAGAAGAAGTTCTCGTCGTCGCGCTTTGCTTCGCCTTCCTCTGTCTGATACTCCTCACGGAAGTGACCACCACAAGACTCGTTACGAGAGAGTGCATCGTAAGCTACAAGCTCACCCATTACCAAGAAGTCGCGGAGGTGGATTGCCTTGTCGAGCTCCACGTTGAGTCCTTCCTTGCTTCCTGGAATGAAGAGGTTGGTGTTGAACTCCTTGCGGAGCTTCTTGATAAGCTCAAGACCTTCCTTCAAGCCTTCTGCTGTACGACCCATACCTACGTGCTCCCACATGATATGGCCAAGCTCCTTGTGGATAGAGTCTACAGAACGCTTTCCGTGGATGTTCATCAGACGGTCGATTTCTGCCTGGACATCCTTCTCTGCCTTGTCGAACTCTGGACGGTCTGTCGGTATATGTGGCCAGATTGCCTGGTCTGCCAAGTAGTTCTGGATGGTGTATGGCAATACGAAATATCCGTCTGCCAATCCCTGCATAAGAGCAGAAGCACCAAGACGGTTTGCTCCGTGGTCTGAGAAGTTACACTCGCCGATAGCAAACAGACCTGTAACGGATGTCATCAACTCATAGTCTACCCAAATACCACCCATAGTATAGTGGATAGCAGGATAGATCATCATCGGGTTGTAATATTTAACTCCGTTTATCTCGTTTGCAAGCTCTCCTGGGTTAACGTCGGTGATTTCTTCATACATGTCGAAGAGGTTACCATAACGCTGACGGACTACATCGATACCGAGACGTTCGATACTCTCTGAGAAGTCGAGGAATACAGCAAGACCGGTATTGTTTACGCCGAAGCCCTTGTCGCAACGCTCCTTGGCAGCACGGGAAGCAACGTCACGAGGAACAAGGTTACCGAATGCCGGATAGCGACGCTCCAGATAGTAGTCGCGGTCTTCCTCTGGAATGTCGGAACCCTTCTTTGTTCCTGCCTGCAATGCCTTTGCATCTTCAATCTTCTTAGGAACCCAGATACGTCCGTCGTTACGCAGAGACTCTGACATAAGAGTAAGCTTGGACTGCTTGTCGCCGTGTACTGGAATACATGTAGGATGGATCTGCACGTATGATGGGTTTGCAAAGTATGCTCCCTTACGATAGCACTGTACGGCTGCCGTACAGTTACATCCCATAGCGTTTGTAGAAAGGAAGTATGTGTTTCCATAACCACCGGTAGCGATAACTACTGCGTTTGCAGAGAAGCGTTCCAACTTACCGGTAACAAGGTTCTTGGCGATGATACCACGAGCACGACCGTCGATGATAACTACATCCTCCATCTCATAACGGGTGTAGAGCTTTACACGACCAGAGTGAACCTGTGCGCTAAGTGAAGAGTAGGCGCCGAGCAGAAGCTGCTGACCTGTCTGTCCCTTAGCATAGAATGTACGTGAAACCTGAGCTCCTCCGAATGAACGGTTAGCAAGCATACCACCATACTCACGAGCGAAAGGAACGCCCTGGGCTACGCACTGGTCGATGATATTGTTGGAAACCTCTGCAAGACGGTATACGTTTGCCTCACGAGCACGGTAGTCACCACCCTTTACTGTATCATAGAACAAGCGGTAAACGGAGTCACCGTCGTTCTGATAGTTCTTCGCTGCATTGATACCTCCCTGTGCTGCGATAGAGTGAGCACGACGAGGAGAGTCCTGAATACAGAAGTTGTATACGTTGAAACCCATCTCGCCAAGGCTTGCTGCAGCACTTGCTCCAGCCAGACCTGTACCTACAACGATGACATCAAGCTTTAGTTTATTCTTTGGGTTCACCAAACGCTGGTGAGCTTTATAGTTTGTCCATTTCTCGGCCACTGGGCCTTCTGGAATTCTTGAATCTATTGTCTTAGCCATAATTATGCATTATAAATTATGAATTATTTTTTTATTAGCAGCAACCGCAAAGTCCCTTTGCTGCGAACCACAAAACTACTACAAGGAAGCCGAGGCAGAGAAGTGTAGAATAAGCGATTCCGATTACCTTCCAACGGCAGAACCATACCTTACCACTCCAGCCGAATGTCTGCATTGCGCTCCAGAAACCGTGAGTGAGGTGGAACCAGAGAGCCACGAGCCATACGATGTAGAGGACTACGTATACCGGGCAAGAGAATGTGTCCACGATGTAAGCATAGCCGTCTGCCGGGGCGTGTGCCACAGCGATACCTGTCAGCTCTGCGAACATCATGTTGTACCAGAAGTTGAAGAGATGAAGCAACAGTCCGAGGATAATGATGATTCCAAGGACAAGCATGTTCTGCGATGACCACTCCACTCCTGCCGGACGGGTTGTCACAGCATAGCGCTCTGTTCCGCGAGCTTTCCTGTTCTGCATCGTAAGCCAGAAAGCATACAGAATGTGAATCACTGCCAACGCTGCAAGCCCAAGAGTAGCAACAAGGGCATACCAATTGGCACCAAGGAACTCGCAAATCATGTTGTAAGCGTCTCCAGAAAAGAGAGCTGCGATGTTCATTGACATGTGGAATGTCAAGAACAGGATAAGCGCAACACCTGTTACAGACATCACGACTTTCCTTCCAATAGATGAATTACATAACCACATAAATTGAATAAAATTTAAGTATTAAAAGATTTAAATTAATTAATATTCAACATAATAAAGATTTAAACGGCATGCCCCATACAGAAACTATTACCGCACAAGTATGGCACCAATACCTTATATTAGGTACTTTATACACCAAACTGGTTTGCAAATATACTCCAATTTAACGATAAATCAAAGCAAATGCGTAAAATTTCAATTTTAATGATTAAATTTGCGCCTGTTTGAGAATTGTTTAAGGTTTTACATTTATGAATTTCAGATATGACGTATTGGTTATAGGTGGAGGACACGCCGGATGTGAGGCAGCTGTCGCAGCAGCTAACATGGGGGCGAAGACCTGCCTCGTGACCATGGACATGAACAAAATAGGACAGATGAGTTGCAATCCTGCTGTTGGCGGAATTGCGAAAGGACAGATTGTAAGGGAAATTGACGCTCTCGGAGGAGAGATGGCTCGTGTAACGGATGCGACAGCAATACAATTCAGAATGCTTAACCGGTCTAAAGGACCTGCCGTATGGAGCCCACGTGCACAATGCGACAGGGAGAAATTCATATGGCAATGGAGAACGGTATTGGACAACACACCAAATCTCGATATCTGGCAGGACCAGGCTAACGAGCTTATTGTGGAGAACAAGACCGCCGCAGGAGTAAAAACGGTATGGGGAGTGGAGCTGAGAGCAAGATGCGTAGTAATAACAGCCGGCACATTCCTCAACGGACTCATGCACATCGGCAGGAACAAACTCCCAGGAGGGAGAATAGCAGAACCGGCAGTGACGGACTTTACTGAAAGCATAACACAACACGGCATCAAGACTGCAAGAATGAAAACCGGAACGCCGGTGCGAATTGACAAGCGTTCTGTACATTTCGAAGACCTCGAGATACAAGAAGGAGAAGCTGACTTCCACCAATTCAGCTTCATGGGGAAACACAGGGTGCTGAAGCAGCTGCCTTGCTGGACATGCTACACAAACAAGGATGTACACGAGACTCTTATGAAAGGACTGCCGGACTCACCTTTATATAATGGACAGATTCAAAGCATCGGTCCGAGGTATTGTCCGTCTATCGAGACAAAGCTTGTAACATTCCCCGACAAGATGCAGCACCCTCTCTTCCTTGAACCGGAAGGAGAGACAACAAACGAAATGTATCTTAACGGTTTCTCATCGAGCATGCCTATGGACGTCCAGCTTGAGGCCCTAAGAAAAATCCCCGCTCTAAGGGACGTAAAGATATACAGACCTGGATATGCGATAGAATATGACTTCTTTGACCCGACGCAGCTGAACCATGCCCTGGAGTTAAAATTGATAGACGGACTATTCTTTGCAGGACAGGTCAACGGCACCACAGGATATGAGGAAGCTGGAGGGCAAGGAACAATTGCCGGAATAAATGCTGCCCTGAAATGCGCAGGCAACGACCAGTTCATACTCCACCGCGACGAAGCTTATATCGGAGTCCTTATCGATGACTTGGTGACAAAAGGCGTTGATGAGCCATACAGAATGTTCACAAGCCGAGCTGAATACAGGATACTCTTACGACAGGATGATGCTGACGCAAGACTTACAGAGAAGGCATACAACATTGGCATTGCAAAAAGAGACCGATACGAATGGTGGATGGAGAAAAAAGAGAACATCGAAAGAATCATCAATTTCTGCAACACAACAGCCGTAAAGCCTAAAGAAATAAATGGTGCTCTGGAAAACATTGGCACTACCCCACTTCGCGAAGGATGCAAACTGTCCGACCTTATGGCAAGACCTCAGATAAATTTCCAGAATCTTTCGAACATAGTTCCAGCATTAAAGGAAGCATTGGATTCGCCACAAAACAGAAAAGAGGAGATTGCTGAAGCGGCGGAAATAAAGATGAAATATAAAGGATATATTGAACGGGAAAGAATGGTTGCGGACAAGATGCACCGCTTGGAAGACATCAAAATAAAAGACAGGTTCAATTATTCCGAGATGCAGCAACTTTCAACTGAGGCAAGACAAAAGCTTGAAAAGATAAACCCTGAGACCTTAGCGCAAGCAAGCAGAATATCTGGAGTATCACCAAGCGACATAAACGTGATGCTTGTTCTGTTAGGCAGATAAACAACAGATAGCCACAGTTAATGTTTCACGTGAAACAAAACATAATAAAACGCCTAATAATAAACAACTTAAGAAAAAATGGCGAAAGTTGTTTCTTAAAGCTTTTGACAGCATTTCAGATGCCTTCATCGAAAGAAAGCAAAGAAGACAGACAAATAAACAAAGAAAATAATAACAACTAAAAGCATAACAAAAAATGAACAACAAGAAATTATTAGAGAACCTTCGTTGCATTCCTGATTTTCCACAAAAAGGAATTAACTTCAGAGACGTAACCACTCTATTCAAAGATCCAGAATGCCTGAAGATAATGGTAGACGAATTGTACGAACTTTACAAAGACAAAGGCATTACCAAGATTGTTGGTATAGAAAGCCGTGGATTCGTCCTTTCTTCAGCATTAGCCGTAAGACTTAACGCTGGTGTGGTGCTTTGCAGAAAACCTGGAAAGCTTCCTGCCGAAACTGTACAGGAAAGCTACACCAAAGAATACGGAACAGACACCATAGAAATCCATAAAGATGCGATAAACGAAAATGACGTGGTGTTACTACACGACGATTTGCTCGCTACAGGAGGAACAATGCGTGCTGCATATAACCTTGTACATAAGTTCCATCCGAAGAAAACTTACGTTAACTTCATCATAGAACTTGTACATGAAAATCTGAACGGAAGAGCAAACTTCGAAGAAAACACGGATATCACTTCCCTCCTGAAAGTATAGAATTTACGAAAAGAAAATAACCAAACAGGTTGGCACGCAATGCCAACCTGTTTTTTTGCAACATTTCCACCACACTAAGCCACAACAGACAAAAGCATGCTATTTCACCAAAACCAACCTTCTACTTTTACACAACATATATTTATACCACACGCCGAAACTATTTAGCTTACCATTCAGAATTATCATCAGTCAAAAACACATGAATCAGGATTATCAAATACTCCAACACACGACATTAATCATGAAACATATTCAAACAGCACGAGTTTGACCTCTATGAGAAATTAAATAACTTTCTCATAGAAATCACGTAACTTCCCTATAGAAATTAGGTAATTTTCTATTTGAGGCAGCTTATGGATGTGTTTATATTCCATACTTATCATTCTGCTTTTTGTTTTAGTAATATTACGAACCAAGGTCACACAAGACCGAAACAGCACACAGACACAAACCGCTCTCCACCGACATTGTCCAGTACTCTTACGGAAGTACTGCAGTAATCTCACGGAAATACTGAAACAATCTCCCTAAGAGTTATGAAGAAACCCACATAGATATGACAAAAAAAGCCACAGGGTTAAGCAGGACAAAGAGAACTCTTGACGTTAGCCATGCTTTAAATGTTATATCCTATACAAGAAACATGAACATTAAATATCTCCTTAAAAAACATTATGTTCTTCCTGCATATATTAACACCCGACATCACGCTTGCAACAAAATATCATACAAACAACCACAGCTACACAACAATCATAAACCGCCTTTCAAAATTTGCTATTTACCTCCAAGATTACTAACTTTGCACTCAGAATCCTTCTGTAGATTCTCATCCGGTCAACAGAAGGATAATTAAAGTTTCACGTGAAACAAACACACAGAAAAGTTCATTAAAACAAGCAGTTAGACAAAATGACTAAAGAAGAAGACAAAAAAAGACTTGAGCATCTAAAAGGCATAGTAAGCAATCTGCCAAGCAAGCCTGGCAGCTACCAATACTACGACAAAGAAGGGACTATCATATATGTAGGGAAAGCCAAGAATCTAAAGAACAGGGTTTCTTCTTATTTTCACAAGGAGGTTGACAGATTCAAGACTAAAGTCCTTGTAAGCAAGATTTGGAACATCACATATACTGTTGTCAACACCGAGGAGGATGCTCTATTGCTTGAAAACAATCTGATAAAGAAATATCAGCCAAAATACAATATCTTGCTTAAAGACGGCAAGACTTACCCTTCTATTTGCATAACAAAAGAATTCTATCCAAGAATATTCAAGACAAGGGTGATAAACAAGAAATTCGGGACTTTCTATGGTCCCTACAGCCATATAGGAACGATGTATGCGCTTCTCGACATCATAAAGAAACTATACAAGCCAAGAACATGCAGAACACCTATTACTGAAGAAGGAATAAGGCAAGGGGAATACCGTCCGTGCCTGGATTACCACATCAAGAATTGCGGAGGAGCATGTATAGGAAAACAAACACACGAAGAATACTTAAAGAACATAAACCAAGCTCGTGAGATACTCAAAGGAAACACAAGAGAAGTAGAAAAACTGCTGTTTGAAGAGATGCAGACGCTCGCTACGGAGTTACGTTTTGAGGAAGCAGAAGAGATAAAGAAGAAGTATCTTTTGCTGAAAGAATTCTGCTCAAAGAGCGAGGTTGTAAGCCACACTATAAACAATGTGGACGTCTTCTCCGTCACAGATGGAGAAAATACAGCCTTCGTAAACTATCTACACGTAACGAACGGCAATATAAACCAAGCCTTCACCTTTGAATTCAAGAAGAAACTGGACGAGGAGGATAAAGAAATACTGCCTATTGCAATAATGCAGATAAGAGAGAAACTTAACAGCACATCAAGGGAAATAGTGGTGCCATACGACATAGAATTGCCTCTGAAAGAACTGACACTCACCGTGCCGCAGAGAGGTGACAAGAAGACATTGCTTGAACTATCCGAAATGAATGGCAAACAGTATCGTTTCGACCGCTTAAAACAAGCAGAAAAGCTTAATCCAGAACAGAAATCAGTAAGACTTATGAAGGAAATACAGCAGGCATTAAAGCTGCCCAAGATGCCTTATCAAATCGAGTGTTTCGACAACTCCAACATCAGCGGAACGGACGCTGTTGCAGCCTGTGTCGTGTTCAAGAAGATGAAGCCAAGCAAGAAGGACTACCGCAAATATAACATAAAGACCGTTGTTGGACCCGATGATTATGCCTCCATGAAGGAGGTAGTAAGAAGACGTTACACTCGTTTACAAGAGGAGCAACAACCATTGCCTGACCTTATCATAACCGATGGTGGAAAAGGACAGATGGAGGTGGTAAGAGAGGTTATAGAAGACGAGCTGAAACTTGATATTCCAATTGCCGGACTGGCAAAAGACGACCGCCACCGCACTAATGAACTTTTGTACGGCTTTCCTCCCATGGTGATAGGAATGAAGACGGACAGTGAGCTATTCCGCCTACTGACACATATTCAGGATGAGGTTCATAGATTTGCCATCACGTTCCATCGCGACAAGCGTTCAAAACACGCCTTGCACTCAGAACTTGACGACATAAAAGGTATCGGACCTAAGACAAAAGAGGCTCTCCTGAAGACTTTCAAGACGGTGAAAAGAATACGGGAGAGCAGTATGGAAGAGCTCTCCGGAACAGTAGGAAAACAGAAAGCAGAGCTGATAAAAACATATTTTGAAGAACAGGCAAAAGAAAGAATTTAGTATTTTATGTGAGAATAGTTTGCAGGTACATAAATAAAAAAGTAACTTTGTAAGCAAAACAAAAGATTAAAATGAAAGTTGTTATACAGCGTGTGAACCATGCCTCAGTCACAATAGACGGGAACATAAAATCATCAATAAAGAAAGGGTTTCTAATCCTCTTGGGTATAGGCTGCGAGGACGGACAAGAAGACATTGACTGGCTCGTGAAAAAGACTATAAACCTACGTGTTTTCGATGATGAAAACGGTATTATGAACCGCTCTATTTTTGATGATGGCGGCGATATAATAGTGGTAAGCCAGTTCACGCTCATGGCATCCACAAAGAAGGGCAACCGCCCATCGTGGATTCATGCCGCACCACACGAGATTTCGGTGCCGCTATACGAGAAGTTCTGCAATGACCTCAGCACAGCACTCGGCAAACCTGTAGGCACGGGCGAGTTCGGCGCCGACATGAAGGTGGAGCTCCTCAACGACGGTCCTGTGACGATATGCATAGACACCAAACATAAGGAATAGCAAGGAAACATGATGAACAAGGAAAAACTCAAGAAACAGACATGGGTGTTTCTCGCCCTTTTTGCAGCGGTAATGCTGCCAAACAAACTATGGTTTGACAACAAATACCTGGAGCTGACAGGATGGGGAATGCTATGCCTGTACATTATGGCTGAATTCCTATGCGCAGAGGGAAAAGTGACCAAAATTATAATTTTCATATTCCTCTTACTATGCGGCGCACTGCTGGTAGGAGACATATATAATATTATTGCAGCATGACGATAAAAGAAGCACAAGAGATGGTTGACACATGGGTAAAAACCTATGGCGTGCGGTATTTCTCGGAACTGACAAACATGGCTTGTCTGACAGAAGAAGTGGGCGAACTGGCAAGAGTAATAGCCCGAACCTACGGAGACCAGAGCTTTAAGCCTGGCGAGAAAGCTAACCTCGGAGAGGAGATGGCAGACGTAATGTGGGTGCTCCTATGCCTTGCAAACCAAACAGGCATAGACCTAACAGAGGAACTGAAAAAAAGCTTCGACAAGAAGACAAAAAGGGATTCTGAAAGACATCACAACAACCCCAAACTTACAGAACATCCTACCCCATCAGAAGACAATAAAACATTAATATAAACCAAATTGATTTAACTATGATGACAGAAAAAGAGACAAAGAAGGAAGAGAGAGTTGATAAAACTCCCAAGACGAACAAATACGAAGAGGCTCTGAACAAGTACAACACCAACCTTGATGACAATGAAGTAAGAGAAGCTGTAAAAAAAATAATAACAGAGAAAGTTCATGAAAACGACAATCTCGATGTCAAGAAATTCCTTATGGGAAGCATTGAACTGACAACCTTGAAGACAACAGACTCAGAAGAGAGCGTGCTTGCCTTCACAGAACGCGTAAACCAGTTTGACGAAGCTTACGGAGACCTTCCCCACGTTGCTACAATCTGCGTTTATCCATGCTTTGCAAAGGTTGTCAGCGAGACGCTGGAGATCGACGGCGTGGAAATAGCCTGCGTTTCGGGCAGTTTCCCTTCTTCTCAGGCACTTATAGAGGTCAAGGTGGCAGAGACTGCACTGGCTATAAAAGACGGCGCTACAGAGATAGATATCGTTATGCCTGTAGGAAAGTTCCTCAGTGGCGACTATGAGGGCGTAGCTGACGAAATAAGTGAGCTGAAAGAGGTCTGCGGAGAGCACGCCATGAAGGTTATTCTTGAGACAGGATGCCTGAAGACTGCATCAAACATCAAAAAGGCGTCTATCATAGCCATGTATGCCGGTGCTGACTACATCAAGACATCTACCGGTAAGCTTGAACCTGCAGCTACACCAGAGGCAGCCTACGTAATGTGCCAGGCTATCAAGGAATACTACGATGAAACAGGCATACAAATCGGTTTTAAGCCCGCAGGAGGCATCAACAGCGTTATGGACGCACTTATATACTATACAATAGTAAAAGAAGTCCTGGGCGAAAAATGGTTGACCAATAAATGGTTCCGACTTGGAACAAGCCGCCTTGCCAACATGCTGTTGAGCGAAATAGAAGGACAGGAAACCAAATTCTTCTAAGAAGACAAGAAGACACATATAAAAAGTTCCCAAAGTAAACAATATCAATACTTTGGGAACTTTCTTATTTTTTTCTCTGTATCACATAATCAAGATAACACTTCAGACTGTCTTTTATCTCTTTTGAAGAGACCTGTTCATCTATATAATTCATGCAATCCAGATGAAAGTCCTCCATACGCTTCTTGGCGTAATCTATACCACCATTATCTTTCGCAAAAGCTACAAGCCTTGATATTTCATCTGATGTAGCAGTACGGTTCTTAACCTTGTATGCAAGCTCTATCATACTACTGTCGTTAGTATCATTAAGAGCATAGATAACAGGAAGAGTCAACTTGCCTTCAGCCATATCATTGCCTGTAGGCTTGCCTATTTCCGTGGAATCGAAGTAATCAAAGATATCATCACGAATCTGAAAAATAATACCAAGATTCTGACCGAAGACTTTAGCCTTTTCAATATCTTCATCTGTTGCCCCTGCAGACAGAGCACCTATAGCGCAACAGGCTTCGAAGAGAGCTGCCGTCTTCTGCTTAATCACCTGATAATAAACATCTTCCGAGATTTTATCATTAGAGATATTTGACAACTGCAATATCTCACCGCTTGCCAAAGTCCTACCCAACTCTGCAAGATATTTCACGATATTCGTATTTTTCGTATAAGCAACATGAAGCAATGCTGTAGACAAGAGATAGTCTCCAACAAGAACTGCCACCTTATTATCATAGGTAGCATTTACAGAAGCCTGTCCTCTACGCTCCTCACTCTCGTCAACAACGTCATCGTGTACAAGACTTGCTGTATGCAAGAGTTCCAGACCAACAGCAGCATTCTGTGTCACATCCGACACTTGTCCGTAGTTACGGGCAATAAGCAGAATAAGCATCGGACGCATACGTTTACCTGTACGCTGCCTAATATAAGCCAATGCCTGAGACAACAGTCCATCGGTATGCGACAATGCCTCAGCGAACAGATTGTTAAAGTCTGAGAGCTCACTCTCTATAGGTTGCTTTATGCGTGATAAATAGTCCATTGAATGAATTTTGTTACAAAATTACTTATTTTATCCGATTAATCAGAAAAAAACAGTAATTTTACACGATATTCTTATATAAAGAAAACTTTTTCCTCCCATTTGCCTTTATATCCAAGGCTTTTGGAGGTGGGTTACATCACTTTTAGTAAATATAAAAACAAAAATACATCAATGGACAAACTTTTCCTTTTCGATGCCTACGCTCTGATATACAGGTCGTATTACGCTTTCATAAAGAACCCAAGAATAAACTCCAAAGGTCTGAATACTTCCGCTGTAATGGGATTCTGCAACACACTACATGAGGTGCTCCAGAAGGAACAACCAAAGTACCTTGGTGTGGCTTTCGACCCACACGGACCTACCTTCCGAAATGAGGCTTACGAACAGTATAAAGCCCAGCGCGAGGAAACACCTGAAGATATACGCAAAGCTGTGCCTATCATCAAGGATATTCTCGCAGCAATGCGCATACCCGTACTTGAGGTTGCTGGCTATGAGGCTGATGACGTGGTGGGAACTCTTGCCAAGAAAGCAGACAAAGAAGGCATAGACACATATATGCTCACTCCAGACAAGGATTACGGACAGCTCGTAGGCGGAAACGTTAAGATGTTCCGTCCACGCCACGGCGGAGGATATGAAACTCTTGATGCCGAAGGAATAAAGGAGAAATATGGCATCGAGTCACCGGAACAGGTTATCGACCTCTTGGGCTTGATGGGAGACTCTGCCGACAATATTCCAGGATGCCCTGGTGTGGGAGAAAAAACTGCCGTGAAACTCATTACACAGTTCGGAAGCATCGACTCCCTACTCCACCGTACTGACGAACTGAAAGGTGCACTCAAGAAAAAGGTTGAAGAGAACAAGGAACAAATCGAGTTCTCCAAATTTCTTGCTACCATAAAGACTGATGTTCCAATTGAACTTAATCTCGAAGAACTGGAAGTCAAAGAACCTGACGAGAAAAGAATAATAGAAATTTTCAATGAATTGGAGTTTAAAACGTTCACAGAGAGATTTCTTAATAAACCTAAACAACAACAAAAAAAAGCTTCAAACCAACTCGATTTGTTTGCCGAATTTACAGTCGACGGGACAGGAGAAATAAAAAACGGGCCTTCTCAGAGCCTAAAAAACGTGGCTCACAACTATCAACTTATTGATAAAGAAGAAGATATACAGAAACTATGTGATTTATTTATTACAAAGCAAATCATAAGTTTTGACACAGAAACAACTTCTACAGAAGCTATCAATGCCGAATTGGTGGGTTTAAGCTTTGCATTCAAGGAAAGAGAGGCTTTTTACGTTCCAGTACCTGCCGATAGAGACGAAGCACAGAAGATTGTAAATATTTTCAAACCTCTGTACGAAAACGAAGATATTCTGAAAATCGGACAGAATATGAAATACGACATCGAGGTGCTGCGCAACTACGGCATCGAGGTGCGCGGCGAGATGTTCGACACCATGATTGCCCACTACCTCATTCAGCCGGAGCTGCGACACAACATGGATTATATGGCAGAGATTTATCTCGACTACCAGACAATCCATATCGAAGAGCTTATCGGACCAAAAGGCAGAGGACAGAAAAACATGCGCGACCTCACGCCGGAGCAGATATACGAATATGCTGCCGAAGATGCCGACATCACTCTGCAACTGAAAAACAAGCTTGAACCGGAACTGAAGAGATTCGGAGCCGAAGACCTCTTCTATAATATAGAGATGCCACTGATGCCTGTGCTTGCCGAGATGGAGATGAACGGAGTGAGGATTGACACAGAGTCGCTGAAGGAGACATCCGGCGTGTTGACTTCGCGAATGAAGGAAATAGAAAGCCGCATCTACGACCTGGCAGGCACTGAGTTCAACATAGCATCGCCGAAACAGGTAGGCGAGGTGTTGTTCGACAGGCTGAAGATCGTGGAAAAAGCAAAGAAGACAAAGACAGGACAATACGTCACCAACGAAGAAGTGTTACAGTCCTTGAAACATAAGCACGAGATTGTGGCAGACATCCTTGAACACAGAGGATTGAAGAAGCTGCTCGGTACCTATGTAGACGCCCTACCAAAGCTGATAAACCCACGCACAGGACATATCCATACGTCTTTCAACCAGACGGTTACTGCTACGGGACGACTATCTTCGAGCGACCCTAACCTGCAGAATATACCTGTTCGTGGAGAAGACGGAAAAGAAATCCGCAAGGCTTTCATCCCGGAGCCGGGATGCGAGTTCTTCTCTGCCGACTACAGTCAGATTGAGCTTCGTGTAATGGCTCATCTCAGTGGCGACGAGAACATGATTGAAGCATTCCGCGAGGGACACGACATACACGCTGCCACGGCAGCAAAGATATACAAAGAGGACATCAATGCCGTATCGCGCGACCAGAGAACAAAAGCAAAGCGCGCCAACTTCGGCATCATCTACGGCATCACTGTGTTCGGCTTGGCGGAGCGTCTGGAGATAAGCCGCGACGAGGCTAAACAGCTGATTAGCGGATACTTCGAGACCTTCCCCAAGGTAAAGGAATATATGGACAAGAGCATTCTTGAGGCACGTGCCAAGGGATATGCCGAGACCCTGTTCCACCGCCGACGTTATCTTGCCGACATCAATTCCCATAACGCCACGGTACGTGGCTTTGCCGAGCGCAACGCCATAAACGCACCGATACAGGGCACGGCAGCCGATATAATAAAGGTGGCGATGATACGCATCCACCGCCGCTTTAAGGCAGAGGGCATCCAGTCGAAGATGATTCTGCAGGTACACGACGAATTGAACTTCAGCGTCTTGCCCGAGGAGCATGAGAAGGTGGAACGCATCGTTATGGAGGAGATGCAGAATGCCTTCGAGATGCAGGTTCCCCTCGTTGCCGACAGCGGATGGGGAAAGAACTGGCTCGAAGCACATTGATATGAGACACCCACCCTGACCCTCCCAAAGGGAGGGAATGGAGATACTCTGAATATGAAAAAATAAAGGGTGATAAGGCGGAAAATATATTTAATAATAACAATAGTATCAATCAAAAAAGACTACGACACCTACTCATAATAATATACTATTAGGTAATCTCATTCCCTCCCCCTTGGGAGGGTCAGGGTGGATGTCAGAGTATAGTCATGATTAAAAATTTTACATTATGGAAAACTACGAGTGGGCGAAAGCCATGAACTGTGCCGTTACGGTATGCGACGCCGAAGGCACCATCATTTACATGAACGACAAGTCGCGCGAGACCTACAAGAAAGAAGGCGACCTCATCGGCAAGAACCTCTACGCCTGCCACTCCGAAAGGTCGAAAGAGATTATCCGCCACCTTCTCGAAACGGGCGGCAGCAACGCCTATACCATTGAGAAGCAGGGCGTTCACAAGGTAATATACCAGACCGCATGGAAGAAAGACGGCAAGGTGGCAGGCATCGTTGAGATATCAATGATTACCCCAGCCGACATGCCACACTACGTAAGGGGATAATACAATCATTGATAAAAGAAAAAGCATCATATACCGATGGTACAACACAGAGATACCATTGGTATATGATAAGATACAGCATATTGCAAATCCGATTTACGACTCCGTATTCAAATAAATAATGGCTGACGAACGCACATAAAAAATATAGTAAATGACCTTGCTTCCAACGGAATGAATATTCTGCAATTTACAGGAATGACGGGTATAAGTGAAGAAGAAGTTGCAGTAATTTTAGAATAAAAATATCACTCAAAAAAACATGAATAAAGACATTAAAGACGAATTCAATAAAGTACTCGGAAAAGTACTCGAAAACTTCAACGAGGACGAGCTTAAAAACATACTCGAACAGATGAAAGAAGGTAACATCTTTGAGGATTACGAAAGCCTTATGGACAATATGTATTCATACAAGGCTCCCTCCTACTCCACTCTCGCCAAACCAATGCCGGATTTCATGCAGAAACTGTTTGAAGCAAGAAGCATCGCCGATGTCTACACAGCATACTCTGAAGCTAAAGCACGGATGCAAGACATGGCACAGGACGAAAGAGAGAAAACGACAAGAAACTTTCTGCTCAACATTCTCGCCAAGATGCAAAATGGAGAAGTTGATATCACCAATACCAACCAGATGCCACTTTGGGCAGGCATGGCTCTCGTGGAGAAGTTTGATATGAAAGTTCTGGCGGACACAATCCTGGAGGTTCTGATAAAGCAGAATTACAAATTCTACCAGTGCTATATAGAAGCGTTTGAAGAGGATTGCGAATATATTATATCGAAGGTCTGCTGCGGGCAGCTCGACACACTCAGTCAACTGATGCACACCACCGGATTCCTGCCTTTCGCATACCCGATGATAGTAAATGCCGTGGTACTCATGGCAAAACACGACAGGGCAAACAGGTTGAAATACCTCGCATGGGTTTCGACAACAGTAGTTGACTGCGTGGAGGAAACGCTACAGACGGAACTGTTCGACAGACTGATAGAGGCTGCTGCCGAAGCTAATGCCACAGAGCTACTGCCCCTACTGAAAATACTGTACGACAAGTATAAAATACTGTCGATTACCGCCCCTACCTACAAAGATGCCGAGAACATCATTCGCAACGGCAACGACCACGAATACATACAATACAACTCGTTGGAGGAATTGCTCGACGGGATAAAAGAAAAGAAGGAAAACGACGGAATGCAAAACGACAGCATGGATACCTATGACGATTTCTTCTGGGACGACAATGACGATTTCTTCTTGGACGACGAAGAAGATTATTTTTGGGACGACATTTTCATTACAAATCAGAAGAACGTGGACATGTTCACGCTAAATGTCACACTCAACAACGCCCCGCTGGAGATAATGCGACAGATAGAGGTACCGTCGAACATCAGACTTGATGCGCTTGCCGAGATTCTCACCATGGCTATGGGATGGGAGGGAAGCCACCTGAACCAGTTCAAGGCTAACGGCAAGTTCTACGAGGAAACCAACTATGAGGAAGACGCTTTCTACAAGGAGAGCGGTTGGAAGAAGTTCGGGCAACACGAATACTCCCTGAGAGACCTACTCAACCGCAAGGGCAACAAAATATTGTGGGAGTATGACTTCGGCGACAGCTGGGAGCACTCGGTAACCCTTGAGAGTCGCCGGAAGATGCCTGCCTACGAGGAATACGCAGTAAAGCTTTTGAAGGGCAAGAATGCCTGTCCACCGGAAGACGTAGGCGGTGTCATTGGCTACAAACATCTCCTTGAAGTACTCGACAACCCAAAATCACCCGAATACATGATGATGAAGGACTGGGTGTCGCCAAACTTCAACCCCAAGAAGTTCAGCAAAGCAAAAACACAGCACTTGATCGACGACTATCTCTACGAGTAAGAATAAGACAACACGGTGAGGGATGATTTTATCTCTCACCAATCTCTCACAATGTTATCCCTTTGTCTTACAGCAGGGCGTGTGAAGATGTTCTTCGGCTTCAGATCCTGATATGGTAAGGTGACGATAATATGGGGATTTTTTGGTTCTTCGTCAGGTTCTTCGTCAATTTAGGTGGTAAAAACAATGCTTAAGAGTGTGCTAAATACTTTTCTATCAGTTTATTAGTGAGTAATATTAAAAGTTACAAATGTATGTAATTATTAAGTATCCGATAGTAGTATGTTGAACAGCCTGTAACCTGATGTCTTGAGGGCAAAATTACTTTGTGTCGACTGATTGGCAAGAGATATTACCACCTAAATTGACGAAGAACCCTTCGTCAATTTAGGTGGTAGAAAAAGCCGCTTATTTGTAATTTAAATATTTGATTATCAACACGTTAATAAGCACAATAAAAGTTATCCCCTTGCAGTCTTTGATTCCCGCTACGGACACGAGATAACGGACTGGCATTTCTACCGTGGAAAATTTGCGGAGCTTTTATTTTGTCATATCGTGAACGTAGTTGACAAGGGTTTACAAGTGGTTACGACGGAGGACAGATTTGAAGCTGATAGGCAAAAAGCGTTATATCGTGGACTGGGTTGACAAAGGTTGTCAATGGCATCCAATGATGTTGTAGGTTGAAACAACTGTTGAACGACATCGACAGATATGGCTCGTCATTTTTTATCTTTCTTCCATCCGTATCATAGAGTGACATATAAGTTCGCATCTTATCTGCCTTTGCGTCTTAATGTCCCATTCTTGATGTATCTACAGCCTTTACATTCTTCTCCTTGTAGCCACCAAACTTATAGATAACTGCAAAAGTGACAGATGCCCAGTTGTAATTAACCTTCATACGGTAGTATTGGTTATCCTGCATGGAGCGGGTGTCATATAGGTTGTTGAAGATATTGCTACCATTAAGGCGCAATCCCCATTTCCCGTCATGCGACGACCATTGCAGTTTAGCATCCATACTAAAGATAGGACTGATGTCGTAGACTCCTTGAATAGCCTTTGTCTGATAGAACGGATTAAGAATTAGACGCAAGTTTTGAGTGTTGCATAGTTTTACGGATGCTGTACCTCCAAGTATAACAGACAGTTTCTTGCGATTGAATGGCAAGTCGAAGAAATTACTACTCTTGTCGTGCTTGTAGGTTCCTACAGCAAACACATTGCCGTTGAGCCATTTGCCTGCATTGAATATGGCTGATGCCTGCAATCCATAACTATTGGAATAGTCGAAGTTGGTTTCCTTCATTATCACAGCCATGCGATCTGTGGTCTGATATGGCAACTGTACAAAATAGTCTGGCTTCAGACTTGCAAAAGCCATCAGCGTATAACGTCTCTTTATCTGCCACATCAGGTTGACGTTATAATAAGAGTACGGTTTCAAGTCGGGATTGCCATGTATCTCTGAGTATGTTGAAGAATAGAAAACGTTACTCATGGTCGACCAATAACTCGGGAACTCCGAATTGGAACTGAATGATAGATTGAGCAGGTGGTTATCGTTGACGTTCCACAAAGCATTGAGCGTAGGATAGACGCGCCACTTATCCCAAATCAGCGAGTGGTATTGCTCGGCAGCGACAGAGGCTTCAAGACTGACAGCCTTGTTTATCTGCTTGCTGAAACCAGCATATATGTTCCATATCCGCTCATTGAGGTCCACACTGCTTGTCCCATCGGGCAAAACGCTCCCATCCTTGTCGATGGTGGTCTGATAACTCTTGTTGCTTGTGAATTGCCCTTTCACACCATACGACAATCCCCAGCCGTGTGCCAACGAATGGGTTTGATCGGCCGTGAACATCCATTTGTTGATGGTCTGCTCACTGCCGCTTGTCAGGTTGCGTTCTGTTTCCGGCATGCTTTCATCCGTATGCATCGTGCCGTCGAGGACTTGTTGCTGAGGCGTGCGATAGTAGGTGTACGAACCGTTAAGGGTGAGTCCGAAAGGAAGCGCGTAGTTAACATCCACATTGTGCAGATACTCATGACTGTCATGATGCATTCCACTAATGCTCGATCCTGTGGTGTTGCTGTTTGAGCACGTCTTGTCCCAGTGTCCTGTATAGGCAACGTCAAGACGATGGTTCTTACTGAAAGCATAATTCATCCCCAGCCGGTAGTCGTGTGTAATGCCAAACGACTTCTGTCCTGTTTCGTCATTATAATAAACACGATTGTTGCCAAGTGGATGATTGGCTATGCGTGAAGATTCACCGTATGAATTTCCGTTTACATATTTATATTGTGCGTCAAGTCCAAACTTGCCCCTTTGCAAGGAAAGATATAAATTACCAAACTCATTGGCGTATTTGTTTTGCCGCATGCCACCAATGATTTGTCCAGAAAGCTGATTGGTACCGGCGTAGTCTTTCGTAACGATGTTGATAGCCATGCCACGCACATGATAGCGAGCAGGGGCAGACAGCATCACCTCGGCTTTTGCCAACTGTGCGGCAGGCATTGCCTTCAAGCGTTCAGTAAGTTGCTCTTGCGTCAATGTGGTGGCTTGTCCGTTGATAATCAACGTTACTTCATTGCCAGAGAAGGATATGCTGCCTGTGGCATCGCTGACACCAGGTATGCGTGTCAATGCCTCGTAAGCGTTGTCGGCAGGCAATTGTTTTAAGAGTAGCGGCATATTGTACGACAGCATACCCCGCCCTGCCTTGACAATGGGGCGAGAACCTTTTACCATCACTTCCGGAAGATTGTGCAACATGGTCTCCATGGTGAGCGAATCCGTTTGCGTCAGAGTTTGAGCTTTCACGTTGGCAACAGAAAGCAGAAATAATCCTAAAAGAAATATCTTGTTGGCCATATTTTATCTTTTTAAGTTATCTTATTCTATGTTATTCAAAAGTATGAAAAACAATCCACAAACCAGAATGTTCTGCTATACGTATAGTAGTGTATTACCCTTTGTTGATTCGTTCCACCAATTCGTCTGGTGTAAGTATCTCCATCTTGGAGAAGCCAAACCACTTCTTGCCCAAGTCCTTTATGGATGCTCCTATATGATACACATCATCGTCTATACAAAGGAAGCGGTCATGTGACAAACGGAATGTTTCAACATCAATCGGTGCATATTGAGCATTATGACGGTCTATGTCGAGTTGGAACTGACGGCTTATCTGCTGAGTGTAGATGATTGCAGACACGCCTTCTTCTCTTTTATCGAGCAATGTCAATACAGTCTCGTCAACATAGTTGTCGATAAGGACAATACGTTTCTTTGCACTCTTAACCAAGTCGGACACGAAAGTATAGGCATCATAAATTTGACCATTGTAGAACACACCTTGCTTCGGTTTTGCATTGCCCTCGTCCAATCTGCGGAATACCTCGTCAATGCGTTTGTCTGTTTCTTGCTGATGTTGCTGCATTTCCAGTTGATGGTACTCAATAGTTTCCAAGCGACTGAACACAGAAGCGTTGTTCACCATAAAATGACGCATGGAAACAAAGGCTCGCATTATTTGAATGTTGACTTCAATGGCTGTTTTTGAACGAAGAACACTACTAAGCATAGCCACACCTTGTTCTGTAAAAGCATAAGTTGAATAGCGGTTGCCACCTCTGCCATTTGAGATCACAATTTGTGACCTCAAACATTCTTCTCTACTCAATTCAAAACGAAAATCATCGGGAAATCGCTCTATGTTACGCTTAACGGTTTGATTAAGCACCCTTGTCTCTACACCATATAAAGTGGCTAAATCTTTATCAAGCATAACTTGTTGCCCTCTAATTACTTTTATTAGAGGTTCGATATTACCTGCGAGTTCATGGTTATCGCATTTTGTAATATCTATTTTGGACTGCTCACAATTTGTGACTGGTTCTTTTTTATCTATGTTGTTTGCCATATTTCTATTTTTTTGAGATCACAAATTGTGACCTTAAACGTGTTGTTACTTATTATTGTATGCAAAGGTAGTGCTTTTAGCCTTTAAGCCACTATTGCACAACCCCTTTCTTTGAAAAGAACGTAAAATCAATAGTATTATTGCGTTGATTGTACTTTTAGTAATCGCTTCACTCGTTGTACGGTACTTACCCCTTTACCACTCAACTTCGCCACATCCCGAATGGAATACCCCTTGCGGAGTAAACTTACTACTTCCCTATATTCGGCATTCATCTGTTCTTCCGTTTTTACAGAGCCTACCTTGCGCCCGAGTTTTCCACCTTGTCTCTATATACCGCTTCCTTCCTGACTGCAATCGGAATGAGATATTATTACGTTCCAATTGCGCACAGGTTGAAAGCGTGGCTATCATTATCGGGGCAAAGAGGGACGGACTTCCTTCATTGTCCAATAATATAAGCTGTTCCTTTTGAATGTAGAGGTTAATGCCACAGTCAATGAGTCGACCTGTACGGTTGAAAATACTTTCTACCCATACCGTACGTAAAAGATATGCCGTATGTAGAAAGAGAAACTTGCATTTCTGCAAAAAAAGCAAACGATAAAGTTTTATTCCGCTTTTATTTGTATATTTGCAAATGAATAGATTACTATAATGAAGCATTATTCATTATAGCATAACAATAAAACAAAACGAATATGAAAAAGACAGTTTTATTATCATTGCTGGCCGCCAATTTCTGTGGAGTATATGCACAGGATGTTATTGTGAAGAAAGACGGGAGCACCATCCTTGCCAAAGTGCTCACTATTGGCGAAACGGAGGTTGAATACAAAAAATTCAACAGGCAAGACGGACCTACATACAAGATTTCTGTAGACAAGCTATTGTCCATCAACCACGAAAGCGGCGACAAGGAAACCTTTGAAGCAACCTCAAGCAAAGCAGGAAAGCCCTCAGACAACGAAGAAGGCGGCAACGGCAATATACAGATAACATCTGACAATCTCTCACCCGAAGCAAAAACAGCCAACGAAAAGGCTATCGCTGCATTCAACACACCTACAGAATTCGTAACCGACAGCAAGCATAAGGATAAAGTAGGGAAAAAGCGTGCCACCCTAAGCTTCGCCGTATGGGGAGCCAGCAAGAACTCTATCCTTGCCAATGAGGATGTGGAGATAGACCTCATCATAGGGGCACTGCTAAGAGAAAAGAAATCAGAACCTGATGAATGGGTTGTCGTCAATCCGAAAAAAAGTTGGATTGTACATAACCCTGCTGTACGCTACACCATCAAGAACAAAACATCCCGACCTGTATACATAGACTTAGGAAACACATTCCTCATCAGCATGCAACAACCCACCTGCTACTACATCCCGTCATCCACGACCACAACACAAGGAGCACAGTCTGGAGCAAGTGTCAACATTGGTGCCGTAGCAGGAGCTCTTGGAGTGGGAGGCGTACTCGGAACACTGGCAGGAGGAGTGAATGTAGGAGGTGGTTCTTCGAACAACACTTCAAACACCACTTATTCGCAAAGAGTGATTGCCGTTCCCCCTATGTCAACAAAAGAACTTGATGCCCAATATCTGTTCGGGAAAGCGGACAGGGAAATATGTAAAGGATTCAACTATCGCCATTATACCAATTGGGACTATCTGTATTATGGTCAGATATTCTTCCCTGCCGAACCGGAATCGGCAGAAATGAAATACGGCGACCACTACAGATACACGGAAGAAAGCAGTCCGGTAAACTTAGCATTTACCACATGCTACAGCTTCGACGAGAATTTCTCTTCCTCAAAATCCCTGTCGTCATACTATTATCTGAAGGACCTGATTGGCGCTTACGTTAATAGCAACAATGCTCTTGTAGGAGGAATAAACAGCGACAAGCCTCATTTCACTATGATACCCGTAAAGAAAGACAAAGGAGGCACCAATTCTTTCCCCAAGCCATAAAGGCATACAACATGCTCCAGGAACGAAAAAAGAATAAAGCAATGATGAAGTGACAGCAATGCTGAAATAAAAGAAATATATTTATATTAACGCCAATGTGGAAAATGAAAGACAACGAGCAAATTATATTGTTTTTCATTTTCCACATTGGCGTTAATCATTTATACCCCAGCCAGCACTTCCGCCACATGATTACGCTTCGGGCCATCCTTTCCTCTTTTCAGGAAGAGCAGAAGGCGAACGGTGTCGCCAACAGAAAGGGAGCAGCGCAAAGCGTCGTCGCTGACGTTAACAAGCGAGGCGAAACCTTCTTCTGTAACGATGCCTTCTGGAGTCGCCGCTATTGGAGAAGTAATACGATAGCGGAAATAACCGTCAGCTTTGTTCACGTAACTGACATTTGCCGTATACATGCCAAAGGTTTCAAGTCCTGCATCATGCGGCATGACTTTTATCACAGCAGCACTCTTGAACCTGTCTTCAGCCGGTATGATCGGAGCAAACATCACGAAGTCGCCTGTCTTCAGCATCATCCGAGGTTTCTCTGCCACGAAATGTCTTGATAAAGGATCATATACATGATAATGTCCGTGTCCTTCGTCCACGCCTTCCACATAACCAACGATTGTAGGGAAGACATCTTCCAACTTCCTCTTCGACACCACAATCTCTTCAGCCCGATAGTTCCCCTGCTGCGATTTTCTGAGTGACACATCATACAGTCTGCCCTGTATCTCCCACGGCTTGCATGGAAACAGATGACTGTCTGCCGTGAGTTCCATACCGTCAGCCGCTACGAGCTTGGCGAAATAACGACGCTTGCCACCCACTGCCGTCTCGAATACCTTCACGGCATACATCGTCTTCACACCGTCAATCTCCCCTGCTCCATTCTCCTGATGATGAAGCATATACGACTGCAGCTGCCGGTCTACACGCTCCTTTAGAGCAAGAAACATCTTACCGTCCTTCCCCTTCTGCTTCTGCATATCCTCACTGCGCAGATTCTTGTCGTAGCCCCACAGCTGGAGAAACTGCGGCAGACGGAAATCCTGATACTCCGCACTCACCTTCACAGCAATTCCAAGCATACAGGAATGTATGAGCGACGGCCTCTCCACCGGCAGTTTCATATATGTGGCAAGCAGAGTTCGTGCCTGCTGCGAACCCATAGTCTTGTAATTCTTCTGCATATATCGGAATATGTTCCATGCCGTATCGGTAGGATGCGCAGCGGCAGTCTCAAGCGAGGCGATAAGGTCGTCCCAGGAGACAATTGTCTGTGAGTCGTTCATAACATTATCATTCAATTGGTTTATATAATCTTTCCTTAATTTATACGATATTAGATACAAATCGCATATGCAAAAGCAAAGTTATATAAAATTTCGCCAGCAAGCAACTCTATTTGTTTTTATATCAAATAAAAGTGGAAGATTTGGATTGTCCGTCTCTATATTTTAGTTTATTTCGTAGAGATTAACATCACTCCCTGCTTGCCCTCAGCGTTGTATTTCTTCATCGTCTCGGCATCCTTCTTCACGTCAACCTTCTCTATGTCAGAAGGTTTGATGCCGTTGAGAGCCTCCACCACCTTGCCGTTCACCACAAGCACGAAGTCTTCGCTTGAAAACATCTCCACCTTTCGAGAAACCACCTTACCTTCAGGCTGTTTGCCGCCGTTGTCGTTCATATCGATGGTTCTTACAGACTTTATCTTCTTGTCGCTGTCGGTAGTACTGAATGTTATAGGAAGAGTGTATTTCACGCTTACCGCCTTGCCGTTCTGCATTCCGGGAATCCACTTCGGCATACCGTTTATTACACGCAGCGCCTCGTTGTCGAAAGCCTCGCCCTGGCTCCTAACAATCTTTGCATCGGTAATGCTTCCGTCCTTTTCCACAGTAAACGTAGTCACGACGCGCACCTTGACATCCTCATTCTCCTTCGACTTAGGGAATTTTATGTTCTTTGAAAGATATTCAAACAATGCGACATGTCCACCCGGGAACTGAGGAAACGTCTCCGGAATACACGGAAATTCCTTGCCAGACTTCGTTTCTGCCGTATCCTTTGCCATCGCCATGGAAGAAACCTCCTCCAAAGCCTTTTCTTCCTGCACCTTTACAGCAGCAACACGTGCAGTCTCGTCCACAGCCCTGACTACAGGATTGTCGCTTACCGAGGAGAAAGCCTCGCTCTCCTGCTCCACCTTATCACTCAGGTTCTCCACCTTCTGACTTGCAAACGCAGCTACGGTCATTGCCGCAAGCGGCAGCACAAAGGCAATCTTTGCCTTCTGCACTGGATTAGTTCTCTTGATTTTCATCATAGTTATTCGTTTTTTTAGTGAATTATGATTCAGGTTATTTGCCATCGAGAACAGACGTTCGCCGACAGCCTTTCTTATCAGCAGCATCTGATAATGAGTGGCGTCCACTCCGGCAGACAGTACCGCCTCGTCGGCTTCATACTCATGCAACGTCTGCAGCTCCCTCTTCAGCAGCCATGCTGCAGGGTTGTACCACTGGAACACTATCATCATATTGCACACCGCCACATCCATCGAGTGGCATCTGCGTATGTGCGCCATCTCGTGGAGCACTATCTCGCGACGGTTCTCCTGCCAGTCCTTCTCGCTCATTATTATGTAGCGGAACCAGCTGAACGGGGATATGTCGCCCTGCATAGTATATATCCGTATGCCATTACGCACCTCCACGCATCTCGCCCTTCTAATGAGCCGCAGCAGACTGCCCACAGAGAGCAGCGCCTTACCTACAAACAGCACCACACCGAGCACATACGTTGCAAGCAGCACCTGCGTGAGAGTAAGTCCATCCCCCACTCCATTGCCACCGTCAGCCACGACAGTCTGCGCCACCAGTCCTTCGAGTGCCACCGTTCCCCGGTTTATCCCCGTCTCGCTGTCGAGCGACAGATGCACAAGCGGCAACACGAGCGAGAGCAGCATCATGGAGAGTATAGCAAAGCGGTTGAACGTATGGAACGTGTCCCGGCTCATCAGCAGCTTGTGGAAGAGATAGAACAGTGTCAGACATACCGCCACCTTCACAGAGTATATAAAGAACATTCCCAACATCATCTCTTTTCTCTTTTACACATTAATATTTCTGCCTTTATGCAGGAAGCCCTCCTACAGGTCTTTCTTCTCCTCGTCGAGCGATGCTATCAGCTCCTTCAGCTCACCCACTGTTATCTTCTCCTCCCGGACGAGCGCACTTACTGCACTCTTGTATGAGCAACCGAAGAGCTTGTCGATAACGCTGCTGAGCGTGCGTCCCTTATACTGTTCCCTGCTTATCTTGGCAAAATACTGGAAGCAGCGTGCCGTCAAAGCCCTGTGACCCAAGAAGCCCTTGTCTTCAAGAATATGCACAAGTGTAGAGAGCGTGTTCACGTGCGGCTTCGGTTCGGCGTAACACTCGCGCAGCTCCCTTATCTGCATGTCGCCACGTTCCCAATAGTGGTTCATTATCTCCTCTTCCTTGTTCGTCAGTGTATTCATCTTCGTATAGTTTAAACGTATTATTTATTCATTCACGCCACAAAGTAACTAAAACTTTTAGTTATAAACAAGAGTATCAGAGTTAATAAAACTAAAACAGTTAGTTATTCAACTAAATATCTTAGTTTACTAAAGAAAACACTTAATTATAATATTAGCGATCACCCTAAAAAAAAGGTTCATCCGGAATATGGAGTGATAGGATATCTAAATGAGCATTAACAAAAACAATAAAAACACCCGATTAGC
>OOCQ01000561.1_pt1 | contig 30193 bp, 28 predicted proteins | sample 1671121 | NCBI WGS metagenome assembly OOCQ01 (sample SAMN06348124, study PRJEB24527) | human gut metagenome | biome: human gut; feature: ankylosing spondylitis patient; material: feces | host: Homo sapiens | place: China | collected 2015-10 | reverse complement strand
AGCAAGGACCGCAAGGACCTGTATCGCCCATCTCCCAGAAGTTGTCGTGCTTGTTGCCATTGATGATGTGGTCGGCTGGCACGTGCTTAGCCCAGTAACCTGCTGCCTCGTTGTCGCGTTCCAGACCTTCTTCCTTGCTACCCTCGAATACGGTAACGTAGAGGTCGGCAGGGTTGAGTTTCAAAACTCCAGTAAGATACTCCCAAGCCATATCGATAGCGCCTTCCTTGAAGTAGTCGCCGAAGCTCCAGTTACCGAGCATCTCGAACATGGTGTGGTGGTAAGTATCATGACCTACCTCTTCGAGGTCGTTGTGCTTACCGCTTACACGGAGACATTTCTGAGTATCAACACGACGAACATCCTTGCCTGGGTCTTTTGTACCGAGGATGATGTCTTTCCACTGGTTCATACCAGCGTTTGTAAACATCAGCGTTGGGTCATCCTTGATAACCATAGGTGCTGATGGAACAATTTTGTGGCCCTTACCTTCGAAGAATTTCTTGAAGGATTCGCGCACTTCATTAGCTGTCATCATATCTTTTTATATTTATCTTTAATTTCAATTTCTCGTTTTAAGAAGGGGATTGGAAGTCCTCTCTTTGAATTATTTTTGCCCTTTAGGGCATTTTCTTCCGAAAATCTTTGCAAAGATAAGAAGAATTGTTTAATTTTGCAACTAAATTAATTATTTTTGAATTTAAAGTTAGAAAAAATGGCATTAAACACAGATAAAAACGTAAAATTGTACTATTCTATCAAGGAAGTATCTGAGGAAGTGGGCGTAAGTGAGTCAACTCTCCGTTATTGGGAGAAGGAGTTTCCGTTCCTCCGTCCGAAGGTTTCTGCCAACAAGGTGCGCCAATATTCCGAGAAGGATATTGAGCAGGTGAAGCTCATCTACAACCTCATCAAGGTGAAGGGTTTCAAGATTGCTGCGGCACGTAAGTATCTGAATCAAAACAGAACGGGTGCCGAGAAGTCGTCTGACGTTCTCGACACCCTGATATCTGTGAGAGACCAGCTTAAGGAGCTCAAGAAGCAGCTCGATGGACTGGTTTAAGACTTTGAACTTTGAACTTTGAGCTTTGAACTTTATGATTAGTTGAACGGGTAGGGGAGTGAGGGCTTACCAGCATTCTTCGCCGAAAACCTCGGCGATGGTAACCTTGCCTGCCTCTTTCTTGCTCAGCTGATGGCTCCAGGCTACTCTGCCCTTGGTGGTGGCGCCTGGACCATGGTTCTTGTATTCGCTATATTCTGCCGTTTCTTCGTTCTTAGGGTTGTTCCAGTTGTGCCAACCCTCAGGACGGATGTGGCTACCCATTTCGCAATTCATGAAGAGTGTCTTGGCGAATGGACGCCAAGGACGGCCCAGATACACCTTCTTTACACCATCGGCTGCTGTTAATCTGCACTTGTTGAACACATAGCCGTATTTCTGACCGGCTGGGCTTGATGCGGCTGTAATGTAGCTGTCGGCCTTGCTGTGAATCTCGCAATTTTCAAACCATGCCAGGCTAGGACCGAAGATGAAATCGGTGGTTCCTTCGATGTAGCAGTCGTAGAAGGCGATGCGAGAGCCTGCTCTGCCTGTATATACGGTATCCTGATTTCCCAGGAGTCGGCAGTTCTGCACCAGAATATGATCGCCTTCGATGTGGAGTGCTACTGCTTGTCCCAGTTTGGCAGCATTGTTCTCGATGGTGATGTCCTTCAGCGTAATGTAGTTGCCCTGCACCTTGAGGGTATAGGTGCGGAAGGTGCCCATCTTCTTGCCTTTGGCTGCAGCTTCGGAGTCGAGACCGCCGATAGGCATCAGAATATTGGCGTGGTCATCCCAGGTGATGATGGTCTGGTCACGGTCTTCACCGCAGATGGTAATGTTGGTGAGCCAGGTTGGGATGATGAGCTTCTCCTTATAAACTCCCTTTTTTACATAGATTACCTTGGTGTAGTCCATGAAGGCGCGGCACACTTCGATGGCTTCATCGATGGTGCGGAATTCGCCTGTTCCGTCACGGGAAACTACCAGGGTGTCTGGGTTGTCATACTTGTTGGCGGCTGCTAGAGGCAGAATCGTCAACATCATCATAATTGATAAGAAAATCTGTTTCATTTGTTTTAAAGATTGTAGCTTAAATATGGAATTTAGGAGTTAGAAGCTCAAACTTTTAATTTCAAACTTTTAATTTCAAATTTCAAGCTTCTAACTCCTTATATTCTCTGATTGATGTTTTCTGATTGATGATTTCTGCACTACAAGATTCTCTGCACTTCCTGCAAGTCATCGATGGTCTTGAGCTGGTCCATGATAGTCTTCACTTCCTCGCGGTCGTGAACACGGAGTTCGATGGTTCCGTCGAAGATACCGTTGTCGCTGCTGATGGTAACCTTGTGAATATTGATGCCCAGCTGGTCGCTGATAATCTTGCTCACGTCGAGAAGCATGCCCTTGCGGTCGATACCCTTGATTTCGATGGTTGCATCGAAGAGCATCTGCTTGTGCATGTCCCACTTGGCATCTATGATGCGATTGCCATAGCTCGATTTCAGCTTGGCTGCAATGTTGCAAGAACGCTTGTGAATCTCGATGCGGTTCTTGTTGTCGATGAAGCCCATGACGTCATCGCCAGGGATAGCGTGGCAACAGGATGGGAAGATAAACTGGTTGATGTTCTCTTCGGTCAGAATGAGTGGTTTCTTCTTGTTGAAGTCCTTGCCCACCACGAAGAGTTCCTGCGTTTTTACGATTCCCGTAGTCTCTTCCTTGCTCTTGTTCTTGCCCAGGAATGGGATGAAGTTTCGCCAGCCTCCTGCACTCTGCTTTGGCTTCTTGTTCTTGCCTTGCAATTCATCGAGGTCTTTATCGCCCAGGATGAGGCAATGCTCTCCGATACTTTGGAAGAAGGTTTCGTGCTGCTGGATATTGTGATACTCGCAGAGTTTATCTACTATGGAGTTGGTCATTTCCATATTGTTCTTCTGGAGCCATTCGGTGAGGATGGTCTCACCCTTCTTCTGAATTTCTCGGGAGTCGCGGCGCAGTATCGCCATAATCTTGCTTTTCGCCTTGGCGGTGCTTACGAAGCTGATCCAGTCGGGCTGCACATGCTGGCTCTTGGATGTAAGAATCTCCACCTGGTCGCCACTGTTAAGCTTGTGGCTCAGTGGTACCAGCTTGTGGTTTACCTTGGCTCCGATGCAGTGGCTGCCCAGGAAGGTGTGTATCTGGAAGGCGAAGTCGAGCGCCGTAGAGTTGGCCGGCATCGTCTTGATTTCTCCCTTAGGGGTGAACACGAAGATTTCTGATGCGTAGAGATTGAGCTTGATGGCGTCGAGGAAGTCCATGGCGTCTGGCTGCGGATCATCAAGAATCTCCTTGATGGTGCTGAGCCAGTCGTTCAATTCGTTTTCATCTTCAGTATATTCGCCGCCTTCCTTGTATTTCCAGTGAGCAGCAAATCCCTTTTCTGCCACCTCGTCCATGCGGTCGGAGCGAATCTGAACTTCTATCCATCTTCCCTGCTTACTCATCAGGGTTACGTGGAGTGCCTGGTAACCGTTGGCCTTAGGATGGTTAAGCCAGTCGCGAAGACGGTCGGGATGGCTTTTGTATATCTGGCTGATGGCCACATAAACCCTGAAGCATTCGTTCACCTCGTTGGTGCGGTCTTTAGGCGTAACGATGATGCGGACGGCGAGGATGTCGTAGATTTCATCAAACGATACGTGCTTGTTCTGCATCTTGCTCCAAATAGAATAAGGGCTCTTGACACGTGCCTTGAGCTTGTATTTCACGCCCGCTTTGTCGAGAACTTCACGGATAGGGGCTGTGAATTGGGCGAAGAGCGTATCACGCTGCGCTTCGGTGTCGGCAAGCTTATGTTCTATGTTGGCATATTCCTGCGGATGGTCGTAGCGGAAGCTGAGGTTCTCCAGCTCGGTCTTGATCTTGTTGAGTCCGAGTCGGTTGGCAAGTGGGGCATAGATGTATAAGGTTTCGCCTGCAATCTTATACTGCTTGTTGGCAGGCTGCGATGCTAAGGTGCGCATGTTGTGCAGTCTGTCGCAAATCTTGATGAGAATCACTCGGATATCATCGCTCATGGTGAGCAGGAGTTTCTTGAAATTCTCTGCCTGCCCCGATGCTTTGTCGCCGAAGATTCCACCGCTTATCTTGGTGAGTCCGTCAACGATTTGTGCTACCTTTTCGCCGAAGATGTTGCTGATGTCTTCTACGGTGTAATCGGTGTCTTCCACCACGTCGTGCAGCAGGGCTGCACAGATGCTGGTGGAGCCGAGTCCCATTTCCTCGCAGGCTATCTGAGCCACGGCGATAGGGTGCATGATATAGGGCTCGCCCGAAAGACGGCGCACTCCTTTGTGCGCCTGTCGGGCGAAGTTGAAGGCTTTGGTCACAATATCTACCTTCTTGCGGTGTCGCGAGCTGAGGTAGGTGTCGAGCAATTTTTGAAAGGCATCGCCTATCAGCTTGTTGTCGGCTTGCTCTCTTTCTAGGTCTTTCAAGTTCTGGTCGTCCATAATCGTATCCTCCAGTTATATATTAATAATGTAAGAATAGTTAATTGGTGAATTTACTTCACTTTCAGTTTCTTTCCGGCACGGATGCTGTTGCCCGAAATCTTGTTGAGCTTGCGGAGCTTCTTCACGGTTGTTCCGTTGCGAGCTGCAATCTCCGATAGCGTATCACCTTTTCTGATGGTTACGCTCTTGTCGCCCTTCTTCTTGCTGCTGGTCTTTCTGTCCTTTCTGTCCTTTTTGCTACGGTTGTTGCGACCAGATTTCTTGTTGCGGCTGTTGGATGTTGATGAAACGCTGCTGCGTGAGCGGCTGCTGCGATTGCGGGTATAGCTTGGCTCGTCGTCGTTTACTTCCACCACATCGCGCTTGGCAAGATACTCATCTGCCTTGTAATTATAGATGGAGTCTTCCTTGTCGATGAATGCTCCGATGAGCGAAACAGGAAGGCGTACTGGCATCGGCTTGCGGTTGCCGTAGATGATGTCGCGGCGATATTGTGGGTTCAGGTTGCGAAGATGCTCTGAGTTGATGTTGAGCACCTGGGCTATCTGCTCTATATGTACTTCCTTGGTTACTTCCACGGTGTCGGTCTTTACTGGCAACTCGGTTACCATCGGACAGATGTTGTGGTCGCAATAATAGTTCATGATGTAGTTGGCTGCGATGAATGCTGGCACATATCCACGTGTCTCCTTTGGCAGGTATGGATAAATCTTCCAGTAGTCGGTCTCGCCCTTGGCACGATGGATGGCCTTGTTTACGTTGGTAGGACCGCAGTTGTAAGCTGCGATAACGAGGTTCCAGTCGTCGAAGAGTTTGTAGAGATCGCGCAGGTAGTGAGCGGCTGCATACGATGCCTTCACTGGGTCGCGGCGCTCGTCGTAGAGGGTGTTTACCTCCAGGCCATAGCGTTTTCCGGTGGCAAGCATAAACTGCCAGAGACCTGTGGCTCCTACTCGGGAAACGGCTTTAGGGTTAAGTGCCGATTCGATGACTGGCAGGTATTTCAGCTCCAGTGGCAGGTTGTAGGCTTCCAGTGCCTCTTCGAAGATAGGCATATAGAAGTTGCTGGCACCGAGCATGAAACTCACGGAGCGGCGGAGTTTGCCGCTATAGCGGTCGATGAATTTCTGTACCACCTCGTTGTATGGCATTTCGATGAGGGTAGGCAATCGCTTCAGGCGGTCGATATATACCTCTTTTTCGAAAACCGGGTTCACATCGCGATACTTGCACGATGTATCAGGCATCATGTAAGTCTGCGTGTTGTATAAGAGCAAGAGGCTGTCCAGGTTGTCTTCCAAACCTACAGGTACTTCAAATTCTTCTGATTTGCCGTCTTGGTCGGTCACGGTAATCACATCGTCGTCGTCTGATTTGTCATTTTGGGCTTGAATGCCCTGCCAGCTAAACAGCATCGCTGCTGCCATAATGATTATTTTCTTCATTTATCTATTATCTATTTTCTGTTTTTGTCTATATGATTTTAAATCTGATATTCTTGGAATATGGTGGGTGTGAGCCCGGTATGCATTCTCTTTTGGAATGTAAGCGAGCATTGCTCTTCTTTAGAATGTAAGCGAGCATTGCACTCCCAGGGTTCCCGAACGTAGCGGGTTGGTGGAGCGACCGTTGTTGAGCACGGCTGGTTCCACCCTGAGGCTGAGGTCGTCGGAGATGTCGAATTCTGAGAGCGATGCATCTACGTAGGCATCGATGACAGAGAAGGCATAGATGCCTATCATCACGAAGGTTCCCATGTCTCTCCAACGGCGGAATCTGTCTTTACGCTTGCGGAATATCTCCTTGTAGCGTTCAATATTCGATTCATTGATGGTGGCTCCCAGGTGCAGAAACTGGTTGTAGCTCTGCGTGTTCGGGTCATCATCCATGATGTCGAGGTAGGCTTGCGAATAGTCGTGATACATCTGGTTGTTCCAGGTGATGGCGTAGGCGCAGCCCACAAAGCCACCATATATAATAGGTAGCTTCCAGTATTTGCGATTGTATATCTGTCCTGCACCAGGCAAGACCAAGGCAAGCCACATGGCTCGTTTGGTATCTGGCTTCCAGGTAGCCCAGTTGCGCTTTTTCTTTTGGGTAGGCTGCAACGAATGGTTGAGCTTTGCCAGGTTGAGACTGTCTTGGGCTGTGATGACCGAATCTACCGGCGTCTTCGCTTCCCGGGTAGCCTGTTGGGCAGAGTCGGAGGCTGCGAAGGCAGGTACGGCCACGTCAGCCTTCACCTTTTGCTTCTGTGCAGAGGCATTGAGTGAGGCAGCCAGCAATGAAGCCGAAATACAGATATGTGATAATTTCAAATTCACTTTTTATTCTTGTTTCAATTTATCGAAAACGTTCATGATGTGCTCCAGCTCCTCTTCGTTGGCGAAAGGAATGCTGATTTTTCCCTTGCCCTTGGAAGAGCAGGTGAACTGTACTTTGGTATTGAGGAAGGAAGACAGGCGGTCTCTGAGCATGGCAAACTCCTCTGGTACTTGCGCTTTGGCGGTGATGGTTTTCTTTCCGCTTTCCACGTCCTCGCCGTTCTTGAGTCGCTGCACCATTTCCTCCACCTTTCTCACGGAATACCCATTCTTCTGGATTTCCTTGAAGAGCTTGATTTGCAGTGAAGGACTGTCGAGTGCGAGCAGGGCACGGCAGTGTCCCATATCGATTTCCTTCTTCTGCAGAGCCATCTGCACCTGTGCAGGCAACTTCAGCAATCGGAGATAGTTGGCGATGGCAGCACGGCTTTTTCCCACGCGCTCGGAAACTTTCTCCTGGGTCATTCCCTCGTTTTCCATCAGATGTTCGTATGCAAGTGCTATTTCTATCGCATTGAGGTCTTGGCGCTGGATGTTCTCCACGAGTGCCATCTCCATCACGTTCTCATCGCTGATGGTGCGGATGTAGGCTGGAATGGCTGTGAGACCTGCCAGCTGAGAGGCTCTCCAGCGGCGTTCACCTGCTATGATCTGGAAGTGGTTTTCTGAAATCTGTCGCAGGGTGATGGGTTGGATGATGCCGATGGCACGGATGCTGTCTGCCAGTTCCTGCAAGCTTTCCTCGTCGAACTCTCTTCGGGGCTGATTAGGATTTGCCTCAATCTGGTCGAGCGGAATCTCGTTGATGGTGCTGCTGCCCTGCGTGCGGACTCCCTCGGTTGATATGAGGGCGTCGAGACCGCGCCCCAGGGCGTTGCTCTTCATGCCGTTATTGAATTTCTTATGTACTGCCATTTTTTACTTTGAACTTTGAATTTTGAACATTGAACTTTCCTCATGAAGGGTTCAATTTCTAACTCCTAACTATTTCTGTTGATAATTTCCTTCGCCAGTGCCAGATGGTTCTTGGCACCATTGCTCTCTGCATCGTAGAGGATGACAGGGAGACCGTGGCTAGGACTTTCGCTCAGCTTCACGTTGCGCTGAATCACCGTCTTGAACACCAGTTCCTGGAAGTGGCGCTTCACCTCGTCGTAAATCTGGTTGGCTAGGCGCAGGCGGCTGTCGTACATCGTGAGCAGGAATCCTTCTATTTCTAGTTTCGGGTTCAGCTTGCTCTTGATAATCTTGATGGTGTTGAGCAGTTTGCTGATACCTTCTAAGGCAAAATATTCGCATTGCACTGGGATAACAACGCTGTCGGCTGCGGTGAGCGAGTTTACGGTGATGAGTCCCAATGAAGGCGAACAATCTATGAGTATGTAGTCGTAATCGTTGCGGATGGGTTCGAGCAGGTTCTTGATGACCCTTTCTCGATTTTTCAGGTTGAGCATTTCTATCTCAGCGCCCACGAGGTCGATGTGGCTTGGCACGATGTCGAGACCGTCGATGTCGGTTGTATAGATAGCATCTCGAATATCAGCATGGTCGATGATGCATTCGTAGAGCGAACATTCCACTTCGCCAAGGTTAACGCCCAGTCCGCTGGATGCGTTCGCCTGCGGGTCGGCGTCAATGACAAGCACCGTCTTCTCCAGTGTGGCGAGCGATGCTGCCAGGTTGATGGTCGTAGTGGTCTTTCCGACACCACCTTTCTGATTAGCTAATGCGATTATTTTTCCCATTTCTTTTGTTTATATAATAACCTAAAGTGTGCGCCCGTGAGCTAAAAATGGCTTTCGAGTGCAGAATTTTTCGGCAAAGATACAAAAAATATGCGAGAAATATGTTACTTTAAAGGTTTTTTCGTACTTTTGCACCCAAAAGAAAGATATTTTTATGGAAAATAAGAAACCTTTAGTGTTAATTTCTAATGATGATGGCTATCATGCCAATGGTATTAAAACGCTTGTAAGCTTCCTCAAGGACTGGTGCGACTTGCTGGTTGTGGCTCCCGAAAGTGCACGCTCTGGCTTTGCCTGTGCCTTCTCGGCTACTACACCGCTGCGCCTCAAGCGACGCCACAACATGGGCGAGGACGTGGAGGTGTGGTCGTGCAGCGGAACTCCGGTGGATTGCGTGAAGCTGGCGCTCGACCAGTTCCTGAAAGACCGCCGTCCCGACCTCGTGATTGGCGGTATTAACCATGGCGATAACTCTAGTGTAAACAACCATTATTCGGGCACCATGGGTGTGGCGAAGGAGGGTTGCATGCAGCATATTCCAAGCATAGCCTTCAGCAGTTGCAACTACGATGAAACTGCCGATCTCTCGCCTTTGCGCGAGGGGGTGCTTAAGGTGGTGAAGATGGTGCTCGAGAAGGGCTTGCCTGAATATACCTGCCTGAATGTCAACTTCCCGGCGCAGCCTCCGTTCAAGGGATTCAAGGCCTGCAGAATGACTCATGGTTCGTGGATTAACGAGGTGGAGCATCGCACGCATCCGCACGGCTATGACTATTATTGGATGGTGGGCGACTACCGCAATGATGAGCCTGAGGCTACGGATACAGACCAGTGGGCTGTGAACAATGGTTATATTTCCATTACGCCAACCAAGATTGATATTACGGATTATGACTGGATCAAGAACTTTGAACTTTAAAATCTCAAAGTTCAAAGTTGAAAAATAAATATCATGAAGTATTATTTGATAGTAGGAGAGGCAAGTGGCGACCTACATGCTAGTAGGTTGATGCACTCACTGAAAAATATTGATGAGTTTGCTGAGTTCAGATTCTTCGGAGGCGATTTGATGGCTGCCGAAGGAGGCACTCGTGTCAAGCATTACAAGGAACTGGCCTATATGGGCTTTGTTCCAGTGCTTCTGCATCTTCGTACCATCTTTGCCAACATGAAAAAGTGCAAGGAGGATATCGTGAAGTGGAGGCCCGATGTGGTGATTCTGGTAGATTATCCGGGATTTAATCTGAATATTGCCAAGTTCTTGAAAAAGAAGACGAATATACCTGCATATTATTATATTTCGCCTAAGATTTGGGCTTGGAAGGAATGGCGCATCCGCAGCATTAAGCGCGATATTGCCGAACTCTTCTCAATCCTGCCTTTCGAGGTTCCGTTCTTCGAGAAAAAACATCGCTATCCCATCCATTACGTGGGTAATCCTACGGCAGAAGAGGTGAATGGATTCAGAGCTTCTTATCAGCAGACTACCCTGGAGTTCTGTGAAGAGAATAATTTGGACAAGCATCGTCCGATAATAGCCTTGCTTGCCGGAAGCAGATTGCAGGAAATTAAGGATAATCTGCCTGCCATGATAGAGGTGGCAGAAAGATTCGAGGATTACCAGATGGTGCTTGCGGGGGCTCCTTCCATTGAGGATGCTTACTACGAGAAGTTTTTGAAGGGCACTCCTGTTAAGATGGTGCGCAACAAAACTTATCCGCTGTTGACTCATGCTACGGCTGCTTTGGTGACGAGTGGTACGGCTACGCTGGAGACGGCACTTTTCGAGGTGCCCCAGGTGGTTTGCTATGAAACGCCATTGCCTCGTCTGGTTCGTTTCGCATTTAAGCATGTAATGTCGTGCAAGTATATCTCGCTGGTGAATCTGATAGCTGATAAGGAGGTGGTTCAGGAAATGTTTGCCGACCGTTTTAAGGTGGATGCTATCGCCGACCAGCTTTATCAGATTCTTCCTGGTAAGGAGGGTAGGGAACGTATGCTTGCCGAGTATCGTGAGGTGAGAGAGCGCTTGGGCAATCAGGTGGCTCCGGATGAGGCTGCTGCCATCATGTATGATCTGCTGGTAAAGCGCAGGGAGATGCTTCTCAAATTGGCTAGAGAAAGAGCGGAAGCCGAAGCCAAGGCTGCTGCCGAGGCCGCCGAACGTGCAAGATTAAAGGCATTGTCTGAGGCAGAAGCGGCGAAGAAGAAAGCCGAGCTGGAGTCTGAGACGGCTAGGATAAAGGCTGAGCAGGAAGCTGAAATATCTAGAAGAAGAGCTGAGCAGGAGGCTGAAATGGCTAGAAGAAGAGCTGAAGAAGCAAGAAGACTGGCCGAAGAAGAAGCAGAGCGTGCCCGGCAGGCGGAAGAACAGCTCAATCAGTCGCAGCAGGAAGAGTTGAAATAGTATATTGCTATAAGAGAAATCTTAGTTATAAGAAAAATCGCAGCACGTCCCGAAATGGGTGAGCTGCGATTTTTTTGTTTTTATCCGAAAAGCTGGAGGGTGTAGAGGTAAATCACCGCTGCCGGTATTGCCATGAGCGATGAATCGAAACGGTCGAGCATACCGCCATGTCCTGGCAGGATGGTGCCGCTATCCTTTACGCCCAGCGTGCGCTTGAAGAGACTTTCTACCAAGTCACCCCAGGTGCCGAAGAAGGCTACTACCACTCCGAGACCTACCCAGCCTGGAATGCTCAGGCGATGGGCTGCACCGTCATTGGCGATGTAACCGATGATGACGGCTGCGATAATCACGAAGATGCCGCCACCGATGCTGCCTTCCCAACTCTTAGCCGGACTGATGCGAGGAAATAGCTTGTGCTTGCCGAAAAGTGAGCCGCTGCAGTAGGCACCCGTATCGTTTGTCCAGAGGAAGATGAAGATGCTCAATGGCAAGAGCATATCATAATGTATCTGACCATCGAATGCCGATGACTCGAACGACAAAACGTTAATCATCGAGAATGGCAGAGCAATATACATCTGTGGAAGCATGGTGTAGGCCCAGTCGTTGATGGCATTCTTGTTGCCTGTGTAAAGCTCTGCAATGAAGAGATACACGATGGTGAGCAGGTAGGGTATGAATACCACGAAGTTGCTCACGATGCCTGTGCGGAAACCTGCCACGGCAAGGAAGAAATAAACGCCTGCCACGGTGGTGATGAAGCGGTTCACGCAGATGTCTTCCTTCTGGTTTACCAGTCCGCAATACTCCCAGATGCTAAGTCCTGTAATCAGGGCGAACAGGAATACCATCGCCCTTGGATTCAGGAAGCAAGAAACCATACAGGCGACGAAGAGTACGCCTGTAATGGATCTTATCACTAGATTTTTCTGTTTATCAGTCATAGGTTTGCCTATTTTTCGTTATTATTCTCGTTTTCTGAAGAAGCCTTGGTCTCAGAAGTTTCTGAAGAAGTCTTGGCTTCAGAAGTTTCTGAAGAATCCTTGGTTTCAGAAGTTTCTGAAGAATCCTTTGAAGAGTTCTCTTCTGCCTGCTTCTTGGCCTCTTCGTGCTCCTTGATGGCAGCCTGAACCTCAGGCATGTCCATCACGGCATCGTCAATCTTAGGCTGCTCGTCTTCCATGATTTCCTGCGAGCGGCTCAGCCATGGGCGCTTGCCGAAGATGTGCTCCACATCCTCTGCCATGATCACCTCTTTCTGAATCAGCAGTTCGGCAAGGGCATTGTGACCCTCCTTGTGCTCCATCAGGATGTTCTTAGCACGGGTGTATTGCTCGTTCACCATCTGCAGCACCTCCTTGTCTATCTCGCGGGCAGTGGTCTCTGAGTATGGACGCTGGAACGAATACTCGTTCTGGTTGTAATAGCAGATGTTTGGCAGGCTCTTGCTCATACCCAGGTAAGCCACCATGCCATAGGCACTCTTGGTAGCACGCTCCAGGTCGTTCATCGCACCAGAAGAAATGTGACCGGTGAAGAGTTCCTCGGCGGCACGTCCACCCATCAGTGAACACATCTCATCGAGCATCTGCTCCTTGGTGGTAATCTGGCGCTCTTCTGGCAGATACCAGGCTGCGCCGAGTGCCTGACCGCGAGGTACGATGGTTACCTTAATCAGTGGGTTGGCGTACTGGCAGAACCATGAAATGGTAGCGTGGCCAGCCTCGTGCAGGGCGATGCTGCGCTTCTCATCAGCAGTCATCACCTTGGTCTTCTTCTCCAATCCGCCTACGATTCTATCTACGGCGTCGAGGAAATCCTGCTTGCAAACCGCCTTCTTGTTGTGGCGGGCTGCGATGAGGGCAGCCTCGTTGCAGACATTCGCAATATCAGCACCCGAGAAGCCCGGAGTCTGACGTGCTAGCAGATCTACATCCACGGTCTCGTCAATCTTGATAGGTTTGAGGTGAACCAGGAAGATAGCCTTGCGCTCGTTCAAGCCTGGAAGATCTACGTGGATTTCTCGGTCGAAACGACCCGCACGGAGCAGGGCGCTGTCGAGCATATCCACACGGTTGGTTGCAGCCAGGATAATCACACCACTGTTGGTGCCGAAACCATCCATCTCGGTGAGCAGGGCGTTCAAGGTGTTCTCGCGCTCATCGTTGCCACCCATGGCTGGGTTCTTGCTGCGGGCACGACCCACGGCGTCGATCTCATCAATGAAGATGATACTTGGAGATTTCTCCTTTGCCTGGCGGAAGAGGTCGCGAACACGCGATGCACCTACGCCGACAAACATTTCCACGAAGTCGGAACCGCTCATCGAGAAGAATGGAACGCCAGCTTCTCCAGCCACCGCCTTTGCCAGAAGAGTCTTACCGGTTCCCGGAGGACCTACGAGCAGGGCGCCCTTAGGAATCTTACCACCCAGGTCGGTGTATTTCTGCGGATTCTTCAGGAAATCCACAATTTCCTGCACCTCCTGCTTGGCACCTTCCTGTCCGGCAACGTCCTTGAAGGTAATGCCGATGGCATTTCCCTTCTCATACATTTTCGCCTTGCTCTTTCCTACGTTGAAGATGCCGCCGCCCATGTTGCTCATTCCGCTGCCCATTCTGCCCGACATCCAGTAGATGAAGAAGAAGAAGAGAAGCAGTGGGGCAAGGCTCATGATGAGGCTCCAGAAGTCGTTGTCCTTCTGGTTGTCATAACTGAAGGAGTGAATCTTTCCCTCTTTCACCTTCTCGTTGGCGTAGCGATCCATTTCGTCGATAGAGCCGAACTGTACTTTCACGTATGGGTTAGGACCCACGTTCTGGGCGCTCATCTTATATACATCGCGCGTGTATTTAGGGTTGATGTATATTTTGAGGTTGCTTTCGGTCTTGTTGGCCACCACGCTGAGCACATAGCCTTTGTCAACGTATTGCTTGAACTCGGTGTAGGTGGCTTCCTTGGCTGCGCTTCCGCCCAAGGCATCTCCACCACCACTGAAGAACAGCGCAATGAGCGCTATGATAATGATGGTGTAGAGCCAATTCATGTTAAACCTAGGCATCTTAGGACCTTTTCCTCCGCCCAGGTTGTTTAAATTGTTGCTTTGATCCATTATTTTATAGTTTTTGTATGCAATGATAAGGAACTGAGTCCCGATGCTTAGTCGAGATTTGGCACATGGGTAAGCTTAGCGTCAGCCCAAAGGTGCTCCAGGTCGTAATAGGCACGAACTTCTGGGAGGAAGATGTGGACGAGAACATCCACGAAGTCCATCGCTACCCACTGGTCGTTGCCGAGTCCTGCCACGTTGACTGGCTTTTCGCCGAGGTTCTTGCGGCACATGTCGCCCACAGATTCTGCGATGGCCTCTACCTGTGTAGGTGAACCGCCCTGGCAGATGATGAAGTATTTGGCGATGGTACCATCCATCTCACTGAGGTCGGCGATTACGATATCCTGACCTTTTTTCTCCTGTATTCCTTCTTTAATAGTCTCTACGAGTTGTTTAACTGTGTTCATTAATTCTTTTTTCTTTTTGTATTTATACCTTATTATATGTAATTATGGTACAAAGATACGCTAAATACCCGAAAAACCCATGAAAAACAAAAAAAATTGAGATATTTTAAAAAAAAGTGCCGAAAAATTTTGGTGATTCAAAAAAAAGTTGTACCTTTGCACTCGCAATTGAGAAAGCAATATGTTTGAAGTTGCAATGGTATTGGGATATGGTGTAATGGTAACACTACAGATTCTGGTCCTGTCATTCCTGGTTCGAGTCCGGGTATCCCAACTAGAGAGCATCTTTCATTCGAAAGATGCTTTTTTTTTGTTTATACCCCAGAACAAAAGGAAAAGCATACTTCCTTGCTGCGGATTTCAAATCCGCAGAGCCCAAATAGGTTAGGACATTTTTTTACGCCGGATTTCAAATCCGGCGGGACGCCTAGCGGACTTGCGTTCTTGAATACAATAAAACCCAGAGCTTTCGCCCTGGGTTCGTATGATTTCGATGATTTCAATGATTTCAATGAAATCGATTACTTGTTCTCTGCATCGATAGCCTTGATCTTCTCCTTTACGAGCTTCAAGTCTTCCTTCAGCTTCTCCACCTTGCGGTTCATTTCCTCTACGAGGCTATTACCCTTCTTGCTTGCCGCATTCAGGAAGCCGAGGTTATTTTCGTAGGTGGTAATCTCTGCACGCAGCTGGTCGTAGCGGCGCAACAGCTTGCCACGCTCGTTGTCCAAGGCGTTAGTGCCCTTTTCGGCAACATTCTTCAAGTTGTTCTTGAAGTTGTTCATGTGGCGCTTGGCGTTGTTAGAGCGCAGGTGCTTGTAGAGTTTGTCCATCACATCGTGATACTCCTTATAGAGCTTGTCCTTCTCCTTGAAAGGAACATGACCTACGGCATTATACTGCGCAATGAGGTCCTGCATCTTCTTCTGGAAGCTTTCGCCTGGGTTCTCTGCCAATTCCTTGAGTTGTGCGATGAGTTCACGCTTCTTGTCAAGATTAGCGTGCTCCTCGTTTCTGGTACCGGCATTCTCCTTGTTGCGAGCCTCGAAGAACTTGTTGCAAGCGTTCAGGAAATCCTTCCAGAGCTGGTCGCCCTGTTTGCGAGGTACGAAGCCCACGGTCTTCCACTCTCTCTGAAGCTGAATCAGCTTGTCGCCGGTCTTCTTCCACTCGGTGCTTTCAGACAAAGCCTTTGCCTTCTCTACGAGTTTCTGCTTCTTTGCCAGGTTGTCGGCATACTGGCTCTTGATAGTCTTGAAGAATTCAGCCTTCTTGCTGAAGAACTCGTCGTTGGCGATGCGGAAACGCTCAAAGATCTTCACGTTCATCTTCTGAGGAGCGAAACCAATCTTCTTCCATTCGCCCTGCACCTCAATCACAGTCTTGGTAGCTTCCTCCCAGTCGGCAGCCTGCTTGTTCTCCTTCTGGTTGATGGCCTCAATCTTCTCGCAGAGGGCAGTCTTCTTGGCGAGGTTCTCCTCTTCCTTGGCACGCAAGTCCTCAAAGTGCTGCTGGTGCTTCTTGTTAATCACGGTGCTGGCATTCTTGAATCGGGTCCAGATTTCCTCGCGCAAATCCTTAGCCACAGGACCAATCTCACGATACTCCTGGTGCAAGTCCTGCAACTGGTGGAAGGCAGAGATTACGTCTGGTTCCTCAGCCAGTTTCTCGGCAGCCTCGCACAACTTGGTCTTCGCCTCCAGGTTTTTCTTGAAGTCGTATTCGCGAGCCTCGTTGTTGAGTTTCAGGAGGTCGTAGAACTGCTCCACGTAGAGCTGGTAGTTCTTCCACACCTCGTTGGCCTTCTCAGCCGGAATAGCCTTTATCTCTTTCCACTCCTGCTGCAGGGCCTTGAATTCCTGATATGATTTGTTAGCCTCTTCAGGTGAAGTGGCCATTTCCTTAATCTTTTCAATAATTTCAAGCTTCTTTGCCAGGTTCTCCTGCTTTTCCTCTTCCTGCTGTAGGAAGATCTTTGCTCTTTTCTCCTTGATGATCTGCATTTCCGCCTTGAAGGCTTCTTCTGTGTCATCAGGTAAGAGAACGTACTTTTCAGGGTCACCACCTCCTGCGAGATACTCCTTCATCTGAGCATCTCTCTCGGCGAGATGAATCTTGTAGAACGTTGTCTTCAGGTTGTCGAGTTCCTCCTTGTTAGGAGCCTCTGAACTGTGGGCAATTTCTTTTACTCTTTCGAGTACTTCCTGCTTGGTGGCGTATGCCTTCTTGGCAGGTTCTTCCAGGGCGCTCTGTTGCAACAGAGCTTTTTCTTGAGAGTCCATCATGTCACTTTGTTTAGTTTATGATTCGAGTTTCTTTGGTCGCTTGTCGTGCCTTGCGCGAGTCGGCCACAAATTAAATATGATAATATTGTGCAAACTTAAACAAAAAAATCGAATATCCGTCAAGATATCCGATTTTTTTAATATTTTTTTAATGTTTTTATATATAATGGGTTGTTGTTAGAGCAATCGCTTGTACCTTAGGAAGCCCCAGGTAAGTCCGGATACCACAAACGAGATGACCAGGGCAAGGGCAAATCCGTAAGGACTTTCTTCCATGCCGTTGACCAGGTTCATGCCGAAGAATGAGGATATCAGCGTAGGCAACATCATTACGATACTGATACTGGTCAGGGTACGCATCGTGGTGTTCATGTTGTTGTTGATGATGCTCGAGTAGGTATCCATCGTTGATTCCAGAATGTCGGAATAGATGCTGGTAGTCTCTCGCGCCTGCGTCATCTCGATGTTCACGTCTTCGATGAGGTCGGCATCCAGCTCATCCACCTGCAGCTTGAACTTCAGCTTGGAGAGCAGGTTCTCATTGCCTCGGATAGAGGTGATGAAGTAGGTGAGCGAGTCTTGCAGGCGGCTCAGTCCTATCAGGCTCTCGTTGTTCACGCCGTGGTCCAGGTTGCGCTTCGCCTTCTCGATGAGCGAGTTGATCTGTTTGAGTCGCTTCAGGTACCATACGGCAGACGAGAGGAAGAGGCGGAAAATCATATCCACATAGTCGGTGAAGCCCTCGCCGCGCTTCTGCTGATAGCTTACGAAATCAATCATCATGTTGGTTTCGTAGAAGCATACGGTGATGGTTACGTCGCGCTTGTGGATGATGCCCAGCGGCACGGTGGTGTAAGGCGTACGGCTGCGTATTTCCTTGACGTAGGGAATACGGAGGATGATGAGCATCCAGCCATCGTCGTATTCGTAGCGGGCACGCTCATCGGTATCGCTGATATCCGAAAGGAAATAATCAGGAATCTTGAATTCTTCTTCCAGCAAGCGCTGGTCTTCATCGGTTGGACATGTTACTTGTATCCAGCAATTTGACTGCCACTCGTTGAGTGGAGACAGTGTCTTATCTATGTTCCAGTATGTCTTCATTGTCTGCTAATCTCCAAAATATAAAGGGTTTGGGTATGGAGATTAGCCGTTGTGATGCTGAATCTCCACGCCTACAATTCGTTATTGTTCTCCGCGTGATAATCGTCCATTTTGTTATTAATTTGATGAAACTTGTGCAAGTGGGCTGCTTCTGCTGCTTAGCAGATGTTACAGTGCTTGCGAAATCGGGTGCAAAGGTAATGATTTTTATTGAGAAAAGGGACAAAAAAGCCGAGAAATTTCTTTCCCGGCTTCCTTTTTTAATTTTTTTGTAAATTCTTCCTTAATCTTTCTGAAATTTCTTTCTTCTTTACTTAGCTGGAATCTCAGTCAGCAACTGCTTCATCAGGTTCCAGAATGGAGCTACGCAGCTAATCTGGCAACGCTCGTTGGCGGTGTGAGGACTGAGCAGTGTAGGACCGAATGATACTACATCGAGGTGAGGATACTTGCCCAGGATGATAGAGCACTCCAAACCTGCGTGAACAGCCTGAACTACGCCGTCCTTGCCGTTCTGCTCCTTGTAAATCTTCAACACATGCTCCAGAATGTCGCTCTTTGGGTTAGGGTTCCAGCCGGCGTATGCACCGCTGAACTCTACCTTCATGCCTGCCATGCTGAAGCAGCTCTCCAGCATGGTTGCAAGATACATCTTATAGTATTCGTGGCTGGAACGGGCCAGAATCTTGATGGCTGCCTTGCCGCCGCCAATCTCGATGATGGCGAGGTTAGAAGATGTTTCTACAATGCCTGGCATAGATGGAGACATGCGCAATACGCCGTCGTGGCAAGCATAGATTGCATCTACCAGGTTGTCCTGAATCTCGGCAGGAACCTCTGTGGCTGGAGTCTCTACGTTCTCTGTGAAGAATTGGATTCTATCAACACCCTCAATGCCTTTGAATTCATCGCAGAACTCGTCCTTCCAGTCGGCTACCATATCGTTCAAGGCCTCAACATTCTCCTTTGGCAAGGTAAGAACCACCTCTGCCTGGAATGGGATGGCGTTGCGCATGTTGCCGCCGTTCCAGGAAGCCAGACGAGCATCAAGCTCTGAGATAGCCTCGCGTACGAAACGTACCATGCACTTGTTGGCGTTGGCTCTGCCCTCGTTGATCTCGATGCCGGAGTGTCCGCCCCTCAGATCCTTCAGGGTAATCTTTACGGCTGCATCTTCCTTGTCGGTCTCTACCTCTTTGTAGTCGAGTGTAGCAGTGATGTCAATACCGCCGGCGCTGCCGATTACGAACTCGCCCCAAACCTCTGTGTCGAGGTTCAGGAGGATGTCGCCATTCAGTTCACCCTCAGGAAGACCGTTGGCACCATACATGCCAGTCTCCTCGTCTGCGGTGATGAGTCCCTCCACTGGTCCGTGCTGCAGGTCCTTAGCCTCCATCACAGCCATGATAGTAGCCACGCCAAGACCATCGTCACTACCCAGGGTAGTTTTGTTAGCACGTACCCAGTCGCCATCGATGATGGTTTCGATAGGGTCGTTTTCGAAGTCGTGGTTGCTCTCAGGTGCCTTCTGAGGCACCATATCCATGTGAGCCTGCAGGATAACACCCTTGCGGTTCTCCATGCCTGGTGTGGCAGGCTTGCGCATCACGATGTTTCCAGCAGCATCCTGGAAAGCCTCTACGCCGGCTTCCTTTGCCCAATCGAGCAAATAAGCCTGAATTTTCTCCAAATGTCCTGATGGACGTGGAACTTGTGTCAACTTGTCGAAGTTGCGCCAGATTTCAACTGGACTCAGATTCTTAATGTCAGCCATAATATCTTTATTTAATCTTTATTTAAGAATTATAATTTACTTTTTTTGTAAACGCCAGGGCTATCCAGGCGTAGATGCCCAGCAGGATGACGAGCAGTGTCTGCACCGAGTGCACGATGAGCACGAAGTAGAGGGCGTCGTTCTGCTGGATGCCATAGAGGATGAGCATCGTCTTTACGGCGAAATGCCATGGACCGGCTCCGTTGGGTGTAGGCACTATCACGGCGATGCTGCCCACGATGAAGGTCACCAGTCCGCACATCAGGTTCAGGTGGCTGGTTGATTCAAAGCACTGGAATGTGAGATAATAGTGCAGGAAATAACTCAGCCAGATGCCCAGGGTGAAGGCGATGTAGAGTGGCACGTTCTTTACGCCCTTCAGCGAGATGACCCCCTGCCAGAGTCCGCTCAGCGTGGCTTTCACCTTATTATATATAGACAGCTTCTTGAGCAGGATGTGAGCCAGGATGAGCACGGCAACGGCGCAGATGGCTGTAACCAGATATCCCGTGGCGGTAAACTTGCCCAGGATGCTGTCCATGCTGGTGCCCGTCTTGTCGAAGAAGTTCAGGAACACGGGAATCTGCATCAGGAACACCAGTCCGGCTATGAGCAGCACGAGCAGCGAGTCGATGGCTCTTTCCGTTACCACCGTACCCAGCGATTTGGGAAATGAGATGCCGTCCCATCTCTTCAGCACGGCGCATCTTGCGAATTCACCCGACCTTGGGATGACGAGGCTCAGGGCGTAGGATAGGAAGATAGAGTTGATGCTTACGCCGTTTCTGGGCTTCTCGCCGATAGGTTCCAGCGCCTGCCTCCATCTCCAGCCCCTGAAGAGCTGTGCCGTAATACCAAAGGGGAACGAAAGCAGCATCCAGGTCCAACTCATCTTGTGGAGCACTACGTCCTCCACCTGCCTGAAGTCAAATCCGCGATACATCCAGTAGAGGATGGCTCCGCCCAAAAAGAGCGACAGTGCCACCTTCCAGATATTGTTTGCTATCTTTTTCTTTTCCATCATAGTGCAAAGGTAATACTTTTATTGCTTATATGGCACTACTTTCGCATATTTTTAGCATAAATAAACGCTTCACCCCCTTTTTATTTCCCCTTTTTTATATAAAAGATAAAAAAAATCGCATCCAATCTGTGATTTCTCGAAAAATAATCGTATTTTTGCAAAATATATATAGTAAGAAATAACAAACAGACCGAAAGGTCGGAAACGGATAGATAATGATGAAAGCTGTAAAGCCAAAGAAAAATCTAGGTCAGCACTTCCTTACTGACCTCAACATAGCCAAGCGCATCGCCGATACGGTGGATGCCTGCCCGGATATTCCTGTTCTCGAAATCGGACCAGGTATGGGTGTGCTTACGCAATATCTCGTAGAAAAACCTCGCCCCGTAAAGGCGGTGGAAATCGACTCCGAGTCGGTGGCGTATCTGCACGAGAATTTCCCTCAGCTGAAGGATAACATCATCGGAGAGGACTTCCTGAGAATGGACCTCAACCAGATATTCGACGGCAAGCAGTTTGTGCTCACGGGAAATTATCCATACGACATCTCCTCGCAGATTTTCTTCAAGATGCTCGACTACAAGGACCTCATTCCTTGCTGCACCGGCATGATTCAGCGAGAGGTGGCTCTGCGCATGGCATCCGAGCCGGGCAACAAGGCGTATGGTATCCTCAGCGTGCTGATTCAGGCATGGTATGATGTGGAGTATCTCTTTACCGTGGATGAGGGCGTATTCAATCCGCCGCCAAAGGTGAAGAGTGCCGTGATTCGTATGACCCGCAACAAGGTGACCGACCTGGGTTGCGATGAGAAGCTCTTCAAGCGACTGGTGAAGACCGTATTCAACCAGCGCCGCAAGATGCTGCGCGTGAGCCTCAAGCAGATGTTTCCAGGTGTAACTCCACGAGAGGATTTCTACACCACCGACATCATGACCAAGCGTCCGGAGCAGCTCACCATCCAGCAGTTTGTGGAACTCACCAACTATGTGGGCGAAGAATTGAAACGATTGGAATTAATCAAATAAATAGTAAATTGTAAATTAAAAATAGTAAATTATAAATTAAAATAGTATGATCGACGTAAAAGAAACTTTGAATTCTGCAGCAGAGCGTATGGAGATGGCAGCAATGTATCTCGCCGAAGAGCTCTCACATATTCGTGCAGGTCGCGCCAACGTAGCAATCCTCGACGGCGTGCGTGTAAACAGCTATGGCAGCATGGTTCCTTTGAACCAGGTGGCTACCGTTACAACTCCTGATGCGCGTACCATCGCCATCCGTCCTTGGGACAAGAAGGCCATTAAGGATATCGAGAAGGCTATCATGGATAGCGGTGTAGGTATTACTCCAGAGAATAATGGCGAAATTGTTCGCCTCGGTATTCCTCAGCCTACTGGCGAGCGCCGTAAGGAACTCGTAAAGCAGTGTAACAAGATTGCCGAGCGTGCCAAGATTGAGGTTCGCAACGTGCGCCAGGAAATCAAGGAGAAGTTGAAGAAGGCCATCAAGGACGGTCTTTCTGAGGACTTGGAGAAGGATGCAGAGAACGATCTGCAGAAGATCCACGACAAGTACATCAAGCAGCTCGAAGGTTTGATGGACGAGAAGGAAAAGGAAATCATGACAGTCTAGAAAGGTTCCCCCTTTTAGGCTTACATTATTAATATGTGATAATGAGAGGACTCGTTATTAAGAATACAGGCAGCTGGTACACCGTCAAGACAGACGATGGCCAGCTGATTGAAAGTAAAATCAAGGGAAATTTCCGATTGAAGGGAATCCGCAGCACCAATCCTGTGGCTGTGGGCGACTATGTGCAGCTCATCACCAACCAGGAGGGTACGGCGTTCATCTCTTCCATCGAAGATCGCCAGAACTATATCATTCGCAAATCGCCTAATCTCAGCAAGCAGAGCCACATCCTGGCAGCCAATCTAGACCAGGCACTGCTTGTAGTAACGGTGAATTACCCGGAAACTTCCACCACCTTCATCGACCGATTCCTGGCTGGAGCCGAGGCATACAGAGTGCCTGTCATCATCGTGTTCAACAAGTGCGACCTGCTCTCGGCCGACGAGTTGCGCTACGAGAAAATGATGCGCACCCTCTATGAAACCATCGGCTACCAGTGTGTAGAGATTTCGGCAGCCACAGGTGAGGGCGTAGATGAATTGCGCCCGCTCATCAAGGACAAGAAGACCTTGCTCAGTGGCAATAGTGGAGTGGGTAAATCAACGCTCATCAACCAGCTCATACCAGATGCAGCCCAGCGCACCGCCGAAATCAGCGAGGCGCACAACAGCGGAATGCACACCACCACATTCAGCGAGATGCTGGAATTGCCCGAAGGAGGCTATCTGATAGATACTCCGGGCATCAAGGGTTTCGGAACCTTCGATATAGAGAAGGAGGAGCTGACCAGCTACTTTAAGGAGATATTCAAGTTCTCGCAACACTGCAGGTTCTCTGATTGCACCCACACCCACGAACCGGGTTGTGCCGTAATCAAGGCCGTGGAGGAGCATTACATTGCAGCCAGCCGTTACCAGAGCTATCTCTCCATGCTGGAGGATAAGGATGAGAATAAGTACAGGGAAGCGTTTTAATTAAATATATAGTGAAGCGTTTTAATAAAAATATATATTGATGAAAGAACAGAAGGACGTCAAGCAACGCATCGAGGAAGGTGAGTTTGCGCAGAGTGCCGAGATCAGTGCCAACTATCTCGACGAGGATATCTTGATTATTGATAACGTCAAGGTATTGCAGAATCCCGACCCGATGAGGTTTCAGATGAACATGATTGCATCTTGTCTTCGGGGCAGTCTGCGGGCTGAACTGAATGGGCGGGAAATTCAGGTAGAAAGGGGCGACATCTTTATCAGTCCGCCCAATTCTATACTCGACATCAAGGAGGTGTCGGCCGATTTCGCATGCACGGCGATGTGCGTAAGCAATCATGGCTTGCTTGGCATCCTCCGTTCCCATATTTCGGTATGGAATCGTGCCATGTATGTGAGCAAGGTTTCGGTGTTGAAGATGAACGATGTGGATATGTTGTTCTACGCCAAGTTCACCGAGCTGGTACGTCTTTGCCTGGATGATACGTTCTGCGAGCGTACATCCTGGAAACCCTACCGCCGCGAGATTGTGGAGACATTGTTGAAGAGTGCGCTTCTGGCGGTGAGCAACATGCTGCTTGCCGACATGCCTGAAGATGGGGTACGTTTGGGTACGAGTGATATTTTCGACCGGTTCCTGGAGATTTTGCAGAAGGAGGAAATCAAGCACCGTCCTGTGGAATACTTTGCCCAGAAGCTTTGTATTACGCCTAAGTATCTCTCCATCATCTGCAAGCGCCATTCGGGCAAGACGGCGATAGAGTGGATTACGGAATATACGCTTGCCGATATTACGTACTATCTTCGTTCCACCACCATGTCTATCAAGGAGATTTCGGGCGTTCTGGGCTTCTCCAATACCTCGTTCTTCGGAAAATATGTAAGGGAGCACCTGCATGTTTCTCCGTTGAAATATCGCGAGAGTACTAGGAAGAAATAAATAAGTAGGGAAAACATAATGACCCGAAATGACACTGACCCGAAATGACTCGCTTGGAAATAATGACTCGCTTGAAAATAATGAAACCGCTCCACCTATTTATAAATATAGGTGGAGCGGTTGTCGTTTTACATTACTTACTTGAATTACTTACATGCAGCTCGTAACACCGAGCGAGGTGGCGATAGCCGTAAGAATACTAATGGCTATCTAAATCACCATTTTCCAAGTGTCTTTCTTCATCATCTTCTACTTTTAAAGGTTTCTACAATTTTTTAAGGGGTGATAGAGTCCGCTAAGCGTCTCGCCGGATTTGAACAAGAACGCAAGCAAGAACGCAAGTCCGCTAGGCGTCCCGCCGGATTTGCAATCCGGCGTTAAAAAATGTCCTAACCTATTGATGCTCTGCGGATTTGGAATCCGCAGCAAGCAAGAATGCTATTATTTGGGTTGGGGGATTACAAATCCCCCGGTTTTAATAGGTCGAACATTTTTTTACGGCGGATTTCAAATCCGCCGGGACGCCTCACGGGGTTGCGCTCTTGGAAGATTCCCGTTCGAGGTTTCTTCATAACACATCTATTAAAGCAAGACAATCAACACAAGGCTCGGCAATCAATGCCTCACCGTCTAGAGGTTAACGTGGCCTGAATCACCCTCAGAACCGGTGTCCTTACCGCCACCTTCAGAACCCGTGCCGCCGGAAGTATCGCCGGTAGTTCCGCCAGAGGTACCGCTACCACCACCAGCAGTACTACCGCCAGCAGTTCCACCACCAGCAGTACCGCCACCAGCAGTACCGCCGCCCGATGGCTTGCCGGTATCCTCATCGTTCAATCCCTTGTACTCAGCAAGTTCCTCTACCCTCACCTCCTTGAGCAAGGTCTTTACACGCTTGCCATTGATCATCTCGATGGCAGGCTGGAAGATAACACGCAAGCACTTGATGTTGGCACTCGTAAACTTCTTGGCACTGTCGGCAGGCGTAGAACTGAGGCCCACCTTGAACGAACCGAAACCGTCCAGCACCACACGGTTGCCCAACGCCAGCTGACCCGATACCTCGGTAATCAAGGCACTCACCACAGCCACCACATCAGGCTCGGTCAGAGTACAACGGTCGCGAATGTTCTGACACAACTTCTTGGTGTTGATGGTGTCACTCACTACGGCACGGCCGTAAACCTTACCCTGGGTCTTGGAACCCTTACGATTGTTCACTACTTTTCTGATCTTTACACTCATAGATAAAAAAATTAAAGGTTAAACAAAAATTTAAAACTAAAACATTAAAACTAAAAACAAAGCTAAAAAATTAAAGTTTAAACGAAAACATTCTAACTGCCCATACCCATGCAGGAACTAACCCCCATCGAGGTCAATACAGCCGTGAGTATCGAAACAATAATCTGAATTACGGTTTTCCATGTCTCTTTTTTCATCGTATTATATATTGGTTAAACTATTGTCGCTCAACATTATCGCTCAGCCGGATGTAGCATCGAATAGAAATGATCACATCAGTATCTGATGCCGGTTCTTCCGCCGAATGGTATAGCTCACATGCAACCAGCGCCGATGCGCTGAGCCTTGAGGCTCCAGAATCATCTGGTCGAAATCGCAGTGGTCGCGAATAAAGGAAGAGAACTTCTTCAACTGCTCCTTGTTGGAGATGAAGATGTCGGCAGCCTCACCCAGCGTGTGCTGACTGCCCGGCACACCATGAACGGCGAGATTCAACTGTGGACAGCGATATCCACTCGTTATGACCACTACTCCACATTGCTGGCGCAATGGTTCCAACACATTCTCGCAAAGCAACATCAGTCGGGAAATCACGATTACATGCTGCGGTGTGTTGTCGATGCCATACTTAACGGCTGTGCCCGAACGTAAAAACTCCCCAAGGGCGAAATGGGGGGAGAGGAGCATCTGATGCATCCTCTCCACTTCCAAATTTGTGTATTCCATAATTACTAAATTTTTAGGTTGCCAAAGTCTGTCTCCTGAAAACTGGTGCCTACTATCACCAGCTAAGTGTCAAAAAACTAACAATCTTCTATAAATCTTAAACACCTTTATGATAATAAATGTCATTGAAAACAGATATAGTTACGAATCTGAATTCTGGTGCAAAGATACAAAAAAAATCGCACTCTGTCAAGAGTTTGAGGGCAGCATTTTGGGCAGTATTTTGGGCAGCAACGCAAATAAGCCTATTCCAACCGCAAAGGAGCGTTACGTAAAGTTTACGCAACGCTCCTTCCAATCCCATTTAAGCCTCATTCCATTTCTGAAGGATGCATCATCCGACTCCAAACAAGCCTTACTCCGCCAGGAGGGTGTATCTCTTTGCTGTTTTCAGGCACGGATTACACGGATTTTTCATGAGGGATAATAATCTATCGCAGCCTAATCAATCGCTCGATAATCCTACACTCCTCCACCCCATCCAGATGATTCATGTAAAACAGCGTGATGGTATCAGGCTTGATACCCTGACGCTGCTCTCTGGCACGGAACTTGCTCAGCGCCGACGAAGGATGATGCGGAGCCTCCATACCCAACGCCTCGAAACACTCCTGATAAAGCCTTGAGCACTTCTTGGGCTGCAACAGTTCATCATACATCCCCTGATGCTGACGAAACCCTTCAGCCACCATCATCGGAGCAATGTGACGCCCACATCGTTCACCCATTCCACCAGCAGACGCTTGCTCACAGCCCACTCATAGCGGCCCTTCTGCGTCTGCAACCACTCGTAATCCGAAAGCATCAGCGCCTGAGCCCTCGACTTACGCTCATTAAATCCTTTCCTATCCATCTATTTCTAGTTTAAAGTTTATAGTTTACAGGGCGGTTTTCAACCACGAACCCATATCATGCTCGGGGAATACCTCCTTGCGGCACTCCGCCTCGCACTCCTGCTGCGACGCACGCTCCTCGTATCTACCACACTCACGGCGCGTGTAATACACCTCGCCCAGACTACTCAGCTGCTGGTCTCTCACCTTCATCATCTTCATCACCGTGTAGTTCACCGCCAACGGAGAATTCGGATTCTGATCTATCACACGCCTCACGGAGAAAAGGAAATCGGCCAGGTTCACCCAGTTGGCACTGCCCGCAATCTCGTAGAAATCCAGGTCGCCCTGCGTGCCGTCCTTGTGCTGAATTCTAGGGTGCGCCACCACAAACGTCCAAATTCCATGCTTGCGGCTCCACGACTGCACCTTGGTCAGGAACTCCTTCACCTGCTGCGTCTCCGTGAGCCGCTCCTTGCCCTCGTCTATCGCCACAAACATATAGGGGTCTATCACCAGGAAATCAAGCCCGTGCTTGCGGCGCAGGCGCTCGCCCATCCTCACGATATACGAAGGCGTGGGCAGCTCGCTCTGAGCCACGAAATCTACCATGTGCTCGCCCAGATACGAAATCAGGGGGTCCAGACGGGTGCGCTCCAGCTCGGGATCCACCTCGTGGGTACGGGCATTCTGCACCCACTTCTGCAGGTTCGTAATCCCCACACCCACCTGGGCCACGTTGCTGAAATGCTTCGCCTTGTCGGGCAACTCGAACGAGAAGAAGCCCACGCGCTTGTGGCAGTGGAAGATGAGATGAGCCATCACGCAGTTAAGGAAATCCGTCTTTCCCGAGTTCGGGATGCCCGTCACCACCACCAGTCCGCCCGATGAGGAGAGATGGAACACGCGGTCGGTCAATGGACCCATGCCGATGCTGTAGCCGTGGTCAAACTGGCCCAGCATCACCCGCTTGATGTCGTCCGTGTGCTGCTCAGCGGCATACACATCCTCCATACCCAACTCCTTGGCACCCAGTACTATCGTCCTCACGGTATCGGCACCGTAGCGGGCATACACCTCGCTGATGTCCTTGCAGCGGCCAGGCAGTTCGGCCAGGGTAGCCTGGTCGGCATAGATCTTCAGGAGGCGCTTCACCAGTCCCCTGCCCGGGCGGTCGGAGTCGCCGCACACCACTATTTCCTCCGCCTGCGCAATCCATTCGGCAAAGGCCTCGTGGCTCTTGCGGATATCAGTCTTGCAGCCGCTGGCCACGCTGATTACGTAGGGGAATCCGCACTGCATCAGGGTGAGTCGGTCCTTCTCGCCCTCGGTGATGATGAGCCGGTCGATGGGTTCGGCATTGATTCTCAGCGGGTTGATGCAGTCGATGCCGTAAGGGGCACAGGGCTGTGTAGGCGATTTCTGCCAGAAGTCCTTGATGTATCCGCCGTGTGGGTCCTTGGCCACGCTTCTCATCTTCACGTTCACGATGCGGCCGCACACACGGTTGCAATAGGCGATGGCCGCCACCTGCTCGTAGCCCTGAGGGTCGTGGCTCTGCGAATCATCCACCTTGTGCGACATGTATCCGCAGCATACGCCAGCCCTCTTCGCCGTCTCCACCGAGATACCCATATCCTTGAGATACTGCTTCACCATGGCTCGTGCCGAGATTACATACTGCGGAAGGGGCATAGGGCTTCCCTTGGAAGCCTCCTCTTCATCGTCGAGTGGGAAAATCATTTTTCGGGTTTTCTCGTCAATTTCTTCATAGTCATCGTCAACCATAGGCGTATAGTCGGCATCAGCCTTCTGCTTGCCGGCGATGTTGGCACGCAGGTAATATCCGGCATCGATGCTGCTGCCCTCGGCGTGCTTCAGCTGGGCGAGTTCATGCAGCTGTCCCTTGAACTGCGCCCCCTGGTCGCAGCTCCAGCATAGGAAGAGACCATTCTCCACCTTGATGCAGCATGCCTTCTTGCCGCATTTAGGGCATCGCACCTTGATGTTCTGTTCCGTTCTGTACTGCAACTGCTTGAGCAGCGTGATGGTAAGCGAGCGCATCTTCTGCATATCCTTACCCTCCTTGTAAATCTCCTTTTCCTCAGGAGTCATCACATCGCGCAAGGCCTGGAAGTCATAGGCGGTGTACCAAGGTTTCTCCTGGAATTCATAGTCTGCCTGAACCCCATTCTCTGATTGGAATTCATAGCCTGATTGTTCATTCATCATTTGCTTTATTTAAATAAAATACTCTTTGTTTTTGAAAGCTCTTTGGTTTTGAAAGCTCTCAGGTTAAAAGCTCTCTGGTTTAAAAACTCTCTGGTTTTGAAAAACTCTCTGTTGTTCGGTTGTGATTTTTCACGGCACAATCTATTCCTCCACCCATTGCTGGTAGTCGTTGTCCCACTCGGCATGAGCCGAAGGTCGTGGCGGCGCATCCTTCGGAATATACTTGCCCACGCTCTCCTTCGAAGCATCGGGCAGGATGTTTCCCTGAGCATCCAGCGCCTCGAAGGAATCGTAGAGGCGCTGGTCCGAAGAGGGATGCTGATACTCAAACTGGCAGAGGGGGCGGTTCTTTCGGATGATATTAAAGCCTTCGACATCCACCTTTCTTCGGATATCCTGCGCCGCTTTCCTGACATTATCCTTCATGAAGGGGAAATTCATCACACGGATGAGCCAGATTTTATTCCCCTCATCGCTATTTCTAAAAAACGAATCGACCTTGCTCCCCATGTAATTCTTTACATATACCTCAAGGTATCGCATGGTGGCAAGGCTTACGGAATGCTCTCCGAAAGGAACCTTCATCATCAGCAGGTCCTGGTCCTCATTCGAATTTTTGGTCTTGTCTTCCAGATAACTCATACACTTCACATCCAAATCCTTGATGATACTCTCCCATGCGCCCTCATCCGACTTGAGGAAGAACATGAAGTTGGTGAAAGCCTGGTCGTAAGAGATGGATTTTGCATCGTTACTCTTGACTCTCTGAGTCGAGCGATTATTATTATATATATTATTATTAATATTAAGTAAGTGATCTAAATTATTTATATATATCAGTACTAATATGGTTCATTTTC
>OOCQ01000560.1_pt1 | contig 30270 bp, 26 predicted proteins | sample 1671121 | NCBI WGS metagenome assembly OOCQ01 (sample SAMN06348124, study PRJEB24527) | human gut metagenome | biome: human gut; feature: ankylosing spondylitis patient; material: feces | host: Homo sapiens | place: China | collected 2015-10 | reverse complement strand
TTGTCGCTTGCTTATGTTGTTTAATCTAAAATGGTTCTTGTTGTCTTTGAAATTGTTAATCGGGTGTTATATCCCAACGCCCCGTAAGCCTATGGGATATGACTCGTTACCCTATGGGTTATTGGACGTAAGAATATAGATTATAAGGGGAAAGTTATAGGGTTATACCTTATTATATATATGGTTTCGCAGGTTGGGAACTTGTAAAACAAGTTGACGAGTAGACGAGTAAACAAGGAAATTTGTTTCCTTTGATAACAGCTGTTCGCAAACCTTAAACAAGTAATGCTAATATCCTCGTCTACTTGTCTACTCGTCTACTTGTCTACTTATATCATAAAATCCGCTTAGGTCTGTGGCTTCAAAAAGCGTGAGACCTAAGCGGATTTCTTTGTGAATTATCTGTGTTGCACAGACTGTAGGGAAACGGACGTCGCCCCCAGTCTATGCAAGAGAATGGCAATTACTTCTTGTAGTTGTCGAGACCCTCCTGCAGGAAGTTCAGATAGTCGGTAACGTCTTCCTTATATGAGAACGGACGTGCGAGCGGATTTCCTTCTGCATCAAGAGCCACATAGTATGGCTGTGCAAGGGCTCCGAACTTGCTCTGCTGCAAGTAGCTCCACTTGTCTCCTACGGTACGCAGCGTGCGCTTCTGACCATTCACCGTCACCTCTATATTCTTTGCCAACGGCTGCTTGTCGTCAACATAGAGCGAGATAAGGATATAGTCGTTGTTCAGCTTCTCTGCCACGCGAGGATCAGTCCATACGGCAGCCTCCATCTTACGGCAGTTGACACAGCCGAAGCCAGTGAAGTCAATCAATACCGGCTTGCCCTGTGCTGCAGCGGCAGCCATACCCTCCTCGTAAGAAGTGTATTTCGGCTTAATCTCATTGGTGTTGAGGTTGAAGTCCTGAGTGTTTACAGGAGGTGCGAAAGCACCGACAGCCTTACATGGAGCGCCCCACAATCCAGGCACCATATATATAGCGAATGCGAACGATACGAGACCCATCATCACGCAAGGTACCGGCATCGGCTTGCTCTCACCCATCATAACGTCGCTCTGGAACTTGAGCTTGCCGAAGAGATACATACCGAGCAGGAAGAAGATTGCAATCCAGAGGGCGAGGAAGGTCTCGCGGTCGAGGATATGCCATCCGTAAGCGAGGTCGGCAACCGACAGGAACTTCAGCGAGAAGGCAAGCTCTACGAATCCGAGAGTAACCTTCAGAGTGTTCATCCATGAACCTGACTTAGGTGCAGACTTGAGCCATGCCGGGAACATGGCGAACAGTGTGAACGGCAATGCCAAGGCTATAGAGAAGCCCAACATACCGACAGCAGGTGCAGCGATATTACCGGATGTGGAGAACTCGGCGAGCAGCAGTCCGATAATAGGTGCCGTACAAGAGAAGGAAACGAGCACGAGCGTGAATGCCATCAGGAAGATAGAGAGCAGTCCGCTTGTTGCAGAAGCCTTGTTGTCGACAGAGTTGGTCCACTTAGACGGCAGTTCCAGTTCGAACCATCCGAAGAACGACACTGCGAATACCACCAATACGAGGAAGATGATGATGTTGAAGACAGCGTTTGTAGACAAGCTATTCAGTCCGTTACCACCCGAGATAAGAGTGATGAGGAATCCGAGCAGCACGTATATTACGATGATAGACACACCGTATGTTATAGCATCTCTGATGCCCTTCGCCTTGTCTTTGTTTCTCTTCAGGAAAAAGCTTACGGTCATCGGTATGATAGGCCAGATGCAAGGCATGAGCACAGCGAGGAGACCGCCTACGAAGCCCATGATGAGGATGTAGAAGAGGGAGTGTGAAGTAGCGCCACCGTCCTGGTAAGCCTTCAGTTCGTTGATAACCGGCTTCCAGAGGTTAGCGTCGTCACCTACCGATGCAGAAGCGACAGCTGTAGAGTCTCCTTCCGCATTCTGTGCGGCAGCCACCGTATCTTTGGCAGCCTCATCAGCCGTTTCGTCAGTAGCCTCCGGAGCGTCGGCAGGTCCATTGCCCTTATAAGAGAACTCCACCGATGTAGGAGGCATACAGCCAGAATCGTTGCAGGCGCCATACTCCAGATAGCCCTTCACTTTGTAGGTCTTTCCCGTAATCTTGTAACGCTGCACAAAGGTCACGCTGTTTTCATAATAGCGCAGCTGCATACCGAAGATCTGGTCAAACTCCTTGATCTCCTTACCCTGTGCCTTCAGCTTGCCCATAGCCTTCACGCCTTCCGCCTTCTCCGTTGTCAGAGTGGCAGGTATCGGTCCGTCGGCAGGAATGTTAGGGGCATAGACGTGCCATCCGGCAGCGATCTTTCCCTTGAAGATTACGTCGATCTCCGTGTCAGACACTTGCTTCTGACTTACGGTGAAGTGCACCGGATTGCTCTGAGCCCATGCCATTACTGCCATGAGCATCATGAAGGTGGTCAGAAACACCTTCTTCATAATTTTCTTTTTCATTGCTTATTTTTGTTGTTATTGTTTCTAGTGTAGCATTTATTATTCACGTTTCACTCCTTTGTGCGTCATAATGTCGAGCACGAAGCGGTCGGTATCGTCCATGCCTCGGCTGCCGATGGCAGTAAGGTTGCGTATGCTCTGGTCCACATCGTCGTCGATGATGCCCTCCACCGATGTTACATACTTATGCTGCATGGCAAGCATAGCGCTCAACACGGCGGTGCTTACGCCCGTTGTCAGCTTCAGGGCGCAGCTTGGCTTAGCACCGTCGCATATCATACCCGTAAGGTTTGCTATCATATTCTTCACGGCAAATGATATCTGTTCGAACGAGCCGCCCATCAGATAAGTGATTCCGCAGCTGCTTCCTGTGCTTGCCACCACGCATCCACAGAGTGCAGACAGCGCACCAAGGTTCTGCTTTATGTATATAGCCGTAAGGTTGCTCATGATGAGAGCCCTTATCAGCTCCTCCTCGGTGTTGTGGTTTTCCTTTGCGAACACGACCACCGGCATTGTCGTACAGATGCCCTGGTTTCCGCTTCCGCTGTTGCTCATCACCGGAATCATGGCTCCTGCCATACGGGCGTCGCACGCACAGCTTGTTGCGGAGAGTATTCTTGAGAAGATGCTCTCGCCCATTATGCCATGTCCGAGCGGGCTACACAGGGTCTTGCCCAGATCATGACCGTAGTTTTCTTTCAGTCCTGCCTCTGCAGCAGCCTCGTTGAGCTTCTTGGCATCGAGTATGAAGCGGATGTCGTCCAGGTCGGTTGTCGATGCGAACTCATACACCTTGCCGAGGGTCAGCTTTATGTCGTCGGTGGCAGCGCCCGTTATCTTGTCGGCGCATGAGCCTCCGTCAAGGAGTACATCATTGCCGTTGCGCAGGAACACGAAGTTGGTGTGTGCATGCTTTATCCTTGCTTCCGCCTCCCTGTCGCCGGCAGAGCATACCACATTGATATACAGTTTGTCGGCATCTTCCTTCTCCAGCGTGATGTTTATGCGGTTTTCGGAGATGTATTTCTTTCCCTTCTCCACATCGTCCTTCTTGCAGTCGCGCAGCACCTCAAGCTGCAGTTCCGGTTTTCCTGCCAGCGCTCCAAGAGCAATTGCGATGGGCAGACCGATCATTCCCGTGCCGGGTATGCCTACTCCCATAGCATTTTTGAAGATGTTTGCACTTAGTCTCACCTCGATGTGTTCCGGTTGTGAACCAAGCATTTCAGCAGCCTTTGCAACGCAAAGAGCCACGGCAATAGGCTCCGTACAACCGATTGCAGGAACCACCTGACGATGTATCAGGTCGAGTATCGCCTTCTTTTCCGATGATGTTATCATAGCTATTAAATATGTGTTATTATAAATAATGTGCAAATTTAAGCATAAAAACAGTAAGAAACATGCTTTTCCGCATTTTTTTGTTTTGACATTCAAAAATAATTGCCTAACTTTGCATCGGAAACAATAAAAGAGGGCACCCAAGATAATGGATTTCGGCATATATTGCTGCCGGAATCCATTATCTTATTTGCCTGAAGAAAACACGTAAAATCTAAAAGAAAGGAAAGTTTAAATTATGGCTTACATGTCACAGGATGGCTACGACAAGATGGTAGCCGAACTAAAGCGTTTGGAAAGTGTAGAGCGTCCGAAGGCGTCTGCTGCGATAGCAGAAGCTGCCGACAAGGGCGACCTGAGTGAGAACTCGGAGTATGATGCAGCAAAAGAGGCACAGGCTCACCTCGAGGACAAGATCAACCAGCTGAAGCTTTCTATTTCGGAGGCCAAGATTGTTGACGTCTCACGCCTGAGCACCGATGCCGTACAGATTCTCTCCAAGGTGCAGATGACCAATCTCGCCAACAATGCGAAGATGACCTACACCATTGTCAGCGAGAGCGAGGCTAACCTCAGGGAGGGAAAGATTTCCATCAAGACCCCTATCGCACAGGGACTGCTCAACAAGAAGGTGGGCGACGAGGTGGAGATTAAGATACCTCGCGGCACTCTGAAACTGAGAATCGACAACATCTCCATCGACTAATTCTATCATTATGGATATATTCGCAAAGATTGCAGCCGGAGAGATTCCGAGCTGGAAATGCGCCGAGGACAGCGAGTTCTACGCTTTTCTCGACATCAACCCGCTGGTGAAGGGCCACACTCTGGTCATTCCTCGCCGCGAAGTGGACTATTATTTCGACATGACAGACGAGGAAATCGCCCGCATGGCGGTGTTTGCCAAGAAGGTGGCAACTGCCATCAAGAACGCTTTCCCGTGCCGCAAGGTGGGAATGGCAGTGCTTGGCCTTGAAGTTGCCCACGCACATGTGCACCTCGTGCCTATGCAGGACGAAAAGGACATGCTCTTCTCCAACCCTAAGCTGAAGCTTTCTGACGAGGAGTTTCAGGAGATTTCCCGTAAAATCTACGCTGAGTTCCAGAAGCTGTAAAAGGCCGTTCTGCCACAAACAGGAATACCAATGACCGGTTAACGGACTGTCCGACGTTTAAGCACCCATATCCGTCTTCAACGCCGACATCCATTAACCGGTCATTTCTTTACCAACATACCAAAAACAAACAACAAGGAAAACGAGGAAAACACACCAACCGCCACCCTCGTTTTTCCAATCTTCAAAACAGCAAGAAATACAACCCGAAACAGAAAGTTACCGAATTTCGTGGAGAAAGTCCACGAATTCCACATAAAAAGTCCCCGAATTCCTCACAAAAAGTCCCTGAATTCCTCATAGGAAGTCCCCGAATTCCACATAGAAAGTCACCGACTTTCTAAAATAGCCCCTACGGCAACACCCCACCTTATAAAATAGATACAGGGAAAATGAACGTTTTTCCGAATAATTGTGTACTTTTGCAAAATTAGAAACATAATGCAAAAAACATGATACAGTCAATGACAGGCTACGGCAAGACCGTGGTGACGTTTGGAGAAAAGAAAATCAACGTAGAGGTGAAGTCGCTCAACAGCAAGACGCTCGACCTCTCAACACGTATCGCACCTATCTACCGCGAGAAGGAAATGCAAATCAGACAGATGCTTGCAACAGCACTGACAAGAGGAAAAGTGGACTTCAGCATCTGGATAGAGAAGGAGACTGTGGTGGACGCAACACCCGTAAACGGAGCACTCGTTGCCAACTACTACAAGCAGATAAAGGAGATTGCCGAAAAGAACAATATCCCTGAACCTGAGGACTGGTTCAACACGCTGATGAGAATGCCCGACGTGCTGACGAAAACAGAAACGGAAACACTATCGGAAGAGGAATGGGAAGTTGCGACAACAGCCATCAACGAGGCGGTGGAAAAACTCAACGACTTCCGAAAACAGGAGGGAGCGGCACTACAGAATAAGTTCAACGAGAAGATCGACAATATCACCGCTCTGCTCGAAAGCATCGAACCATACGAGAAAGCCCGCGTGGAGAAGATACGACAGCGCATCGTGGACGGACTGAAAAGCATTCCGGAAGTGGAATACGACAAGAACAGACTGGAACAGGAACTCATATACTACATCGAGAAACTCGACATCAGCGAGGAGAAACAAAGGTTGGCTAACCACCTGAAATATTTCCGCGAGACGATGAACGAGACGGAAGGAGTAGGAAAGAAACTCGGATTCATCGCACAGGAGATGGGACGTGAAATCAACACCACTGGCAGCAAGAGCAACAATGCCGAGATGCAGAACATCGTGGTGAAGATGAAAGACGAACTGGAACAGATAAAGGAACAGGTGCTCAACGCACTATAAAAAGCCTGAAGAAAGATGCAAGGAAAAGTGATAATATTCTCCGCACCAAGCGGAAGCGGCAAGAGCACCATCATCAACTGGCTGATGCAAGAGCACAAGGAACTGAACCTCGCATTCAGCATCTCGTGTACAAGCCGACAGCCAAGAGGGACTGAGAAGGACGGAGTGGAGTATTTCTTCGTCACACCCGAGGAGTTTCGCAAACGCATCGCCGACGGGGAGTTTCTCGAATACGAGGAGGTGTATGCCGACAGATTCTACGGCACACTGAAGGCACAGGTGGAGAAACAGCTCGCCAAAGGCGAGAATGTGGTGCTCGACGTTGACGTGAAAGGCGGATGCAACATAAAGAAATTCTACGGAGACAAGGCTCTCAGCGTGTTCATACAGCCACCATCGATAGAGGAACTGCGCAACAGACTCAACGGCAGAGGCACAGATGCACCTGAAGTGATTGAAGACAGGATAAAGAGAGCGGAGTTTGAACTCTCTTTCGCACCTAAGTTCGACTGCGTCGTGGTCAACGATGACCTGAAGAACGCACAGCAGAAGGCTCTCGAAACGATAGCGGATTTTCTGAACAAATAAAACATAAAGAGACATGAAGACGGGCATTTTCGGCGGGTCGTTCAACCCTATACACAACGGACACATAGCACTGGCAAAGAGCATCAGACAACTTGCCGGGCTGGACGAGGTGTGGTTCGTAGTGTCCCCCCATAATCCTCTGAAAGACGCTGAAGGACTGATGCCCGACGAGGAGCGGCTGAGGATGGTGGAGATGGCACTGGAAAACGAAGAGGGACTGCTGGCAAGCGACTATGAGTTCCGACTGCCACGCCCTTCCTTCATGGCTAACACACTGAGAAGTCTTTCGCACGACTACCCCGACAGGGAGTTTACGCTCATCATCGGGGCGGACAACTGGCTCTGCTTCGACAAATGGCGCGAGCCGGACTTCATTCTCAACAACTTCAGAATCGCCGTCTATCCAAGACAGGGATGCGAGATTAACAAGAACAGTCTGCCCGACAACGTGGACTTCTACGACACAGGACTGCACAACGTAAGCAGCACTCAGATAAGACAATTGCTGAAGGAGGACAAGCCGATAAACGGTCTTGTGCCGGACTCCATAGCTGCCTATCTCGAAGGAAAGGCAATAGCGAAGGAAAGGAAACCTCTCATCTCCGTCATCATACCCGTATACAACAAGAGAGAATATGTGGAGGACTGCCTCAACAGCGTGCTGACACAGGACTTTGATAGCTTTGAAGTGATTGCCGTTGAAGACGGAAGCACCGACGGGTCGGGGGTAATCTGCGACAGAATGGCACGGGAACACCCGAACCTGACCGTGGTACACCCCGAAAACGGAGGCGTCACGGCGGCGAGACGACTGGGGTTCGAACTGTCAAAAGGGGAGTTCATAACCTTTGTGGATGCCGACGACAAGATGCTGCCCGGCGCCTTACACATGCTTTACGACGAGATAATGGCAACGGGAGCCGACGAGGTGGTGGCAAGATACATCGACCAGTGCGACAATCTGTGCGGACACGAGGGCGGACAATACATGCAGCCCTCATGGATGATAAAGCAGCTGCTCGCATCAAAGGCGGACTTCTGCGTGTTGTGGGCTGTGCTCTTCCGCAGGAAACTACTCGAAGGATGCCTCTCCACGCCCCGACTCATCCGTTCCGGCGAGGATATTCTCATGCAGATAGAATGTCTGCTGAAGGAACCTAAGGTGTGGTTCTCCGACAAAGTGGTATATATGTACAATGTGGGACTGCCCAACGACCGTCCGCTGAGTCTCGACGAACAGCAGATGTATGACGACATCCTCTACTCCATCTTCAAGGACAGGATGGAGGAATATGCCCCATATATCGTGTTGCACCAGACGAAGATGTACGAGAACTTCATATACAAGAAGCAGTTTGATGTATACGACAAATACTACAAACTGTTGAGGAAAGCTGACAAGAGCCGCCTCAGCATTGCCGACCGCATAGCAATAGCATTGCCGCCAAGCATTGCCTACTACCCTATCGCACACAGGAAAAACAAATAAACATATTAAAACATCTACTATAGCATGATTCTTTCAAAACTGAAAATTACGCTGCTCTCCATGGCAGCACTATTGTTGTGCGTCGCAACAGCAGATGCACAGAAGAAAGGCAACGTTTCCTTGAAGAAGGCTACAGTCTGGACTGAGGCTGGAGAATGGAGAAACGGATTTGACGCAATGCCCGACAAGACGGTAAATCTGCAGGAGTTCTATTCGCAATATCATAAGAACAAGGCGCAGTGGGATGCCGCCTTCAAATGGCTGGCAGAGACCGACTTGCTGAATATCCCGAAGGGAAAGCTAATGATTCCGGGAACGAACATCAGAGCATCTGTAGAGGACAGCAGCAACGAACCGCTGGAGAAGCGCCGCTCGGAGTCGCACAGAAAGAAGATTGACTTCATGTATGTAGTGAAAGGAACGGAGGGGTTCTATCTGCTCGACCACAAATCATCGAAGCCTAACTGCGAATACAGCGACGAAAAGGATGTTATACGCTACGACTACGACAAGTGGCAGTCGCACTTCTTCATGTCCATGCCGAAGAGATTCATCATCTGCTTCCCTTCCGACTGGCACATCGCCAAGGTTCAGACCCCACTCGCCGACCAGTCGCTCCGCGTTATCGTGCTGAAGATTGACTATGTGGAATAAGCCATACTGCCCCAACAGGGCAATACGACCTATTCCAACCGGCATAATCATGAGCACTCATGGACGTCAGCAACAGCTCTGCCGCTCGGCTCGTTCATATTCCTGAACGACTCGTCCCAGGCAAGAGCCTCCGCCGTGCTGCATGCCATCGGAGAACTGTTCTTTCTGTCGCCAAGCCACTTCGTCGGGCAGCAAATCGGCAAATGCCTCTCTCACTATCTTCTTTTCTATAGTAGAACCGGGACACATCTTTGCCTCCGGGTTGATACGCATGGCTATATCAAGGAATTCCTTGTCGAGGAATGGCACACGTCCCTCCACGCCCCATGCCGACAGACTCTTGTTGGCACGGAGACAGTCATAGAGATAAAGCTTGAGAACTCATCGCTAACCAAAACTATTATTTATCTATTGTATAACTATGACCGGCAAGAAAGCCGCCTTACCTGTTTTGTTGCATTATCTTTTAGTTATAGCAGCTCTCTCCATGCTCGTAGATGTCGAGACCTTCCTCCTCTATTCTCTTGTCTACACGCAGACCGGCAATCTTGTTGATGCCCCAGAAGAGGAGGAAACCCATTACTGCCGCCCACAGGTCTATACTGATTATTCCGAGGAGCTGTGCACCGAAGAATCCGAAGCCATGACCATACAATGCTCCTGAATCCAGAGCAAAGAGTCCGGTGAGCAATGTTCCGAGGATACCACATACTCCATGAACGGAACTTGCACCTACTGGGTCGTCGATATGAAGCTTGGCATCAATGAACTCGATTGCAAATACAAGAACGATTCCACACATCAGTCCTATAATCAATGCCCCTAACGGAGAAACAAGGTCGCAACCGGCGGTTATTCCTACCAGACCGGCAAGAATACCATTCAACGTGAGGGAGAATGAAGGCTTGCCATATTTTAACCATGAGGTGAACATGGTGCCGAGTCCTCCTGCTACGGCAGCGAGGTTGGTGGTAAGGAACACGTGGGAGATTGCCACACGGTTCACTTCGCCAGATGCTGCAAGCTGAGAACCAGGATTGAAACCGAACCATCCGAACCAGAGGACAAACACTCCGAGGGCTGCAGCCATAAGGTTGTGACCTGGAATGGCATGACTCTTACCGTTCTTGTCATACTTGCCGTGGCGCGGACCAAGTACTATAGCACCAACAAGAGCAAGGACACCACCAACGGAATGCACTATTGCGGAACCGGCGAAATCATGGAATGCAGCACCGAACGTGTTCATCATGAATGAACCTTCATCTGAATTGCACAGCCAGCCGCCACCCCACGTCCAATGGCCTTCTACAGGATAGATAAGGAGCGAGATGAAGAAGGAGTACACACAGTACATCGAGAACTTTGTTCTCTCTGCCATAGCACCCGAAACGATAGTGGCTGAAGTGGCACAGAACACTGTCTCAAAAATCAGGAAACCCTCTGTCGGCAGATTGCTGGAATAGAACGAGAGGTCGCCGAAGTTTGGCATTCCAATAAATCCGACACCGTCGCTTCCGAACATGAAACCGAAGCCTACAAACCAGAACAGGACTGAGCCAACCATAAAATCAACGAAATTTTTGAAAAGGATATTCGCAGTGTTCTTGCTTCTCGTAAAGCCTGCCTCACAAAGAGCAAAGCCGGGCTGCATAAAGAATACCAACATTGCTGCAAGCAACATCCATACTGTATCTAACGAAATGCCGAGATCGGCTACACTCTTTGCAACTTCGGCAACCGACTCCGTGGCTAATAATATTGTTGTCATGATCTTAATTTTTTTAATTGTGCGTGTTGTTATTATCCGTATTATACACCTTGATTGTTTTTCAGGTGTTTCCTTTTACCTTATATTATATAATGTGAATCCCAATACCATATAACGGAAATCTTTTTACCTTAAAAGAGATACCTTATTTTTCCTGTTCCGCATTATAAAGAGCTATGTCGCCACGCTCGCCGGTACGGATTCGGATGGAATCCTCTATTGGAATGATGAAGATTCGTCCGTCACCTATCTCACCCGTACGGGCTGCACCCTGTATGGCGGCAACGGTCTTCTCTACATTTTTGTCACGGACAACAATGCTTATCAATACTCGTTCGATACTACTTGTGTCGTACATCACACCACGATAAATCCTTGCCTGACGCATCTTGCCTTCTCCTCTTACATCATAATAAGAAAACCACTCGATGTCGGCAGCAAGCAATGCCTCCTTTACATCTTCAAATCTCGTTTTGCGGATGACTGCTTCAATCTTCTTCATACTTACCTTTTTTATTGGTTTACACTATTCTTTCTGTCTATTTGTTATCTTTCGGCTGCAAAATTACAACTATTTGATAATTTAAAACAGACAAGTTAAACTTTTTGATTATCATTCCTTCTAATTCCTTACAATTAATCAATATAAAGAAAAGTATAGTTTCACATTGTAAGTACCATTGTGTAAATTTGTTACAATTTGTCATCCCCAAGAAAATAAAACATAAAAATACCATATACATTCAATGGGATAAAGACAAATTGTTGTATTTTTGCACCCGGAAACGAACAAATAGAAACTTAACAACAATATATAGCAGAAAGATGTACAGACAGAGGATACAATTCACAAAGATGCATGGCGCAGGAAACGACTATATTTATGTTAATACCTTATTATATAATATAGAGAATCCGGAAGCTTTGGCAATCAAATGGAGCGACAGACATAAAGGTATCGGAAGCGACGGACTCGTACTTATATGCAAACCCGACACCGATGATGCCGACTACAAGATGCGGATATTCAATGCCGACGGGTCGGAAGCCATGATGTGCGGAAATGCTTCAAGGTGTATCGGAAAATACCTCTACGAAAGAAAACTGACCGACAAGACGGTTATAAGACTTGAAACATTGTCGGGTATTAAGATTCTAAACCTGCACCTCTCTGACGACGCAAAAAGTGTGGAAAGCGTCACCGTTGACATGCTGGAACCAAAGCTCGTAAACCCGGAACAATATAACAAGCCAGAAAACGGAACACTGACAGCAGACGACAGAACTTTTGAAGGAACATTCGTATGCATGGGCAATCCTCATTTCGTAATCTTCGTTGATGACGTCAACACTCTCGATATAGAGAAATACGGAAGGATTCTTGAAAGGGACAGATGCTTTCCGGAAAGATGCAACATAGAATTCGCGCAGCCTCTTGAAGACGGAACTATAAGGACAAGGGTCTGGGAAAGAGGCAGCGGAATAACAATGGCTTGCGGCACAGGAGCTTGCGCAACGGCTGTGGCTGCTGCCGTGACGGAAAGAAACGGAAGGACAAGCCGTATTAAGATGGACGGAGGAGAACTGGACATCGAATGGAAGGAAAACGACAACCACGTCTACATGACGGGACCGGCAACCATTGTTTTTGACGGAGAAATAGAAATTTAACAACAATAAAAGAGAAACAAGAATATGGCATTATTAAACGAACATTATCTAAAGCTTCAGAAAAGCTATCTCTTTGCCGACATTGCAAAGAAAGTGAATGCTTACAAGATATCGCACCCGAAGTCAAAGGTCATCAGCCTGGGCATCGGTGACGTGACACAACCTCTTGCTCCTGCCGTAATCGAGGCTATGCATAAAGCAGTGGACGACATGGCACACAAGGAGACTTTCCACGGATATGGTCCGGAGCAAGGATATCTCTGGCTCAGAGAGGCTATTGTAAAGAATGACTTCTTGCCACGCAAGATTCATATCGACCCAAGCGAGGTGTTCGTTAACGACGGTGCAAAAAGCGATACTGGAAACATCGGAGAACTCGTGAGATGGGACAACAGCATCGGAGTGACCGACCCTATATATCCTGTATATATCGACTCCAACGTGATGTGCGGAAGGGCAGGAGTACTCGAAAACGGAAAATGGAGCAACGTGACATACATGCCGTGTACGGAAAGCAACAACTTCGTTCCTCAGATTCCAGACCACCGCGTAGACATGATTTATCTATGCTACCCCAACAACCCTACAGGAACGGTCATAACAAAAGAGGAACTTAAGAAATGGGTGGCTTACGCATTAAAGAATGACACTCTGATTCTGTATGACGCAGCATACGAAGCATATATAACGGAACCCGACATTCCTCATTCTATATACGAGATAAAGGGCGCAAAGAAGGTGGCTATAGAATTCCACAGTTATTCAAAGACTGCCGGATTCACCGGCATTCGTTGTGGATACACCGTAATACCAAAGGAGCTTACAGCCGTTACCATCGACGGAAAAGAACGACTGCCGCTGAACCCTTTCTGGGACAGACGACAGTGTACCAAGTTCAACGGAACGAGCTATATCAGCCAACGTGCCGCCGAGGCTATATACACTCCTGAAGGGAAAGAGCAGACAAAAGCCACAATCGACTACTATATGGGCAACGCAAAACTGATGTACAACGCCTTGAAGAGACTCGGCTTCAGAGTGTACGGAGGAATTAACGCACCTTATCTCTGGGTGAAGACACCTGACGGAGTGGACAGCTGGAAATTCTTCGAACAGCTACTTTACGGAGCACAGATAGTATGTACACCGGGAGTGGGATTCGGACCGAGCGGCGAAGGATACGTCAGATTTACATCCTTCGGCAACCGCGAAGACTGCGAAGAGGCGATGAAAAGAATCGAGCTGTGGATAAAAGGATAACGGCAAGTTCCTCCTGACTGCCCACAAGCAGACACAAACACAGTATTAACATATAAAAGGCAGCCACGTCATACGAGGAAGCCAACGGGTTTGCAGTGACATACAAGAGAGAAACGAACAAAATCGAAAGATATAAATGTCGGCAACGTCAAAAAGACAAATAAAACAATGAATATTATGACAAAAGGTATGCCGAAACTGAAAAAAGCATTACCTTTGCAGCAAAATCAAAAAAAACATTCAAACATATAAAAGCTTTAAACAATGGCAAATTTAAGATTTCAGGTTGTTGAAGAGGCGTTCAAGAAACGCCCTGTTGAAGTTATTGCACCAGTTGAGCGTCCTTCCGAGTATTTCGGAAAGTATGTCTTCAACCGTGCCAAGATGTACAAATATCTGCCTGCAGATGTCTACGACAAGCTTATTGCCGTTATTGACAATGGCGCAGCATTGGACCGCTCTATAGCAAATGCTGTGGCTAACGGAATGAAACAGTGGGCTGAGGAAAACGGTGTGACACACTACACTCACTGGTTCCAGCCGCTTACCGGAGGAACAGCAGAGAAGCATGATGCCTTTATCGAGCACGACGGCAAGGGAGGAATGATTGAGGAATTCTCCGGCAAGCTGCTCGTACAGCAGGAGCCTGACGCAAGTTCTTTCCCAAGCGGTGGTATCAGAAATACTTTCGAGGCCCGCGGATATTCAGCATGGGATCCTACATCGCCTGTCTTCATCATCGACGATACGCTTTGTATCCCTACAATCTTTATCTCATATACAGGTGAGGCTCTCGACTACAAAGCACCGCTGCTGCGCGCTCTTCATGCTGTAAACGTGGCAGCAACCAACGTTTGCCATTATTTTGACCCGAATGTAAAGAAGGTGACATCAAACCTTGGATGGGAGCAGGAATACTTCCTCGTTGACGCTGACCTATACAGCGCACGTCCTGACCTGATGCTTACAGGCAGAACACTGATGGGACACGACTCTGCCAAGAACCAGCAGATGGATGACCACTACTTCGGAACTATTCCTGATAGAGTACAGGCTTTCATGAAGGATCTTGAGATTCAGGCTCTTGAACTCTCCATCCCTTGCAAGACACGCCACAACGAGGTTGCGCCTAACCAGTTTGAAATCGCTCCTATCTTTGAAGAGACAAACCTTGCTGTTGACCACAACATGCTTCTTATGTCTCTCATGAAGAAGGTGGCACGTAAACACGGATTCATAGTATTGCTTCACGAGAAGCCTTTCGCTGGCATCAACGGTAGCGGAAAGCACAACAACTGGAGTCTCTCTACCGACACAGGCGTTCTGCTCCATGCTCCTGGCAAGACTCCGGAAGCCAACCTGCGCTTCGTGACATTCATCGTAGAGACCCTGATGGGTGTTTATCGTCACAACGGCCTCATCAAGGCTTCTATCATGAGTGCTACAAATGCTCATCGTCTTGGAGCTAACGAGGCACCTCCAGCAATCATCTCTTCATTCCTTGGCAAACAGCTCTCAGAGCTTCTCGACCATATAGAGACGAGCGACAACGAGGATGTATTCAACATGGCTGGCAAACAGGGTATGAAGATGGACATACCGGAAATTCCGGAGTTGCTTATCGATAATACCGACCGTAACCGTACTTCTCCATTTGCATTCACAGGAAACCGTTTCGAGTTCCGTGCCGTTGGTTCTGAGGCAAACTGCGCGTCTGCAATGATCGCCTTGAACTCTGCCGTTGCTGAAGCTTTGGTTGACTTCAAGGCTCGTGTTGATGCCCGCATCGAGAGGGGCGAGGATAAGGTTAAGGCTATCATCGACATAATTCGCGAGGACATCAAGACCTGCAAGCCTATCCGCTTTGACGGAAACGGATACTCTGACGAATGGGTTGAAGAGGCAAAGAAGCGCGGCCTGGACTGCGAGACAAGCTGTCCGGTAATCTTCGACAACTACCTGAGCGACTCTTCTGTTGAGATGTTCACAAAGCTTGGCGTCATGACACAGAAGGAGCTTGCTGCCCGCAACGAAGTAAAATGGGAGACTTATACAAAGAAGATTCAGATTGAGGCACGTGTGATGGGCGACCTCACAATGAACCACATCATCCCTGTAGCTACCCACTATCAGAGTATGTTGCTGAAGAATGTCGAGAACATGCGTGCCGTCTTCCCTGCCGAGAAGGCTGACAAGCTTAGCTCAAGCAACATCAAGATTATCGAGGACATCGCAGAGCGTACACAGATTATCGAGAAGGGTGTAGAAGACCTCGTAAATGCACGCAAGGTGGCAAACAAGATTGACGACGAGCGTGAGAAGGCTATTGCCTACCACGATACCGTAGCTCCAAAGATGGAGGAGATTCGTTATCATATCGACAAGCTGGAACTCACAGTTAGCGACGAGCTTTGGACTCTTCCTAAGTACCGCGAACTGTTGTTCATAAGATAAAATAGTACAATCTATTTCTTTTATTGGTTGTTTAAGTTGAGGGCTGCGAGGTTGTGAAATCAAGCAGTCCTTTTATTTTTTATACCTCACACTTATAAACCCTGATACAAACAAGAGGAACAATGACCGGTTTTTAATTGCAACGGATAAGGATTTTCCTTAAAAAGTTTGTATTTCTCATCAGAAGTGATTAATTTTGCACTCACTTTAACAAAGTAACATCATCATTCGGGATGTAGCGCAGTTGGTTAGCGTACACGTCTGGGGGGCGTGTGGTCGCTGGTTCGAGTCCAGTCATCCCGACAAAAAGAGGATTAAAGTATTGACAAACAATATTTTAACCTTTGTCGCTTAAAAATCACTCGGAACAAAGTCGGATGGTTTAAAAGTTAAGTTTTGTAATTTTTATTGTATTACGTAGTCCTCAACACTCAAAAATGTAGAGGACAAAAAAAATGTACACAAAAGAATCTGAATTCAACGAGTTGAAAGGCTGGACTCCACCTGTCTTCCATCAGGCAAAGGAATGTTATGTCTCTTTCACAGCGTTCTGCCCGGAAACGGGAAAGATGAGGAAAAAGAAATTCATGCTCGACAGGATCAAGAGCAAACGCCTGCAGAAATTGAAGGGGAAGCAAATGTGTCAGCGACTTACGGAAAAGTTGCTCGAAGGCTGGAACCCATGGATCGAGGCGGAGAACCCGTCGGAATATACCTCATGGGAAGAGGTCTGCTACCGGTACGAGAACTTCATCGACAAGATGGCAAAGGAAAAAGGATTGCGCCCGGAAACTATTGCGAGCTACACAAGCTACATGAAAGTTCTGAAGGAATGGATCGAAGGAAAAAACGTGCATTACAGCTACCAGTTTAATCGGCGCATTGTCGGCAAGTTTCTTGATTATGTGTTTGTGGACAGAAACGTGTCTCTCCAGACCAGGAACAATTATCTGTCCTGGCTGAAGACTTTTTCCAAGTTTCTTCTTGCCCGGTCTTTCGTAAGCAAAGACCCCACAGAGGGCGTTGCCTCATTGGTACACAAGCATCTGAACAAGAACCGCGACTCGCTCTCCGAGACAGATCTTCTGCGAATGAAGGATTTTTTACTGGAGCATAACAAACATTTCCTGCTCGCCACGTACATATTATATTATACTTTCCTGCGCCCTCATGAGATGTCCTGCATAAAGATTGAGGATATAAACATAAGGAAGCAGACTATAAGGGTGTGGGGCGAGAATGCGAAGAACCACAATGACGCTGTGGTGACAGTGCCGAAGAAAATACTGAAGCTGATGATAGAGCTGCACGTGTTCGACCATCCCGGCAGCCATTATCTGTTCAGCCGCGACTTCAGACCAGGCGAGGAGTACAGAAGCGAGAAATGCTTCAGGGACTATTGGGCAAGAGTGGTACGGAAGCGACTGGGGTTCTCTGCGCGCTATAAGTTCTATTCGCTGAAGGATACCGGAATAACGAATATGCTGCGGAAGAATGTGGATACTGTTTCTGTAAGAGACCAGGCACGACATTCGAGCATCGAGATCACAAACATCTATGTGTCGAAGAGCGACATGAAAGCAAACAAATCGCTCCTCGACTATGATGATGATTTCTAACGCACAGGGTAGAATGTGCCTTCGATTACGTCTGAGAGATGCCCGTTTACGACTCCGTACTTCAGCTGTTGGCAGTAGAACTTGCGGTTGCAGATATTGAAGATGTGGCGTGCGTCTCTCAGCTGCAGGCTGCGGAATCTGATGATGTAGACCTCCGAGAAGTCTACGTCGAGCTGGTTTACCCAGTATGTGTTGTACATTCCTTTGCTGCCGTTGATAGACAGGTCGAAGTTGCCTTCTACGTTGATGTAATACAGCCGCTGATGTTCCCAGAAGAGGCTGTCCGTATACAGGTGCGACGTGGAATACTGCAACAGGCGGCTGTTTACGCACAACGGGGTTACAGCCGGATGGCCATACACTTCTGGTTGTATGCCAAGATAGAAGGCCAGGAACATTGTGTCGGAAATGGTCTCAGACTTTTCTCCGTCATATATTTTATCCAGTACTCCCTGTGCCGTGTCTTCTGTCGATGATGCTTCATCCGAATCAGTATTCTCAGCCAAAGGCAGAGGATATATCAGAACCCCTTTCCCTGCATTGGAATTAGACGACCTGTTGCACCACACCTGCTCTGCCGGCACGAGGTTCAGTTCCATCTTGTCGTCAGAGTTATCCTCGATGCGTGGCCCGAACTGATTGACCATCTTCAGCAAAGCGAAATTGTCTGTGCAACCGGCAAGCACGAAAGGATATTCATATACGCTCTCCTCCATGAGACTTGGCAACAGTTTGTATATCGTGTTCTTGTTGAAAACGTCCTTCACCGCCTGTGGTGTTGTTTTGCTTTCGTAGAATCCGTCATCGCCAATCATTGCCTTATACACATAATAGAGTGAAGCTTTCCACAAATCGTAAGGAGGAGTGCCCGACGGACATAAAACCGTCTGCAATTTACCCATCAGCTCATGGTCTATACTTGAGAACTTATAAAGGTTTGTCGATGGGAATTTATAGGAAACGTTGTGATAAACAATATTATCCGGCGGATCCTGGTCATACTTCTTGTCAACATCCCCGATGACATCGCCATACGCTACGTGTTCCACTTCCGCAGTCTTGTAATATTTGGCTGCATTCATGATACTGACAGTCTTTGAGAAGTTGTCTACAACGAAATACACCGCACATAGGTTTTCCACCTGCGACAGGAACTCCTCCACGGTCCAATTCTCCACCATCCTATTATAATATAAGGTATCGTGGGCATGCACCACAACCAGGCGTGACAGTTCCTTGTTTGCTGCCAGGTAGTCATCTTTCGGCGTATACCCCAAAGCCTGCAACACTTTCCGCACTATTGCCGCAAGATACGGCTGCGGACATAGCCGCGTACCAGCCTTGTATTTCAGAGCGGCTTTATCCGTCGCCAATTCAATCTCGTTGCAGATGGTTGAATTGTTATATGTCTTGAATCCGCTGTGCATCACATTCTCCGGTCTTATTCTGAACGTCACCTTTGCGCATACCGGCGTGCAGACATAATCCCATTGCGGATATGAGCCTTGCATGGAAGCGAGTGCTGTTGCTTCGTCTATCGTGGGGATGCTGCCAAGGTCAAGTTCATGGAGACGCTTGTCGCTGCCTGCAATGAAGTTGAACTCCGAGTTGCCGGCCACAATCTGGATTTTCACCGTCTTGGTGTCTATCTCCAGGATAACCTCCGTACCACTGATGATAACCCCTTTTTCATAGTAAAGCACAGCGGAACGGTTTTTCGGTCTGCTCCCCACATCGATGCGGTGCATGCTTCGATACACTCTTGCGTTCTGCGGGTCGGCGAGGGATATGTCAATATCAAGCGTATGCTGCCCCTCGGACGTAAAAAACGGGTTACGGGCATAGAACTCCAGAGACAGGTCGGCTGCAAGATTCACCTTCTCGCCGTTGATCATCAGTTTAATCATCTTCTTCTGCGTTTAACGTTATACATCATTTTATCCACAAGTTTCTCTGCTTCGATGGTGCCGTGTCTGCCTGTGGCGTATGTCTCTGCCACGATGGGCTCTGAGAATCTCCTGTCAATTACGTCAAGACTCTTCACCACTCTTGCCAGCACAGCGAGCAACCCTTCGTCACCGGGCGTTGCAGCTGCTGAGGAGCCAGAGGCAGAAGCACGGATGAAGGAGGCCGCCGCACCTCTTGACGGGGGAACCACTGCAGCTATGTCAGCCCCTGTGAGTCTTGATACGTTTCCAGAGCGCTGCGCTGCGTCGATAAGACTGAGCACAGGCATGATGTCCGGATTCGCTGTGGCAAAGCGATTAGCCACGAACTCGTTGCTGTGCACTATGCCCTGCGGCTTGTCCCATGGACCAGAGGAGGTGAATCCACCTACAGCAAAGTTGCCTATAGCAGTCTTCGCAGCCTCGAATGCAGCTGTAATCAAGGCAATCTCAGCTGCAGCCTTGGCAACACCGGCAAAACCAAGAGTGGAAATATTCTTTGCCAAGGATGCGGCTTTTGCCGCGAGAATGGCTTTCTCTACTGCATCAATCATAATTGTAAGCATCTGCTTCAGGAAGTCCTTAAATGCCGCGCTTTGTCCGGAAAGCAGATTGCCTATTGTCTCCCCTATCAACTGTCCAGACTGTACAATCGTATCATAGATGATATCCTTGTATTTGTTCTCCAGCTCTTGCCGCTCCTCAAGTCCTTTCCTTGTGATATCCGTTTCTGCCTTGTCCAATTCCTCTTGTATCTCCTTTCTCTGTTCGGCGTTTAGTTCCATATCATCGATGAGCGTCTCGAGATAGTCCTTCCACTTTCTTGCCCTCTCCTCCTGGCTCAGTTCATCAAGTTTGCCTGCCTTGATGTTCGCCCGCTCCTGCGCATCGAGCAGGGCATCGAACTTCTCCTTTGCCCCCTTGATTATACGTTCGGCAGACTCTCTGTCGGCTTTCTGCTTGTCGGCATCATATTTCTCCGTCAGCTTTTTCAGCTTTTCCTGATATGTCTCTTCGGAAATCAGTTTTTTGTCATAGGCATTTTCGAGCAGTGCCAGGTCGTTGTCGTACTGCTCCTTCAGTGCGGCAAGCTCGTTGCTATGGCGTTCCTCTTCGGTGGTGTCATACTGCTTGTCGAGTTCCTTCATCTTTTCAAAGAGCCGCATCTTGAGCTCGAGTATTTTCTGTTGTATCTCCGCTTTCTTCTTCGGCTCAAGATTAGCCACATCGAGTTTTCTGTTCAGTTCCTCAAACTCCAGATCCTCAATTTTGCGGTTATATTCCTGCTCCGTCTCTATTTCTCCTTCGAGATATTTTATCTTTGTTTCGGAACGTTTGTTCTCGTATTCGGCAGAGATTTTGTCGAGTTCCGCATTCATCTTCCTTCTTGCCTCCACCTCTACCTTTCGGGCAGCCGCAGCACGCTTCCGGGTAGCCTTTTCAGCCTCCTTCGGATCTGTATATTTACCAGGCTTCACCTGTTCCTCCTCACCCCCTGCATCATGTTTAGCCTTCAGCTTCAGCAGTTCCGCCTGTGTCTGCTGAAGGCTTCTCACGTACTGCCGTTCCTCGTTGTTGAGCGAGTTTATACTGTTTTTGTATCTTATCACTGCCGCCTCTGCGGTATTGAAGGCATATCCATGCTGCTCCAGGGCTGTCGTCTCGTTCCATCCTCCGCCGCTGCCATGCGACAGCAGTGTCTGCATGGCGTTCTTCCCTTTTTCGATATAGTTCAGCATACTGTTCGTACCCGTCTGGAAGAAGTCATACCATCGTGTCTGGTCTTTCTTCTGCTCGTCGAGCTTCCTCTTCTCTATGTCTTCTATCTTTGCCTGCAGAGCTTTTGCCCTTGCATTGAGATAGATGGATTCCGTATGCGTTAATGGCACTTGTCGCCTTCTGCGTGTTTATATTCTCAAGGCGCAGCCATCCGAGGTATTCCGGACTGATTTTGTTCAGTTCCTCGATGGCCGCTTTTCTTTCTGCATCCGATGCCGTCTTACTTCTTGCAATGGCCACCAGTGCCATCAGGTTTGCCTTCTCGCTTTCCGCCTGTGCATTGGCATCCTTATGCACCTCTGCAAGAGCCTTTTCCGCCTCCGACGCTTCATTGACATTGTCAATCCAGTCCTTAATTACAGCAATAGCCACGAGTATTGCCGTTGCTGCAGCGGTCCACGGGTTTTCCATCATCACTGCCTTCAACTTGTTGAAGCCTACTATTACCTTATCGTTCCACAGCACCTGCAGCTTTTTTATCGCCACGTCTGCTTTCTCCAGAACGATATAAGCAGCAAGCAATGCTGTAGCCGTGAGGATTGTCGTGTTAAACTTCAAGAACACCGTCACTATGGCTGAAAGCACCGAAACGGCAGCGGAACCTACACCGATGCCGACATTGACGAGAGGCATCAGTCTCTCTCCGAGCTCAACACTTACATCACGCAGTCGTTTCTTCGCTTTCTCCATTCCTGCCAGGACAGTATTGTTCTGCACATTGAACTCGTCCAGCACGCTCGTCCCTTCATTATAGGCATCACTCGCTATCTCCTGCGCTTCGCGCACCTGGTCGAGATGCGAAGCCACCGAGGAGAGCACACCGACGGCACGCGTTCCGTCAAGTTTCATCTCTTCAAACATCGGTGCCATCTTGTCAAAGCCCCCCTGTGCATTCATTGCCGAGAGGAACTGCAACAATGCCGCATTGGCATCGTTCTTCAAGAGATTGGTGAAATCCTTCACGTCCTTTCCTGCAAGAGCGGCAAAGCGTGCCGGTTCCTGATACATCTTCGTGATGAGCTGCGAGAACACGGTTGATGCCGTAGCTTCTTCCTGCATATTCTGGTCGAGGGCTGATGCAAGACCCATTATCTGCGACTGCGAAAAGCCTGCCTGTATCGCCACGCCCGAGAGACTTGCCGTAAAATCCACTATATATCCTGCATTGGCGGATGAAGACTGCGCAAGCTCATTGACGGCGGAACCCGTTGCGAGCATAGCTCCGCGCAGGCCTTTCTTATCATCCTCTCCGAACATGTGTGCGAGCTTGCCTATCTTGTCAACAGCCCCCTCTCCGAGGCCATCGCCAAGTGCAACGTTTATCTTGTCGGCACCGTCCACGAATTCCTCAATCATCTCCTTGTTGGTTATACCGAGGCGTCCTGCCGCTCCGGCAAGCTCGTTGAGCTGCTCCCTCGCAGTGCATGTGTCCATCCGTTTGAAGTCCTCGTTCATCTGATGTACTTCCTCATCCGACTGGCCTGTGTATTTTCTCACGTTCGCCATCGACTCTTCCATCTGGGCGTAGTCATCGATGTACTTGTGTATGGAGTCGTAAGCCCTCGACACAGAGCTGAACACCGTCAATCCCGCATAATACCATTTGTTGAAAAGGTCAGCGCCCTTATCCAACACGGAGCCTAAAGACTGTGCTTCTTCCGATGTTGCACGAATTGCCTTGCGGTGGTCTGCAAGTATTTTATTCAGATCCGCTATAGATTTTGCGGTATCATCATATTCTTTCGTACCGATAGTCATCTTCTTTATATCCCGTGTAAGTTCCCTTATTTTTTTCTGGATTGAAGGGAGCGTGTTCTCAATTTCCGAACCATCTATAAAGACCTTGACCGTTCTGCTGTATTGCTTTGCCATATTACCGATATCTTTTGTTTCCTGCAAAAATAGCAAAGATAGAAGAATGGTGATAGGACGATAAAAACAGTCAAAGACTTGCAGAAATCAAAATAATTGCATATCTTTACAACGGAAACCAAAGAACACAGCTAATTATGTATTTACTGACACCGGGCCAAGCATTTGTAGTGGGAACCATATTCCTGATTATATTCCTTTTCAAAGCGATAGGAATAGGGTTAGACAATGCTGCAGGCAAATATCATGTATGCCCCCACGCTTTTGAGGCAGGATGGCCGGAACCATATTGCCAGGCCATGATAGACAGGCAGATGAGGTTCTATTTAGGTGAATGGATTCCATTGTATGATGTCAACGACAAAGAGAGCGAGGAACTGAAGGTAAAGCTCCTGGAAAAAGACATCAAGCTTAACGAGCAAGGTAAATGGTGTCTGACAGGCGACACTCTCCATGAAGTAATGAACAAGATCCACAAGAAATAGCAAAAAAACGAGACAGGTCAGACACCCTGCCTCGTTTCATTTTTTCTTCACTATCATAATTCTGTCCAGCTCATCGAGCACATGCTGCGCAGCAGTGTCGCCATAGTAGTCGCCGGCAATGTCGGCAAGATCATTCAGGTTCTTCTCGATATTGTTGTCGAGCCAGTCCACGGGGCGGCGGCGTACAGGTCCAGCCTTGACGCTTCTGCCTGCACTGCGCGAGCCCCGCACCACAGTGCCGTCATGATGGATATATCCGTTGCCCACGCCGTATGCCACAAACACGCCATAGCGCAAGAACTTGAAAGCCACGCTTTGCGCCACACCGTCATCCCTGCCTTTCCTTACCGCCGATGCAAGACGCTTGCGCAGGCTGCCGCTGTAGACAGAGGTCTCGGCAACAAGAGTCCCGAGCGAACGTCGTTTAACCTTTTCGCCCCACTCGGAAACCCTGCCGTTAAAATCCTCTGCCGAGATATTCTTTTCATTATCCATAAGCGAAAAGAATCAGATTCCCTTATACTCCTCCACAGCATTGAAGCAGGGGCAGCTCTTCTGCCATCTGTCGGGCGTGTCCTCTCCCCATATACTGCGGTGCCCCATTATCCTGGCATCCGGGTATTTCTTCCTCAGCACCGCAAGCAGCTTCCGCAGCGACATTCTCTGCTCTGCAGTCCTGTTGTCCGTAGGCTTCCATCCCACTCTGCCGAACGTATTGTTCGCCTTGTATATGCCGCCCACATACGCCACGTTTATCGCCGTACTGTTGTAGCCCTTCACTCCATTGCTCACCTCCTCTATGGCAAGCATCTGATGCACTGCTCCATCCTTCGTCACCACATAGTGATAACCAGGACTCTTCCAGCCCTTCTGCCTGAACTCTGCCCACAGTTCCTTCACTCCCCAGTTCTGATTGCTTGCAGTGCAATGAACAAATATCCTTTCTATCTTTCGCATAATCATTACCAATCTATTTTTACTGTTCCTGATGATGCACCTGAAGGTATCCAAATCTCCCAAGGCTGGGAATAGAAACCATACTTGACAGTATGACTGCCATAATAACCTACTTTTGAGGAAGTACTGGCTGTATAAATCTGGTCTTCACTATCTGTGTCCATATACAGTATCCATTTAGTATTTCCATTCACTGTCTCACATCTTACAATATTTAACAGCATACTAGAGCCTGTAACATCCATAAATGGAGTACTGCTCCAATAACTGGATGGTATCTTTAAGCAGGGAGCCAAAATGCCATTCAGCAATGTTCTTAGATTACTGAGGGTTATCTCTGTATTTGTTGAACCGTCTGAATAATAGAACTTCTTTTTTAGAGCATAATCCAAAATAACACCATAAGTATATTTTCTGGATAATACCTGACTGTCATTTGATATTGTTATAATACTCCTACCCTGCAAAGCTGCCCTGATGATATAATAATCCTTTTCATTTAAATTGTCCTTTATCTTCTTGAAAATCTTTGTCAAGGCATCACTCGTCATACTAAACATGCCCATATCTTTTACTTTTTATTTAAATGGGTCAGGACAGGACAAACATACCCACTCCCGACCCAGCAATCTTATATTACCACTCTCTTAGACCATAACTTACTTAGCGTTATTCCACAATGTTGTGATATCAGTATCTGTAAGATCTGTAAACTCGCTGGAATCAACCTTACCATCTATAGTGTCCTGCATAGCATTAAGGGATTCACAGAGTACCTTATTCTGCAAAGGATTTGTAGAAGTAGGATTTAATACAGAATCTACAACAGTTTTATTAGCACCTGCAGCTATACCATCAAGTTTTGTTTTATCAGTACTTGACATCAAACCATTATTACTTGTAGTAGCTACACCATAAGTAGTGTTGCTATCTGTCCAAGGAACGTTCACAAATGCACGACCGTTATAGAATAGTTCTACAGGGTATAATCTATCACTTTTTGCAGTAGTAGAATGAAAACCACTTATAACAGTATCTTGAGTTTTTGCATCAAATGATATAGGAGTACCAATACTTTTTGCCCTAACACCTCCAAGAGCACCTTCTGTAGCTGTTGGCAAAGAATATTTGTTGGCTCCCGCAGTTATGCCATCCAACTTGGTTTTATATGCTGCCGTAAAGTCATTTGTACTCAAACCCTTACCAGTCACCTTATCCACCTTGTTGTTCAAGGCTGCCTGTGTAGCTGTAGATATAGGCTTGTTAGCGTCACTGGTATTATCTACATTACCAAGACCTACTACACTCTTCGACAACTCCGTCTTCTTAACATAAGGTGTCAAGTCTACATTTGCCTTCCACTCACCAAGCTGCTCCCAATAGAAGACAAGACCTGCCTGACCAGAAGGAAGGGCTTCATTTTTCGACAGTCTGACATACTCCTTGTAAACATTGTCTGTTCCACTTGCAGTACTCTTTACAAGATAAATCCTGCCGCCTTTAGCAGTAGAGGCCTCTGGAAGTGTAGTCACAACCTCACACAACGTTGTATCAATACCAAGATCCCCAAGAGTAAGATTACCACTACCTGTAAGACTCTTACCATTGATGGTCTTTACGGAAGCCACTTTCTTCTGAGCCTCTGCCAAAGCTCCTGCTGCTGCAGTAACAGCATTATCTGCTGTCTTCTGGGCATTGGCTGCATTGGTCTTTGCTGTATTAGCTGTACTCTGGGCTGTATTAATTGAGCCCTTTACAAGTGAAGCAAATTTGCTCAAATTGTCTTTTGAAATATATTCTCTTGCCATAATCTAAAAAAATTAATCCTTGTTTTAATTGTATCTATATTATTTTTACTTCGTAATAGCCTCACTCCACAGATTGTCTATATCGGTATCTGCAAGGGCTGTAAGCTCTGCTTCCTTGACATATTTCTTGTCTGCCTCTGCTGTGGTCTGATAGGAACTCATGTCCACGGTGCCTGCACTGAACTTCTGCCAGCCTTCTGCTTTCTTCCTGTTTTCCCAATTCTTCAACTGATACAAATCTCCATTGTCTTTGCCATCAGCATCTACTACATACCACAACTGACCTATTGCATCATTGTCTGTATTGTTCTTGGAAACACTCAACTGCCAGTCATTCAAAGCATACAAGGCTGTGAGATTTGCTACTGTCCTATGACCACTTATCTCATCTGCATATACAACACCATACCCTGTTTCTGTGGTATTGTTGCTCCTCAGGGTATTTGCCTGCGCTAAACCTTTTCTTGTTGCCATATCTTTTTTCCTTTCTTTTTAACGTTCTTATTATGCAAAATCCAACTTGGCATTGGTAAATGCTCCCTGCTGCTCACTCGTATATACATTATACTCTATCTGCTTACCTGTCTCTGGGTCTTTCACTGTCAAGGTCTGGAAGGTGAATCCTCCATCCAACAGAGGAGTAGCATCATTCATCGTTATCCTTGACAGCTTGCCAAGCTTGCTTGGATATGCATATACGTAATACTGGCTGGCTGTAGTACTTACTCCTGTCACTACCTTTGACTTGCCACTCTGCTGATAATGGTCTCCCCCCTGACCAAGAGCACTTAGCTTACCCTGCAGACTGCTTACAGTGAGAGCTGCACCTACTGCTCCCATTACTACCTTATAGTCAAAATGTACCTTCAGTGTAGCTGACTTGCTGTCCATAGCTGTACCATCGGATGCCTTGATGCAGCCATCCACAAGAATCAGTCCCTGCTTTGGGGCTTTCACACTGGCAGTAATAACTGTGTCTTCTGTTATATTATCTACTGTTACCTCATCTGACCATACTCCTGAAGCTGGCAATGCCTTGCTTGCCCAGTTACCACCATTAACTGCCGTTGGATCCTTATAACCCTCTGTCTTCTTCCACATATAACTGCCTGAGAAGGTTACTGTATAGCCATACAAGGTGTTGAGATTCCCTATATCTGAAGATGTCAGTACATTCTTGCCGTCTGCTGTCTTCACTGTCCAAGGGGATGATATTCCTCCTGATTCTGATAAGGACTTCTTACCTATTGTCACTCCTACCAAAGGCAAATCTCCATCCATGATTGCCTTGATGTCCTTGGCATTCTTGGCTCCCTTGTCTCCTGCATAGGCTGTGGAAGAGGTCTCACCCAATGATACTCCACCTGAGCTTATCTCCACCAATTCTGTACCACTCCACCTGTAGGTCTTGTTGGTATTCATCTCTACAAATATCTTACCTCCATAAGGATTGCCATTAAGCTCCTGGTAGTTCTCTCTCGTTCCCCAGTTGCCGTAATAGGTCTTATCCTGGGTTAGACCTGTCTGAGCAGCAAAACATTTCCGGGATCTTACATACACTACTGAATATACTGTACTGCCACCAAAGCTGGATGTCTGAATAGTAGCATCGTCTACAAAGCCTTCAAACTCTACTACATCATCTACATAACTTGGAAGCTTGTCTGCTGGTATCATACCATTCTCATCCAGACTTACCTTCTTGTCAAGCTCTGGCTTGATCTTATTGGCTATGAGATGCCTCAAACCTGTCTCATCTAAAAACTTTTTCTCCATATTGATAATAATTTATATAATGTTTACTCATTTATATTCCATATCTCATCTATCTTGCTGTCAGCAATACTGCCTACATTGCCTCCTGTAGAAGATACTTCTACCAAATCACTGCCACTCCACCTGTAGCTCTTCTGTGTTGTCTTGTCTACAAAGATCTTGTTGGAGTGGGGAACTGGCTGCTGAGCATCATCATTCTGATACTTTGCATATGTCTCCCATACATTGTAATACAATGGAGGTTTTGAAACAGATACTCCTCCACTTGCCTGCGGCACCTGAGCTGCAAAATACTTCTTTGCCTTCACATATACTACTGTATAGTTGGAGGCTGTGGTACCCACCTGTTGTATCTCAGCATCATCCACAAAGCCATCAAACTCAACCATCTCCATACTATTACCAGGAATGAGTTCTGAAGGTATCATGCCATTCTCATCAAGCTCCACTTTCTTTCCTAAAGCTGCCTTGATCTTCTTTACAAGATAGTCAAGTCCTACTTCATCTAAAAATCTTGAATTTCCCATATCTCTTTTTGTTTACTTAGTTTCTGTCCCATATATTGGCTATCTCACTATTTTCCATCTTCGTCACACTACCTCCTGTACCGAGTATTATCTTTTTTATAAGAGGCTCCACATAAGGCTGCCACTCAGTCCACGCCCCCTTGTCAGCTGTAAGGTGTGGAGCATTAAAATTATAACTACGGAAATACGTATAGATTTCAGAATCGCTATGACCACTCCAAGAATGTTTGTTGCTGTCATAAATCTGATGAGTGGTTAGTACCTGAGTTACCACATGAGACATGTCATCGCTGAACAACCGCAACACTCCCATATTAATGGCTCCACCGCCCACCTTAGAAGCCACGACTCCGTAAAAAGTCGAACTTCCACCCATGCAACAGGTTGTAGGATCATTCAACGTGTCAAGCTGTGAGAAGTTAATACTTGGAACACCAACCGAGCTGCCACCGATGAATTTATCTTCAAGTTTTCTCAACAACGCCTTATCTTCTGCACTCATCACTCCTGCAGTCTCCATGGTTGCGCATGGAATTTCCGCAGAAGCCGTACTCTCCTTATAAGTATCACTTCCCGGATCATAAACATATCGTGTTGAGTCTATTACAACATTTTTCTCTGTAGACCTTACAGAGAGCTTCCCTATCAATTCTGAAGGAAAATTTCGGAAAGAGGATATCGCCTCACGTAACTTAGCCACAATATCCTTGAACAGTCCACCGACAAGTCCTGCAGTATTCGACTCCGGCAGAACATTCGTCCTGACGGTTTCCGCCTGTTTCTCAAGTTCGTCAAAGTTCTTTGTCATCGCCTGTTTCTATTTTAAAAACGTTATTATCTTTTATACAGAACGGAACCTGCAGCATAACCTCCGCCATCCATCCATAAAGAGCATTCTTCTCGTTCTGCAATGGCACCACATCTATACCATTGAGCGACACCCCCTGCAGCCACTTCGGTTCTCTCCTGTATTTATCGAGGTTTATCTTTGCAAATATATCATTTATTATCTGTTCCGTTTCGGACAATGCCGACTCCACTTCACCGTAGTCGCCAGTGTCGCATACATGAGTAAAAGCCTCGATATGACATGTGTATGTCTTCTTCATGTCATCTATCGAGGAACCGGAAATCTTATAACCTGTCGTTTCGAAGAAAACTGCAGGATAGAGCAAGTCTTCCGCAAGCGACGTGTTTTTTGAATCTTCATTAAGATTAACGAAATGCCGCTCATCATCCGAGTGACGTAATTTTTCATGCAGACGGCACAATTGCTCGAGATATTTGGGCGCAACCGACAAACCCTGTGGGGAGGGTGTACGGATGCTAACCCAAAACTGTT
>OOCQ01000559.1_pt1 | contig 30296 bp, 27 predicted proteins | sample 1671121 | NCBI WGS metagenome assembly OOCQ01 (sample SAMN06348124, study PRJEB24527) | human gut metagenome | biome: human gut; feature: ankylosing spondylitis patient; material: feces | host: Homo sapiens | place: China | collected 2015-10 | reverse complement strand
TTAGGATACAAGATTCTCAATCTTGGCATAGGGGTTCGATTCCCCTATCGACTACTAAGTGTTTTCATGTATTAGTTAGATTGTTTGAGCTTGCATTAAGTCTTCCAAAAGACTATTGCAAGTTATTTTTTTGCCCTTTTGTTTGGTCATCTCCCCTTTTTGCATTACCTTTGCAAGAAAATTTCATGTATGAACAAACTATACTTCTATATATCCTCCCTTGCAGGGCTTATTCTTCTTTGCCTGCCCATTCAGGCGCAGAGGCACGAGATATTCAACCCTCGCATCTCGACGCTCCAGGTAGTGGCAGGCAATGACTGGCTCTCACTGCCCATCATCAAGTTGAACCAAGGTGAGAAGATCCACATCGACTTCGACGATATGACCCACGATTACCATCGCTACGTCTATAAGTTGGAGCATTGCGATGCCAACTGGAATGTATCGCATGGACTTTTTGAGAATGATTATCTCGCTGGGTTTAATGGCGAGCTAGCTATCGAAGACATCGAGCAGTCGCTCAATACCAACCACCTCTACACTCACTACCATCTCTCGCTTCCCAACGAGAACTGTAGGTTGAAGATGAGTGGCAACTACAAGCTTACTGTCTATGATGAGAATGCGGAGGATGACAAGATGTTTACGGCTTGCTTCATGGTATTGGAGCCAGAGATGAAGGTGGGTGTGGGATATATTTCTAACACGGACATTGACGTGAATCGCAACCATCAGCAAGTGACTATCCAGGCAGATTATGGCTCCGTCCATGTGACCAATCCCCTCACCCAGCTCACCACCATGGTGCTCCAGAATGGAAGATGGGACAATGCTGTGGTCAATGCCAAGCCCGACTATATCCAGCAATCCGGACTTCAATGGCAGCACTGCCAGCAACTGATATTCCAGGCTGGCAATCATTACCGCAAATTTGAAATGCTGGATATGGACCATCCAACAATGGGCATAGATGAAATCAAATGGGATGGCAAGAACTACCAAGTCTTCGTGATGCCTGATCAGCCACGCCCTAACTACGTCTATGACGAGAGTGCGCAGGGAGCATTTTATATCCGCAATAGTGATAACGAGGGAAATGACTATCTGAGCGATTATGCCTGGGTGCATTTCCGGCTAGAAGCCCCTCGCCAGCAGGGAGAAGTTTACCTCAATGGCAACTGGACTTACGATCTTTTCACTCCCTCCTGCCGGATGGAGTATGACGACGCTACCCATGCCTATCATGCCTCTATGCTGCTGAAGCAAGGCTACTACAGCTACCAATATCTGGTGCTCAAATCCGATGACACCACTGCTCCTGCCACCACTGAGGGCGATTATTATCAGACTAGCAATCGATATGACGCTCTCATCTATTATAGAGGAACAGGCGACAGAACCGACCGACTCGTGGGTTGGGGATATGTTAAGTAAACATAAAAGACAGCCCTGTTTATATGCATTCTCGCAAATTATCCGTACATTTGCATTCAGATTATCACGGGGTGCTGATTATTTCGGCTGAGATTATACCCATAGAACCTGATGCAGGTAATGCTGACGCAGGAATTAAGAGATATAACCAAGATAAGAAGAAGCCCCTATTCCATGGCTATCAGCCTGGTGTAGGGGCTTCTTGTTTTTCAAAGCTCAAGCTTTCATTGTGAGCATTCCGTGTAAAGTTTTATTCATCATTTTAACAAACAAGGAAACGAATTATGAAAGTGATTATCAACAACAAAGAGACCGAGACGCAAGCCACCACAGTCCAAGCTTTGGCAGATGAACTCAGCTTGCCTGCCACAGGTGTGGCAGTAGCCATCAGTAATGAGATGGTGCCTAGAGATGCCTGGGATACAACCGCTATCCTGGAGGGAGCCGACATCGTCATCGTGAAAGCATTTTGCGGAGGATAATTTTTAATTAAGAATTAATAATTAGCAATTAAAATCTTAGCATGAAAGAAGAATTGTTCAACCATAGCAAACTCCAGTTTATCAGCCATTTCACGAAGAAATATACATATCTTGATGGCATTCAGCTTGCCTTGGAGGGAGGATGCCTATGGATACAGTTGCGCATGAAGGATGCAACGGATGATGAGGTGCGCCCCATCGCTATCCAAGCGCAGAAGATGTGCAGGGAGAAGGGTGCCACATTCGTCATTGACGACAGGGTGCAACTGGTGAAGGAGCTCGGCGTGGACGGTGTGCATCTCGGCAAGAACGATATGCCTATCCAGGAGGCTCGAGAGATTTTGGGCGATGGTTTTATCATTGGTGGAACTGCCAATACATTTGAGGATGTGAAGGCTCACTATGAGGCTGGAGCTGACTACATAGGCTGTGGTCCCTTCCGATTCACCTCCACCAAGGAGCGCCTCTCTCCCATTCTGGGCTTGGAGGGCTATCGACACATCACAGAGCAGATGGAGCAGCAAGGCATCCACCTTCCCATCGTTGCTATCGGTGGCATTACATATCAGGACATCCCCGACATCATGCAAACGGGAGTTACTGGCATAGCCCTCAGTGGTAGCATACTCCATGCTGCCGATCCCGTGGCAGAAACCAAGAGAATCATGCAAGCCATTATGAAATAAAGATTTATAATATTGCGCTGAAAGGCTCCCAGTATTTCTTGCCATAATCGTTCAAAAAAACATTAACAAACAAGAAAATAATAATACAATGGAAAAATTAATCATTGCGGGCAAAGAATTTAACTCCCGCCTCTTCCTGGGCACAGGAAAGTTTAACAACAATCAGCTCATGGCTCAGTCTATCGAAGCTTCTGAGACAGAAATGGTAACAGTAGCCATGAAGCGAATCGAACTGGAAGATAAGCAGGACGACCTCTTGCAGCACATTGTGAAAAATCCTAACATCCAGTTGCTCCCTAACACCAGTGGCGTGCGCACTGCTGAGGAGGCAGTCTTCGCTGCACAGATGGCTCGAGAGGCTTTCGGTACCAACTGGCTCAAACTGGAGATTCACCCTGATCCACGCTATCTTCTCCCTGACTCTATCGAAACACTGAAGGCTACCGAAAAATTGGTAAAACTCGGTTTCGTGGTACTTCCATATTGCCAGGCAGACCCTACCCTCTGCAAGCACTTGGAGGAGGCTGGAGCCGCTACCGTGATGCCACTTGCTGCACCTATCGGCACAAACAAGGGACTGAGAATGAAAGATTTCTTGCAGATTATCATCGAGCAGGCCACAGTACCTGTAGTAGTGGATGCTGGTATCGGAGCACCTAGCCATGCTGCCGAGGCCATGGAGATGGGTGCTAGTGCATGCTTGGTCAACACAGCCATCGCTGTAGCTGGCAACCCTGTGGAAATGGCTAAGGCTTTCAAGGAGGCAGTTATCTGCGGTCGACGTGCCTACGAGGCAGGACTGGGTGCCATCAGCGATTGCGCCGAGGCAAGTTCTCCACTCACCGCATTCTTAAATAATTAATAATTAAGAATTTATAATTACAAAAATAAAAAAATAGCAATGAAGACAATTAAAGTCTTCACTCTTCACTTAATTTGACATTTATGCCAAACGATAACAATGCTTACGCCAAGAGAGAAAAGGCGTATATGCAGGGAAAACTCTTCCCACAGATACAGGTCGGAATGACCAAGGCGAACCTTACTCCTACCGTCGTAAAGGATGAACGAGGCATTCCGCATACCGAGCCTAATGCTCCCGTGTATATTTACGACACCAGTGGTCCGTATACCGACCCCAACTATCGGGTAGACCTGAAGAAAGGATTGCCCCGCTTGCGCGAGCAGTGGATCTTGGACCGCAATGACACCGAGCAACTCTGCGAGGTAACCAGCGAATATGGCAAGATGCGTCTTGCCGACCATTCTCTCGACCATCTGCGCTTCGAGCATATCCAGAAGCCTCGCCGTGCCCAAGCTGGCAAGCACATCACACAGATGGCTTACGCCAAGGCTGGCATCATCACACCTGAGATGGAATATGTAGCCATCCGTGAGAACATGAACTGCGAGGAACTGGGCATCAAGAGCTATATCACACCAGAATATGTGCGCCAGGAGATAGCCCGTGGACGTGCCGTATTGCCTGCCAATATCAACCACCCAGAGAGCGAGCCTATGATTATCGGCAGAAACTTTGCCGTGAAAATCAATACTAACATCGGCAACTCTGCTACCACCTCCAGCATCGAGGAAGAAGTAGACAAGGCGGTATGGTCTTGCAAATGGGGAGGCGACACGCTGATGGACCTTTCCACTGGCGACAACATCCACGAAACTCGTGAATGGATTGTGCGCAACTGCCCTGTGCCAGTAGGCACCGTGCCTATCTACCAGGCTCTGGAGAAGGTGAATGGCAAGGTGGAAGACCTCTCTTGGGAAATCTACCGTGATACCCTCATCGAGCAGTGCGAGCAGGGTGTGGACTATTTTACTATCCATGCCGGCATCCGTCGCCACAACGTACATCTCGCCGACAGTCGCCTTTGCGGTATCGTGAGCCGTGGCGGCAGCATCATGAGCAAATGGTGTCTCTACCACGACAAGGAGAGCTTCCTCTACGAGCACTTCGATGATATCTGCGACATCGTGGCTCAGTATGACGTAGCCCTCTCCCTGGGCGATGGATTGCGCCCTGGCTGCATCGCCGATGCCAATGATGCCGCCCAGTTTGCCGAGCTCGACACCATGGGCGAACTCGTTACCCGTGCTTGGGACAAGAATGTACAGGCATTCATCGAGGGTCCTGGTCACGTGCCATTGCAGAAGATCAAGGAGAACATGGAGCGCCAGTTGGATCATTGCCATGAGGCACCATTCTACACCCTTGGTCCTCTCGTTACCGACATCGCCCCAGGCTACGACCATATCACCTCTGCCATCGGTGGAGCACAGATAGCTTGGCTCGGCACCGCCATGCTCTGCTACGTAACCCCTAAGGAGCATCTCGCCCTGCCTAACAAGCAAGACGTGCGCACCGGCGTGGTAACCTACAAAATAGCAGCCCATGCAGCCGACTTGGCGAAGGGACATCCAGGAGCCACCATCCGAGACAATGCCCTCAGCAAGGCACGTTTCGACTTCCGTTGGCGCGACCAGTTCCATCTCTCGCTCGACCCAGAGTTGGCACTTCAGTATTTTGAGGAGGCAGGTCATACAGACGGCGAATACTGCACCATGTGCGGTCCTAACTTCTGTGCTGCCAAGCTGACTCATGACTTAAGAAAATATAAGAAATAAAGTGTGGCAGGAGGTTCACTCCTACTACCTATTTAAAGAATAAAAAATGTTTTCAGACGAATTAAAGAATATCAGTTGGGAGGAAACCACCGAGCGCATCGCCTCCATGACTGCCAATGATGTGGAACGTGCGCTCCGTAAGAGTCATTGTGATGTCAACGACTTCATGGCACTGCTTTCACCTGCCGCCGAGCCTTACTTGGAGCAGATGGCACGCCTCTCTCGCCAATATACCGAGGAGCGTTTTGGCAAGACGATGTCCATGTTCATCCCCCTCTACATCACCAATTCCTGCTCCAACTCCTGCGTGTATTGCGGATTCCACAGAGAGAACCCGATGGCTCGCACCATCCTCACCCCTGAGCAGATAGAGAATGAGTACAAGGCCATCAAGCAGTTGGCTCCCTTCGAGAACATCCTGCTCGTAACGGGCGAAAACCCTGCCAAGGCGGGCACCCCTTATCTCGCCAAGGCCATCGACATTGCCAAGAAGTATTTCTCTAATGTGAAGATTGAGGTGATGCCGCTCTCTACCCAGGATTACAAGACGCTAGCCGACCATGGTATGAACGGCGTGATTTGCTTCCAGGAGACCTACCACCGTGAGAACTACAAGCTCTATCACCCACGTGGTATGAAGAGCAAGTTTGAGTGGCGTTGCGATGGATTCGACCGCATGGGTATGGCAGGCGTACACAGCATCGGCATGGGTGTGCTGATAGGACTGGAGAAGGAATGGCGCACCGACGTAGTGATGATGGCTTACCACCTGCGCTATCTGCAGAAGCACTATTGGCGCACCAAGTACAGCGTCAACTTCCCACGTATGCGCCCTGCCCAGAACGAGGGTTTCCAGCCTAACTGCTTCATGAGCGACAAGGAGCTGGCACAAGCCACCTTCGCCATGCGCATCTTCGACCACGATGTAGACATCTCCTACTCTACCCGTGAGCCAGCCTTTATCCGTGACAATATGGCCACGCTCGGCGTAACCACCATGTCGGCAGAATCCAAGGTAAACCCTGGCGGCTACCACACTTACCCACAGGCACTGGAACAGTTCACCGTGAGCGATGAGCGCACCGCCCAGGTCATCAATGCTCGCCTCAAGGAACTAGGCAGAGAGCCAGTTTGGAAGGATTGGGATGCCTCCTTCGACCTCTTTAGAGCATTTCATGACAAATAGTTAATCGCCATATATGGCGTTCGTGTATACCATTTATGGTGTTCATGGATGCCATACATGGCGTTACTTGATGCCATACATGGTGTAAGTTATTGGTATATATGATATAGGCTATAGACATATATAATGTATGCTATGCTCATATATGGATGCAGCTTAGGTTATATCAATCAGCGTAGCCAAACGCTCATATCAGCTTTTATCCCTTATTCCTTTTCCTCCTAATATATAATAATGTATAAAGAGATGTCTTTGTTAATGATAGTTAATCAAGAAAAACTCTTTGGGAATAATTTCTTAATTTCGAGATTTTTGATTACCTTTGCATTCACATTCTCGATGAGAGGATAAGCGAAAAGCCATGATGGCTCAGTTGGTAGAGCAACGCATTCGTAATGCGTGGGTCGCGGGTTCGAGTCCCGCTCGTGGCTCTGATAGGCGAGATTAGCACATCGGTAGTGCACGGGCTTCCCAAGCCTGGGAGGCGGGTTCGATTCCCGTATCTCGCTCTGTTTTATATTTAAAACAAATAGCAATCAGATAAAGAACTAATAAAAATATCACACAAATAATATGAGTAACCTGTTTAATATCAAAGATTATGTAGTGGTTATCACTGGTGGTACAGGTGTCTTGGGACGCTGCATCGCCAAATACTTGGCTCAGGAAGGCTGCAAGGTGGCTATCCTGGGAAGAAAAGAGGATGTGGGTAACGAAATCATAGCCGACATCAAGGCTCATGGCGGAGTGGCTTCGTTCTACAAGACCGACGTGATGAACCAAGAGGTGGTGGAGAAAAACTGCGCAGATATCTTGGCTAAGTATGGCAAGATAGACACGCTTCTCAATGCGGCTGGCGGCAACATGAAGGGTGCCACCATCTCTCCAGACCAGAACTTTTTTGACTTGCAGGCTGACCAGTTCCAGACTGTGCTCAACCTCAACCTCACCGGTACTGTGATCCCTACTCAGGTATTCCTCAAGCCTATGGTAGAGGCTGGCAAGGGAAGCATCATCAACTTCTCTTCCATGGCTGCCTTCCGCCCTATGACCCGCGTATGCGGCTATGCTGCTGCCAAGGCTGGCATCTCTAATTTCACGGCTTATATGGCTACGGAGTGCGCCAAGAAGTTTGGCGAGGGCATCCGTGTGAACGCCATCGCTCCGGGATTCTTCATCACTGAGCAGAACCGTGCGCTCCTCACCAACCCTGACGGTAGCTATACCCAGCGTGGAGAGGATGTGATCAGACAGACTCCATTTGGCAGAATGGGCAAGCCAGAGGAGCTCTGTGGCACCATCCACTATCTGATGAGCGATGCTGCAGCATTCGTTACAGGTACTGTGGCTGTGGTGGACGGCGGATTCAATACATTCGCCATGTAAAAAATCGTCTGTTAAAGAAAAAAAATATAACGAACCCTCAGTGGAGGGGAAGGAAAAAGTCAGTAACGGCGGGTCCGAGAGGATACGCCGTTTTTTCGTTCTTCCAGTAAGTCATATTGCTTCATCCGCTACAGTTTGCGTAAAGGTTTGCGTTAAGTTTTTGCGTTTTTTTTATCCATCATAACAAATAAATGATTACCTTTGCATCCGTAAAAACGAAACAACGAATAAAACGTCATTAATAAAACAAAAAATAACAAACATAAAAACAAATCATGAAAGAGTTAAAAGCTTTGAACAAGCGTACAGCGCCTAAGAGCATAGCGCCTGAGAAAATCATCCAGTTTGGTGAAGGTAACTTTCTCCGTGCATTCGTAGATTGGATTGTATGGAACATGAATAAGAAGACCGACTTCAACGGTTCGGTTGTCGTAGTGCAGCCATTGGCTCAGGGTATGGTAGACTGGCTCAATGGTCAGGACTGTCTCTATCACGTCAATCTCCAGGGTAAGGAGAACGGCCAGGCTGTCAATAGATTGGAGCGCATTGACGTCATCAGCCGTTGCCTGAATCCATATTCTCAGAACCAGGCTTTTATGGCATTGGCAGAGCAGCCAGAGATGCGTTTCATCATCTCTAACACCACTGAGGCAGGTATCGCATTCGATGACTCTTGCAAGTTTACAGATGCTCCAGCTGCCTCTTACCCTGGCAAGTTGGTACAGCTCCTCTTCCACCGCTACAAATACTTCGAGGGCGACCCTACCAAGGGTATGATCTTGATGCCTTGCGAGCTCATCTTCCTCAATGGCCATCACCTGAAGGAGTGCATCTACCAGTATATCGAGCTTTGGAAGGAAGACATGGGCGCCGACTATGAGGGCTTCAAGGAGTGGTTTACCAATCACTGCTATGTATGCGCTACCCTCGTAGACCGCATCGTACCAGGCTTCCCACGCGATACCATCAAGGAAATCCAGCAGAAGATTTGCTACAAGGACAATCTCGTAGTCAAGGCTGAGAGCTTCCACCTCTGGGTAATCGAGAAGGCTGAGAACATGACCGTAGAGCAGATGCAGGAGGAATTCCCTGCTCATAAGGCTGGCCTCCACGTGCTCATCACCGACAATGAGAAGCCATACCACGAGCGCAAGGTTACTCTGCTGAATGGCCCTCACACTGTATTGAGCCCTGTAACATACCTGAGCGGCGTCAACATCGTGCGCGATGCTTGCGAGCATCCAGTATTGGGCAAGTACATCCACAAGGTACAGTTTGATGAGTTGATGCAGACCCTCAACTTGCCTATGGACGAGCTCCAGAAGTTTGCTGCCGATGTATTGGAGCGCTTCGAGAACCCATTCGTAGACCACCAGGTTACTAGCATCATGCTCAACTCATTCCCTAAGTACGAGACCCGCGATCTGCCAGGCGTCAAGGTATACTTGGAGCGCAAGGGCGAATTGCCACAGGGATTGGTATTCGGCTTGGCAGCCATCATCACTTACTACAAGGGTGGAGTACGCGAGGACGGTGCTTCTATCAAGCCTCAGGACGACCAGAAGATCATTGACAAGCTGACAGAGCTCTGGGCCACTGGCGATACTCAGAAGGTAGCAGAAGGAGTACTGGGCTTCGACTACATCTGGCATGAGGACTTGAACAAGACTGTTCCTGGCTTGACCGAATTGGTAAAGAAGTATCTTGACTTGATTCAGGAGAAGGGCATGCTGGAGGCAGTGAAGACTATCCTCTAAAAATAATGAAGAAAATGTTGTTCTGGTAAACACAATAAGCAAAGGGCAGAATCCTCACGGACTCTGCCCTTTTTCAGTATTTTTTTTAAAAACTCAATACCCACAGAGAGTATCTACATATAAATCCTAATTCTAAAAGTATAGCCAATATACGCCTAGCAATATGGCTATCATAATGAAAGCAACTACCATCTTGACCATACAAGTGGCCACCTTCTTCAATATCATCAATCCCACTATCAGTACGATGAGGGCGAAAGCATAATATGCGAAATTACTCATTCTTAATTATTAATTATTAATTCTTTATTACCCCTTCATCACCTTGCGAAACTCGCTAGGGATGGGTGTCTCAAACTCCAGCGGCTGGTGGGTAACTGGATGGTAGAAGCAGAGCACGTAGGCATGCAGGCAGAGACGGCCGCAAGGGTCATCGCCATTGCCATACTTGATGTCGCCACATACGGGATGGCCCATATCGGCAGTGTGAACGCGAATCTGGTTCTTCCTGCCCGTCTCCAGCTTAAACTCCACGAGCGAATGGGTGGTGGTGCGCTGCAGGGTATGGAAGTGGGTAACGGCATACTTGCCTCCATTGTCAGTATCGCTGGCATAGGTGATGTAAGCCTTGTTGTCCTTCAGCCAGTTGGCGATGGTGCCCTCATCGTCCTCCATCTCGCCCGATACGAGCGCCACATAGCGGCGGTCATACACATTGTGATGCCAGTCATCCTCCAGGGCCAGTTCCGTCTGCTTATCCTTGGCATAGATCATGAGCCCAGAGGTGTCGCGGTCCAATCGGTGCACCACATGCGCCTGGCAGTTCTGTCGGGTCTGGTGGAAGTAGTCATCGAGCACGGTCTTCACATTGAGCGTGGAATGGCCTGCCGCCATGCTGAGTATGCCCACGTTCTTCTCTATCACGATGAGATATCTGTCTTCATATACTATCTTGAGATAGCGGCTCTTAAACACCTCCTTGTTCTTCTTAGTCTTGCTCACGCTCACCTTCATGCCGGGCTTGAGCTGATGGTCGAACTGGGTGATGGTCTTGCCGTCCACCCTGATTCCCCTACCCTGCAGGGTGAGTTTCACCTTGGTCTTGCTCTGCCCCTTGAGGTTTTCGAGCAGCCACTCCAGCAGTTTGGCAGGCTTGCCCACCTGGTAGTGTTCATATTCATTAGGGTTGCCATATCCGCATGCCTGATTGCCACGGCTGGTAAACTTATGATTGTTTTGTCTCATACTATATCTTTATTTTCTCTGCAAAAGTAATGAAAAAAGTGAAAATACGCAAGAAACGGACATATTTTAACTTAAATATCACTCTTTTTTTCATTAATCTATTGGTTTTCAAATATTTTTTTGTAACTTTGCAAGCAAAAATAAAAAAGAAGGAATAATATAAAAGAATGATTACAGTAACAAATCTTGCAATTCAATTCGGAAAGAGAGTGCTTTACAAGGACGTAAACCTCAAGTTCACTCATGGTAACATCTACGGCATCATCGGTGCCAATGGCGCAGGCAAGTCTACCTTCCTTCGTGCCATCAGCGGTGATTTGGAGCCTAACAAGGGTACCGTGGAGATGGGGCCAGGCGAGCGACTCTCCGTATTGGAGCAGGACCACTTTAAGTATGATGAATATCGCGTGATGGACACCGTGCTCATGGGCCATCAGCCATTGTGGGAGAACATGAAGGAGCGTGAGCGCCTCTACGCCAAGCCAGAGATGACCGAGGAGGATGGTAACCTAGCAGCCGAGCTGGAGCTCAAATTTGCTGAGATGAACGGTTGGGAGGCTGAGAGCAATGCCGCACAGCTGCTACAGAACCTCGGCGTGAAGGAAGACCGCCACGACAAGCTTGTGGGCGAGCTCTCCAATACAGAGAAGGTGCGTGTGATGTTGGCCAAGGCTCTCTTTGGCAACCCAGACAACCTGCTCCTCGATGAGCCTACCAACGACCTCGACCTCGACACCGTAGAGTGGCTGGAGGAATACCTGAGCAATGTGGAGCAGACCGTATTGGTAGTATCTCACGACCGCCACTTCCTCGATGCTGTCAGCACACAGACCGTGGACATCGACTTCGGTAAGATTACCATGTTTGCCGGCAACTACTCTTTCTGGTACGAGAGTTCTCAGTTGGCTCTGCGCCAAGCTCAGAACCAGAAGATGAAGGCCGAGGAGAAGAAAAAGCAGTTGGAGGAGTTTATCCGCCGATTCTCAGCCAATGTTGCTAAGAGCAAGCAGACCACATCGCGCAAGAAGATGCTCGAGAAGCTCAATGTAGAGGAGATTCGCCCATCTAGCCGCAAGTATCCAGGCATCATCTTCCAGATGGACCGTGAGCCAGGCAACCAGATTCTTGAGGTAGAAGGCTTGAAGGCTGTGGATGAGGACGGAACAGTACTCTTCGACAACGTAAACTTCAACATTGAGAAGGGTGAGAAGGTGGTATTCCTCTCTCACAACCCTAAGGCGATGACCGCCCTCTTCGAGATTATCAATGGCAACAGAAAGGCAGACGCTGGCGAATACAAATGGGGTGTAACTATCACCACAGCCTATCTGCCACTCGACAATACAGAATTTTTCCAGAGCGACAAGAACCTGGTAGACTGGTTGAGCCAGTATGGTCCAGGCAACGAGGTAGCAATGAAGGGCTATCTTGGAAGAATGCTCTTCAGCGGCGAGGAAGTTCTGAAGAAGGTGAATGTGCTCTCAGGAGGCGAGAAGATGAGATGTATGATAGCTCGCATGCAGCTGCAAAACGCCAACTGCTTGATTCTCGACACCCCTACTAACCACCTCGACTTGGAGAGTATCCAGGCATTCAACAACAACCTGGTGGCATTCAAGGGCAACATCCTCTTCTCTAGCCACGACCACGAGTTTATCAATACCGTAGCCAACCGAATCATCGAGCTTACCCCATCTGGCACCATCGACAAGCTCATGTCATACGATGAGTACATCTATGATGAGACCATCAAGGAGCAAAAGGCTAAGATGTATGGATTTGAATAAGAAATTCTTATGTGGAATAAAAATATTGTCAAAAGGTAAAATTGGAAATGTGCAGCGGCACTTGTACGAATCCTATGCCAATTCGATGCGAATCGGGTTGGCATAATTTTTGTGGGCTAATCCATAAAATAAAAACAATAAGATTATGTCAAAAGAAAGAAACATTCATATAGAAGACGGAAACGCTCAGCAAGACGTTAACACAGAGAACGTTGAGCAGGGCACTCAAGAGAATAACAAGGAGCAGCAGACTGACAAGGAGTCAGAAACTGCTGACAAGGATACCGCCAATGCTGACAACAAGGCAGAGGAGAAGGAACTCGACCCTCTGGCCAAGGCACAGCAGGAAGTAGAAGACCTCAAGAAGCAGTTGCTCTACAAGACTGCCGAATTTGAGAACTATCGCAAGCGCACCCTCAAGGAGAAGGCTGAACTCATCATGAACGGTGGCGAGAAGACTATCGCTGCCATCCTGCCAGTACTGGACGACTTTGAGCGCGCCCTTGCCGACAAGAGCGAAGACCCTAAGGCCATCAAGGAAGGCGTGCAGATGATATTCAATAAGTTTGTGAAGTCACTGGAATCGCTCGGTGTCAAGAAGATTGAGACTCAGGACAAGAACTTCGACGTAGACTACCACGAGGCCATCGCCATGGTGCCTGGTATGGGCGACGACAAGAAGGGCAAGGTCATCGACTGCGTACAGACGGGCTACACCCTCAATGACAAGGTGATTCGCCATGCCAAGGTGGCAGTGGGACAGTAAACGGAAGAGCATTCAATCATATAAAACAAGAAAAGAATGGCTAAGAGAGACTATTACGAGGTGCTGGGCGTAGACAAGCAGGCATCTGAAGACGAGATAAAGAAAGCCTATCGCAAGATAGCTATCAAGTATCACCCAGACCGCAACCCCGGCGACAAGGAGGCTGAGGAGAAGTTTAAGGAGGCTGCCGAGGCTTACGAGGTGCTCCACGACCCTCAGAAGAGACAGCAGTATGACCAATTTGGATTCGACGGTCCTCAGGGAGGATTTGGCGGATTCAATGGTGGCTCAGGCATGGATATGAGCGACATCTTCTCTATGTTTGGCGACATCTTTGGGGGTCATAGTGGCGGATTCGGTGGCTTTGGCGGCGGATTTGGCGGTGGCGGTGCGCGCCAATATCAGGGCAGCGACCTCCGCGTCAAGGTGAAGTTGACTCTCCAGGAGGCAGCTACTGGCGTAACCAAGAAGTTTAAGATTCGCAAGGACGTAACCTGCGACAGCTGTCACGGTACGGGTTGCGAAGGTGGCGCCAAGCCAGAGACCTGCCCTACTTGTCATGGTTCGGGCGTAACGATGAAGACCGTTCGCTCCATGTTTGGCATGATGCAAACCCAGCAGGCTTGTCCACAATGCCATGGCGAGGGCGCCATCATCAAGAACAAGTGTAAGGCTTGCGGTGGAGAAGGCATCGTGAAGGGCGAGGAAGTTGTGGAAATCAACATCCCAGCAGGAGTAGACAATGACATGGTGGTTACCGCTCCAGGCAAGGGCAACAAGGGTAAGCACAATGGCACCAACGGCGACCTGCAGGTACTCGTAACCGTAGAGAAGGACGAAAACTTTGAGCGTGTGGGCAAGGACCTCTACTATAACTTGGTACTCGACTTTGCCACAGCCACACTGGGCGGAGAGGTAGAAATCCCTACCCTCGATGGCAAAACCACCATCAAGATAGAATCAGGCACTCAGCCAGGCAAGCAAATCAGACTGCGTGGCAAGGGTATGCCAGCCATCCAGGGTTATGGTTATGGCAAGGGCGATATCATCGTCAATGTAACCGTATTCATACCAAAGACCCTTTCCAAGGAAGAGAAGGAAATGGTATTGAAATTCAAGGAGTGCGACAACTTCAAGGCAGACAATGCCACCAAGAAGTCTCTCTTCGACAGCTTTAAAAATCTCTTTAAGTAGAACTACACATAGTGAGGGGGAAGTTCAGAAGAAGTCATTTCGTATATGACAGCTATCTTCTGGCTTCCCCCTTATTTTGCAAGTTTTTCTACCGCTAGAAACTCTGGGAGCAACCCTATGAGCAAGAATGTAGTATAAAAGCATTTCTCCTTATTGGGCAGGTAACAAACCTGCCCTCCCAGCATTTCTTGCCGATAACCAAGCTTTCTTCTTAATATTCACATTTTCTCTCTACATATGATAAGGTATATGAATTACAACGAAACAATAGATTATTTATTTCATAGCGCTCCCGTCTTCGAGAAGATCGGAGCCAAGGCTTACAAGCCGGGATTGCAAACCACCGAGGAGCTAGATGCCCACTTCGGCCATCCCCACAAGCTATTCAAGACCATCCATGTGGCAGGAACCAATGGCAAGGGCTCTTGTTCTCATACCCTGGCTGCCATCCTGCAGAGCCAAGGCTACAAGGTAGGGCTCTTCACATCTCCTCATCTTGTAGACTTCCGAGAGCGCATCCGCGTCAATGGCGAGTGCGTATCTGAGCAATTCGTCATCGACTTCGTGGCAGAGCATCGCTCATTTTTCGAGCCCCTCCACCCTTCCTTCTTCGAACTCACCACGGCTATGGCATTCAAGTATTTTGCCGAGCAGCAGGTAGACATCGCAGTTATCGAAGTGGGGCTGGGCGGCAGACTGGATTGCACCAACATTATCACCCCACTCCTCTCCGTCATCACCAACATCAGCTTTGACCACACCCAGTTCTTGGGTAACACTCTGGCCCAGATAGCAGGCGAGAAGGCTGGCATCATCAAGCCAGGAGTGGCTGTAGTGGTAGGCGAATATCTACCAGAAACCAAGCCTGTGTTCAAGGAGGTGGCAAGCCAAAAGCACGCCCCTATCCTCTTTGCCCAAGACCAAGACATCTCTTATGATGTAGACTTGGAACTGAAGGGCAGCTATCAGGAGAAAAACAAGAAAACCATCTTCACAGCCCTCGCCCAACTCCAGCAGATGATGTCGATCAGCAATGATGCTATCCAGCAGGGCTTCGCTCACGTCTGCGAACTCACAGGCTTGCGTGGTAGATGGGAAAAGCTCAACAATGCACCTCTCACCATCTGTGATACGGGCCACAACCTTGCAGGCTGGCAATATCTGGCATCACAGATCGAGGCGGTAGAAGCTCCAGTGAAGCACATCGTCTTCGGCATGGTGGACGATAAAGATGTGGACGGTGTTTTACAGATTTTGCCAAAAACTGGTACAAAATTCTATTGGGCGCAGGCTTCCACTCACAGAGCCATTCCAGTGGAAAAATTGGCAGAAATTGCGGCAAAACATGGTTTGAATGGAAAAATCTATCATTCTGTAAAAGAAGCATTTAATGCTGCTAACGAACAAGCCATGAAGGATGACTTTATCTTTGTCGGAGGGTCTAGTTATGTAGTGGCTGATTTACTCTCTTAATACATTTTTAGGTTTTTTAAATCAAATAATTGCCAAAATATTTGTCATACTCATTTTTTTTTTGTTACTTTGCAGTATATTACTTTTAACCAAGAGTAAGTAACTAAAAAAAATGAGATATTATGAATGCAGAACCAGCAAATAAATGTGGTTTGAAAAGAGAAGATTTCCAGACCACAGTCAACGGCAAAGAGACAGATCTCTTCGTGTTGAGAAACAAGCAAGGCAACGAAGTTGCAGTAACTAACTATGGTGGAGCGGTCGTTGCCATCATGATGCCTGACAAGGATGGCAACTATGCCAACTTGATCCAGGGTCACGATAACATCAAGGACGTCATCAACTCTCCTGAGCCATTCTTGAGTGTATTGATTGGTCGCTATGGCAACCGAATCAAGGAAGGTAAGTTCACCCTCCATGGCAAGGAGTATCAACTGGCTTGCAATGATGGTCCTAACCATCTGCATGGCGGTCCAACTGGTTTCCATGCCCACGTATGGGACGCAACTCGTATGGGTGAGAACGCAGTAGTACTGAAGTATACAAGCCCTTATGGCGAGGAAGGCTTCACAGGCGAATTGGCAGTTTGGGTGGCTTACACACTGACCGACGACAACGAGTTTGTCATCAAGTATCAGGCTACCACCAACAAGACTACCATCGTGAATTTGACCCACCACGCATTCTTCTCTATCCAGGGCATCGCTAACCCTACCCCAACTATAGAGAACATCATCTGCGAGGTTAATGCAGACCACTATTTGCCTATTGACAAGGTATCTATCCCTACAGGTGAAATCCTGAAGGTTGAGGGTACTCCATTTGATTTCCGCAAGCCAAAGCCAATTGGTCAGGACATCGATGCAGACAATGAGCAGATCAAAAATGGTCAGGGCTACGACCACAACTTCGTATTGAATAAGAAGGAAGAGGGCGAGCTCAGCTTCGCAGCTCGCATCAAGGACCCTGTAAGCTGCCGCACTATGGAGGTTTATACTACCGAACCAGGTTTGCAGATGTATACAGGCAATTTCTTGGCTGGTATTTTAGGACAGTTTGGCGCTACTTTCCCACGTCGCAGTGCAGTCTGCTTCGAGGCCCAGAAGTTCCCAGACACTCCTAACCACCCATACTTCCCTAGCTGTAGATTGAACCCAGGTGAGACATACACTCAGAAGACTATCTATAAGTTTGGCGTAGAGAAATAACCCTATATGAACATGGAGCAGATACATGAGAAAAATGCGTCTGCTCCATTTTCACGCTTGAATAAGCAACAACCAAACAAGCAAAAATAACAATAACACAAAATATCAACTATCAAAAAAAATGGAAAACCAAAACAAAAATGGTAACGTCATCGCCATCATTACGATGATGTTCCTCTACGCCATGATTTCGTTCGTAACGAACTTGGCTGCTCCTATCGGAGTCATTTGGAAAAACGTATTCGCCGACAGCGGTAGTGCCAACATGATTGGTATGCTCGGTAATGCCATGAACTTCTTGGCTTACCTCTTCATGGGTATCCCTGCTGGTAAGTTGCTCACCAAGATTAGCTATAAGAAGACCGCGCTTGCTGGTATCGCTACAGGTTTCGTAGGTGTCTTGATCCAGTTCCTTGCTGGTAAGTTTGGCGCTGATGTAAGCGGCTTTGCTGTTTACCTCTTCGGTGCCTTCATCTCAGGTTTTGCTGTATGTATTTTGAATACAGTTGTTAACCCAATGCTCAACCTTCTCGGTGGTGGTGGCAACCGTGGTAACCAGCTGAACCTCATTGGTGGTACACTGAATAGTTTATCTGGTACTTTAACCCCAATGCTCGTAGGCGCCCTCATCGGTACTGTAACAGCCAACACTAAGATGGTAGACGTAAACCTCGTGCTTTACATCGCTCTCGCAGTATTCGCTGCTGCTTTCATCATCTTGAACTTCATCCCTATCCAGGATCCTGAGATGGGCAAGACTACAGACAAGACTGTATTCGAGCATTCTCCATGGGCATTCCGCCACTTCAACCTCGGTGTTATTGCCATCTTCGTATATGTAGGCGTTGAGGTTGGTATCCCTGGAACATTGAATTTCTACATCTCTGATACTACAGTCAATGGTGGTGGTTTCATCAATGGTAATGTATTGGCTAACGCAGCAGCCATTGGTGGTTTCGTAGCCGGTACTTACTGGTTGCTGATGTTGGTAGGTCGTTTGCTCTCCAGCTTTATTGCCGACAAGGTATCTAGCCGTATGATGATGTTCGTGGCTAATGGTGTAGGTATGATTTTCATCATCCTCGCAGTCATCCTTGGCAAGAGCACTACAGTTGAGATGCCAGTATTCACCGGTACATCATTCCAGATGGTAACAGTGCCTGTAGCTGCCATGTTCTTGGTACTCTGCGGTCTCTGCACATCTATCATGTGGGCATCTATCTTTAACCTTGCTACTGAGGGCTTGGGCAAGTATACCGCTCAGGCTTCTGGTATCTTCATGATGATGGTTGTAGGTGGTGGCTTGATGCCATTGGTACAGAACTTCATAGCCGATAACGCAGGCTATATGACCAGCTACATCGTGCCACTGATCTGTATGGCATATATGTTCTTCTATGCCGTTGTTGGTTGCAAGAACGTAAACAAGGATATTCCTGTAGACTAATATATATTGTCCCGAGGGTAAACCACTCTCGGGACTTTTCATATATACATATTTATATTATGTATACATCTTATATATTGATGCAATAAACAAATCATTTTTATAATAACAACTATTAAAACTTAACTATTATGGATATTGAAAAAGTAAGAAGCCGCTTCATCAAGCATTTCGATGGTAAGACAGGTAATATTTATATGTCTCCAGGTCGTATCAACCTTATCGGTGAGCACACCGACTATAATGGTGGATTCGTATTCCCTGGCGCAGTAGATAAAGGTATCATGGCAGAGATTCGACCAAACAGCTCCAACACCGTGATGCTCTACTCTATCGACTTGAAAGACCGTGTTGAGTTTAAGGTAGATGATCCTGAAGGACCTCGCGCTTCTTGGGCACGCTACATCTATGGCGTCTGCCAGGAGATGAAGGCTCTTGGTGTTGACGTGAAGGGATTCAATGCTGCATTCTATGGTGATGTGCCTCTCGGTGCAGGTATGTCTTCTTCTGCTGCCTTGGAGAGCTGCTTCGCTTTCGCACTTAATGACCTCTTTGGCGACAACAAGGTTTCTAAGTGGGATCTCGTTCTCGCTGGTCAGGCTACAGAGCACAAGTACATCGGTGTAAACTGCGGCATCATGGACCAGTTTGCTTCTGTCTTTGGCAAGGAAGGCAAGTTGATGCGTCTCGATTGCAACAGCCGCGAGTTTGAGTACTTCCCATTCGAGCCAAAGGGCTACAAGCTCTGCTTGGTCAACTCTAAGGTTAAGCACGAGTTGGCAGGTTCTCCATACAACGACCGCCGCAACTCTTGCGAGAATGTGGTTAAGCACATCGCCGCTAAACACCCAGAGGCTAAGTTCGAGACTCTCCGTGACTGCACATGGGAGCAGTTGGAAGAGGTTCGTGCCGAGGTAGGTGAAGAGGATTACAGTCGCGCTCACTTCGTATTGGGTGAGAAAGACCGCGTATTGGCAGTCTGCGATGCTCTTGAGAAGGGTGATTACGAGACTGTTGGTCAGAAGATGTACGAGACTCACCACGGCTTGAGCAAGGAGTATGAGGTAAGCTGCGAGGAGCTAGACTTCTTGAACGACGTAGCCAAGGAAGACGGCGTAACTGGTAGCCGTATCATGGGTGGCGGCTTTGGTGGCTGCACCATCAACTTGGTAAAGGACGACATCTACGACAAGTTCTGCGAGGATGTTACTGCCAAGTTTACTGCTAAGTATGGTCATGCTCCTGAGATTTACCCAGTGGTTATCTCAGAGGGTTCACATAAGGTATGCTAAAATATAGGAAGGGGGTATCCCCTTCTTGCTTCACAAATATATTTGATTGTAGCTGCAATAGGTTGGGAAATCTGTTGCAGCCTTTTTTGTATCAAAAACTCTGTGAAATCATAAAAAACAGCCCTTATTTATGCAAATAGTGTTAAAAAGACACTTTAGATAAAAAATAATTGGGGAAAACGCTTGCAGTTTCGAAATAAAATTGTAATTTTACACCCAAAATTAATAAACAATAAAAAACAACCTAAAAATGAGCAACGTAAAGCACCTTATCATGGGAGCAGGTTTGGCGACAATCGCTACCCTCTCAGCTTGTTCATCAAGCAGCAATGCAAGTCTTACACAGTCAGGCTTGAATCCAGCAGATTTCGATTCTACTGTATTGGGCAAGAAGACTGAGTTAGTAACCCTCAAGAATGCCAATGGCATGGAGGTATGCCTCACCAACTATGGTGGTCGAGTGGTTTCTATCTCTGTACCAGACAAGGATGGCAAACCTACTGACGTGGTATTGGGTTATGATAACATCCATCAGTATGCTGATACTCTCAACTCACCATCTGACTATGGTTCATCTGTAGGTCGCTATGCCAACCGCATCAAGAATGCTAAGTTGACCATTGCAGGCTCTACCTATAATTTGAAGCCAAATGATAATGGCAACTGCCTTCACGGTGGTGGAGCCACAGGATGGTTGAACCAGGTATATGACATCACAGAGAAGAATGATTCTTCAGTAACCTTCACCATCAATGCCAAGGATGGCGAGAATGGATTCCCTGGCAAAGTAACTGCTACAGCTACCTATACTGTAAAGAGTGACAACACACTCGACATCGTATTCGGTGGTACTACAGACAAGGAGACCGTACTCAACATGACCAACCATTCATACTTTAATCTGAATGGTGACCCATCCAAGGAAGGCTTCGACCAGGTAATGTATATCAATGCCGATAAGTTTACCCCAGCCGACTCTCTCTATATCCCAACTGGTGAGATCAAGAGCGTAGAGGGCACACCTATGGACTTCCGCACTCCTACAGAGATTGGCAAGAAGGTGGACTACAACTTCGATCAGATCAAGAACGCTACTGGTTATGACCACAACTGGTGCTTGAATACATATAAGGACGGCAAAGGCGACGACAAGACTGTTTGCGCTAGCCTCTACTCTCCTAAGACTGGCATCCTCCTCGAAGTATTCACCAACGAGCCTGGCATTCAGGTTTACACTGGCAACTTTCAGGGCACAGGCATCGCTTGCAAGCATGGTATCAAGTATCCTAAGCACGTGAGCGTTTGCTTCGAGAGCCAGAAGTATCCAGACTCTCCTACTAAGATTACTGAGGGAGTGAAAGATTGGACCGATGCTACATTGAAGCCAGGACAGAAGTACTATTCTCACCTCGTCTACAAGTTTAGCGTAAAGAAGTAATCGTCTATATGTAAGGGAGTTATTCTTCTAGCAAAAAGGATTCTCCCTTTCTACAAGGTATGAATAAACAATAAATTAATAATAAAATCTAAAGAATAAACAAAGATTATGAATTGGAATTCAACAGAATTCGTATGGCTTGACTGGGCAGTGCTTGCTATTGGCGTAGTAGGTGTAATCTGGGCAGTATGGCATGCGATTGTGAAAGACAGAAAGGCACAGAAGGGTGAAGACTCATCTGCTTACCTCTTTGGTAAAGGTGAGCCTTGGTATGTAATCGGTATGGCAATCTTCGCTGCCAACATCGGTTCTGAGCACCTTGTAGGTCTTGCCGGTACTGGCGCTAAGAGTGGTGTGGGTATGGCTCACTGGGAGATGCAGGGCTGGATGATCCTGATCTTGGGTTGGCTGTTCGTACCATTCTATCAGTTGCTCATCAACAAGATGGGTAAGATTATCACCATGCCAGACTTCCTGAAGTTCCGCTACACCCAGCGCACAGGTTCTTGGCTTTCCATCATTACCCTCGTAGCATATATCCTTACCAAGGTTAGTGTTACAGCACTTACAGGTGGTATCTTCTTCGAGTATCTCTGGGGCTTGAACTTCTGGGCAGGTGCCATTGGTTTGATTATCCTCACCACCATCTTCACCGTATTCGGTGGCATGAAGGGTGTGATGACATTGTCAACCATTCAGACTCCAATCCTCGTAGTTGGTTCTTTCTTGGTTCTCTTCCTTGGTCTCTCTGCACTGGGTGGTGGTAGTATCACAGCAGGATGGGCAGACATGATGGACTACTGCGGCAAGTTGAACAATGGCTATGGTACCACACACATGTTCCACTGGGAGGCTGGTGACTCTATGTATCAGGAGTATCCAGGTTTCGTAGTATTCATCGGTGCAACCATCATCGGTTTCTGGTACTGGTGTACTGACCAGCACATCGTTCAGCGTGTACTCGGTCAGGTACCTGGCGAGAGCAACGTAGAGGTTATGAAGCGTGCACGTCGCGGTACTATCGCAGCCGGTTTCTTCAAGGTTCTCCCTTGCTTCATGTTCCTCATTCCTGGTATGATTGCAGCAGCCTTGGCTCAGAAGGGCGCAATCCAGATGAACGAGACTGACGCAGCCTTCGCCATCATGGTGAAGACCGTACTTCCAGCAGGTATCAAGGGTATTGTAACCATCGGTTTCATCTGTGCTCTTGTTGCATCATTGGCAGCATTCTTCAACTCTTGCGCTACCCTCTTCACCGAGGATTTCTACAAGCCATTGAAGAAGGGTATGTCTGAGGCTCACTACGTACTCGTAGGCCGTATCGCCACAGTAGTTGTCGTAATCCTCGGTTTCGCTTGGTTGCCTATCATGATGAAGATGGATACCCTTTACAACTATCTCCAGGGCATCCAGTCACTCCTTGCTCCAGCCATGGTAGCAGTATTCGCCATGGGTATTTTCTTCAAGAAGATTACTCCTAAGGCAGGTGAGTACACCATGATTACAGGTTTCGGTATCGGTATGCTCCGCCTCGTTACCAATGTCATCACAGATACAGGTAAGGCAACTATGGATGGTGCATTCTGGGATTACACCGCATGGTTCTGGCAGACCAACTGGTTGGTATTCGAGTGCTGGTTGCTCGTATTCCTCATCATCTTCATGATTGTAGTTAGCTGCTTCACACCAGCTCCTAGCAAGGAGCAAGTAGAAGCTATCACATTCACATCAGACTTCAAGAAGTCTATCCGTGAGAGCTGGGATGTTTGGGATATCGTAGGTACCCTCGTAGTAGTAGGTCTCTGCGCAGCATTCTACGCTTATTTCTGGTAAAAACATATATACAAGGCTGGAGATATTAGCTCCGCTGGGTCTCCAGCCTTTATCAAACAACAAACTTAATACATTAACTATAGATTTCAACAAACACAACAACGGCCATGACGCAGTTTTATAATGAATTCTCCAAGGTATTGGTATCCGTGGATTGTATTATCTTCGGATTTGACGGAAGCGACCTCCAGGTACTTATCGGCAAACGACAGATGGACCCAGGAAGAGGCGAATGGTCGCTATATGGCGGTTTCGTAGGAGCCAATGAGAACCTCGAAGACGCTGCCAACAGAGTAATTCTAGAACTCACGGGCATGAAAGGTCTCTACATCCGACAGGTGGGAGCCTTCGGCAGAATAGACCGTGACCCAGGTGAGCGAGTTATCTCCATCGCCTATTGCACCCTCATCAATGTGGTGGACTATGATGACCACCTCCGCGAGGAGCACGGACTGGAATGGGTAAGCCTCAAGGAACTGCCACATCTCTACTCCGACCACAATCAGATGATAACGAACGCTATCTCACAGATACGCCGCCGCATCAATCATGAGCCATTGAGCTTCAGACTGCTTCCTAATCTCTTTACGCTGACACAGCTTCAGCACGTATTCGAGGCTGTTATGGGCGAAGAGATAGACAAGCGCAACTTCCGCAAGCGTGTGAAGGACATCGACTTCATAGAAAAGACGGAACTGATCGATAAGGTAACCTCCAAAAGAGGAGCAGCCCTGTATCGCTTCAACAAGAGAGCATACGAGCAAGACCCATCGTTCAATCTAAAATAGAATATTCGTAAAAACGACATATCATCATATCGCGTTAGAATAAACAAGATATACAGAAACAAGATAATAATAGTAGACAACTTTAACGATTAATATTATGTTAGAAGAATTAAAAGAAAAAGTGTTCAAGGCAAACCTTGACCTTGTTAAGCATAACCTCGTGCTTTTCACATGGGGTAATGTGAGTGGCATCGACCGTGAGAAGGGTCTTGTAGTGATCAAGCCATCTGGCGTAAGCTATGACACCATGAAGGCTAGCGACATGGTAGTCGTTGACCTGGAGACTGGCAAGGTGGTAGAGGGCGACTTGAATCCATCTTCAGATACCCCTACCCACTTGGTATTGTATCGCGCATTCCCTGAGTTGGGCGGTGTGGTTCATACACACTCTACATACGCTACAGCTTGGGCTCAGGCTGGCATGGACATCCCTAACATCGGTACTACTCATGCAGATTACTTCCACGATTGCATCCCTTGCACTGATGCTATGACTGAAGATATGATGGCAGAGTATGAGAAGAATACCGGTGTTGTCATCGTAGACCGCTTCAAGAAGGATAACATCAACCCTGTTCACACTCCTGGAGTATTGGTGAAGAACCATGGTCCTTTCACATGGGGTAAGGATGCTGACGAAGCTGTTTATCACGCAGTGGTGGCTGAGCAGGTAGCCAAGATGGCTTTCATCTCATTCAGCGTGAACCCTAACACCACCATGAATCCATTGCTCGTAGAGAAGCACTTCAGCCGCAAGCACGGTCCTAACGCTTACTACGGACAGAAGAAAAAGCACTAATTTTTTAATTAAAAATTTATAATTAAGAATTAGGCATTCTTCAAACTAAGATAAGAAATAAACAATAATAAATAAACAATAAAACAACACAACAATCATGATTAAGGCATTTGAAAATTACGAGATTTGGTTTGTAACTGGTGCACAGCTTCTTTACGGAGGCGAAACAGTTAAGATAGTAGATGGTCACTCTAAGGATATGGTAGATGGCCTGAACAACAGCGGCATCATCCCTGTAAAGGTAGTTTACAAGGGCACCGCTAACTCTTCAGCAGAGGTAGAGGCTATCATGAAGGCTTCTAACAACGACGATAAGTGTGTAGGTATCATCACATGGATGCACACCTTCTCTCCTGCTAAGATGTGGATCAAGGGCTTGCAGGCATTGAAGAAGCCTCTCCTCCACTTCCATACACAGTACAACGCTGAGCTTCCTTGGAAGGACATCGATATGGACTTCATGAACCTCAACCAGTCTGCTCACGGCGATATCGAGTTTGGTCATATCTGCACTCGTATGCGTGTACCTCGCAAGGTAGTAGTCGGCTACTGGAAGAGCGAAGAGGCTCAGAAGCAGATTGCTACATGGGCTCGCGTAGCTGTAGGTGTAGCTGATGCTCACAACGTACGCTGCTTGATGTTCGGTATGAACATGAACAACGTAGCCGTAACCGATGGCGACCGTGTAGAGTTTGAGCAGCGTTTGGGCTACCACGTAGATTACTATCCAGTATCTTCTTTGATGGAGTACTTCAAGAAGGTAACCGACGAGGAGGCTGATGCGCTCGTAGAGGAGTACAAGAAGGAATATACCATCAAGATTGATGAGTCTGGAGAGGAAGTTTACTGGGAGAAGGTGAAGAATGCAGCTAAGGCTGAGATCGCTCTCCGCAGCGTATTGAAGGACGAGGGTGCCATCGCATTCACCACTAACTTCGACGACCTCGGTGATGCTAACGCTGACGATCCTAACTTCTGCGGCTTCGACCAGATTCCTGGTTTGGCTTCACAGCGCTTGATGGCTGAGGGTTATGGTTTCGGTGCAGAGGGTGATTGGAAGACAGCTTGCCTCTATCGTACACTCTGGGTAATGAACCAGGGCTTGGAGAAGGGTTGCTCATTCCTTGAGGACTACACTCTCAACTTTGCTAAGGATCAGACATCTAGCCTCCAGAGCCACATGCTCGAGGTTTGCCCTCTCATCGCTACAGACAAGCCAAAGTTGGAGGTTCACTTCCTCGGCATCGGTATTCGCAAGTCTCAGACCGCTCGTCTCGTCTTCACATCTAAGACAGGTAAGGGTATCAAGGCAACAGTCGTTGATCTCGGCAACCGCTTCCGTCTCATCGCTAGTGAGGTAGAGTGCATCGAGCCTCAGGAGATGCCTAAGCTCCCTGTAGCTTCTGCTCTCTGGGTACCACAGCCATCATTCGAGGTAGGCGCTGGTGCATGGATTCTCGCCGGTGGTACACACCACAGCGCATTCTCTTACGACATCACAGCTGACTACTGGGAGGACTTCTGCGAGATTCTCGGCATCGAGTTCGTCAACATCGACAAGAACACCGAGCTCCGCAGCTTCAAGCAGCAGCTTCGCAACAATGAGATTTATTACATGCTCAACAAGGCATTGAAGTAAGATAAGTGAAGAACGAAGAGTGAAGAGTGAAGAATTCAAATGCTTTGCTCTTCATTCATAACAAATGAAGATAATGAGCGCAAAATCAATTATAGAATCAGGTAAAGCCATCCTCGGTATCGAGTTTGGCTCTACACGAATCAAGGCTGTCTTGATAGACACCGAGAACAACCCTATCGCACAGGGTAGCCACGAGTGGGAAAACCAGTTGGTTGATGGTCTTTGGACCTATAGCATCGACACCATCTGGGCTGGTTTGCAGGATTGCTATGCTGACCTCCGCAAAAACGTGAAGGCCGAGTATGACTGCGAGATCAAGCAGTTGGCAGCCATCGGTATCTCTGCGATGATGCACGGCTACATGGCTTTCGGCAAGGATCAGAACATCCTCGTTCCTTTCCGTACATGGCGTAACACCAACACAGCCAAGGCTGCTGCCGAGCTTTCTGAGCTCTTCCACTTCAACATCCCATTGCGTTGGAGCATCTCTCACGTATATCAGGCTATCCTGAATGGTGAGGAGCATGTTGGCAAGATTGACTTCTTGACCACACTCGCTGGTTACATCCACTGGCAGCTCACAGGTAAGAAGGTATTGGGCGTAGGTGATGCATCAGGTATGCTCCCTATTGACTCTAATACAAATAACTACGATGCTGAGATGGTAGCTAAGTTCGATAAGCTCATCGAGCCAAAGAACTTGGGTTGGAAGATACTCGACATCCTCCCAGAGGTATTGAATGCAGGCGAGGACGCTGGTGCTCTTACTGAGGAAGGCGCCAAGAAGCTCGACCCATCTGGCACACTCCAGGCTGGTGCTCCTCTCTGTCCTCCAGAGGGTGATGCAGGTACAGGTATGGTTGCTACCAATGCGGTACGTCAGCGTACAGGTAACGTGAGCGCAGGTACTTCATCTTTCTCTATGATTGTATTGGAGAAAGCCTTGAGCCAACCTTACGAAGTCATTGATATGGTGACAACTCCAGACGGCAGTCCTGTTGCCATGGTTCACTGCAATAACTGTACTTCTGACCTCAATGCATGGGTAGGTCTCTTCAAGCAGTACCAGGAATTGCTCGGTGTGCCAGTAGATATGAACGAGGTATTCGGCAAGCTCTACAACCACGCCCTTGAGGGTGATGCTGATTGCGGTGGCTTGATCGCATACAACTATATCTCTGGTGAGCCTGTTACAGGTCTTGCGGAGGGTCGTCCAATGTTCGTTCGCTCTGCCAATGACCACTTCAACCTTGCCAACTTCATGCGTGCCAACCTCTATGCTTCTGTAGCAGTGTTGAAGATTGGTAACGATGTATTGTTCAAGGACGAGAAGGTACAGGTAGACCGTATCACAGGTCATGGCGGTTTGTTCAAGACCAAGGGTGTGGGTCAGCGTATCCTCGCCGCAGCCATCAACTCCCCTATCTCTGTGATGGAGACAGCAGGCGAAGGTGGTGCCTGGGGTATTGCCCTCTTGGCAGGTTACCTCGTTAACAACGACGAGAAGTTCAGCCTCGCTGACTACCTGGACAAGAAGGTATTCGCTGGCAATACAGGTATTGAAATAGCTCCTACAGCTGAAGACGTAGCTGGCTTTGACAAGTACATCGAGACTTACAAGTCAGGTCTTGCCATCGAGCAGGCAGCTGTAGCTAATAAGAAATAATGATACTTTTTGGGGGGAGAGAGTTCAAGGCGGATTATCTTTCGAGAGACTCTCGCAGCGATGTCACAGTCTCTCCTCTTCCCCCTTTCTTTTTTCTCTATAAAAAATATAGGGAAAGTTTCTTATTGAGCGTATTATCAATAAAAATGAATACATTAATCATCTTTTAAATATAAACAATAACAAGACATGAATAAACTTATCGCTACCACATTGCTTTCTACGGCAGTTGCATTCTCAGCTCAGGCTCAGGACGTAACAGGAACTATCCATGCCTATCAGGGCAAGCAGAAGATTTATAAGGAAATCTATGGCCAGTTTGCCGAGCATCTCGGTAGCTGTATCTATGGAGGTCTTTGGGTGGGTCCGGATTCTAACATCCCTAACACCCAGGGTTATCGCAACGACGTGCTCCAAGCTCTCAAGGACCTGAAGGTCCCAGTATTAAGATGGCCTGGAGGATGCTTCGCTGACGAATATCACTGGATGGATGGTATCGGCCCACGTGAGAAGCGTCCTAAGATGCAGAACAACAACTGGGGTGGCACCATCGAGGACAACTCTTTTGGTACCCATGAGTTCTTGAATCTCTGCGAGATGTTGGGCTGCGAGCCTTACATCAGTGGCAACGTGGGTTCTGGCACTGTAGAAGAACTTGCCAAGTGGGTGGAATATATGACCAGCGATGGCGATACCCCAATGGCTAAGCTGCGCCGTCAGAACGGACGCGACAAGGCATGGAAGGTAAAGTTCCTGGGTGTAGGCAATGAGAGTTGGGGATGCGGTGGCAACATGCGCCCAGAATATTACTCAGACCTCTTCCGTCGCTACTCAGTATATTGCCGTGAATATGACGGCAACAAGCTCTACAAGATAGCTTCTGGAGCCAGTGACTATGACTATAACTGGACCAAGGTGTTGATGGATAGAATTGGCAATCGTGCCAATGGCGTATCTCTTCATTACTACACAGTTACAGGCTGGAGTGGAAGTAAAGGTTCAGCTACCAAGTTTAGCGATGACGACTATTACTGGACCATGGGCAAGTGCCTAGGCATCGAGGATGTCATCAAGAAGCACGAGGCCATCATGGACCAGGCTGACCCAAAGAAAGAGATTGGCCTCTTGGTTGACGAATGGGGCACCTGGTGGGACGAGGAACCTGGCACCATCAAGGGTCACCTCTATCAGCAGAACTGTATGCGTGATGCCTTCGTGGCAGCATTGTCACTCAATGTATTCCATCGCCACTGCGAGCGTGTGCGTATGACCAATATAGCCCAGGTAGTCAATGTGCTCCAGTCTATGATCTTGACCGACACCAAGGGTACTGGTCACATGGTATTGACCCCAACCTATCACGTATTTAATATGTATAAGGACTTCCAAGAGGCCACTTACTTGCCAATGGACGTGAAGTGCGACTCGATGGATGTGCGTGGCGACGACCATGCCAAGGATGGCAGAAAGATTCCGCTAGTATCTACATCAGCAGCTAAGAAGGCAGATGGCACCATCGTTGTATCACTCGCCAATGTGAGCCTCGACAAGGCGCAGCAGGTAGAGCTGAAGTTGGATGGTGCAGCAGCAAAGGCAGTGAACGGTCAGATTCTCGCTTGCAAGAAAGCGAGCGATTTCAATGACTTCGAACACCCAGATGTAGTGAAACCAGCCGCCTTCAAGGATGCAAAACTCAATAAAAACACCCTTAAGGTAAAAATTCCAGCAAAATCTATCGTGGTTTTGAAAATAAAGTAGTATCTTTGAAGCGTCATTCGGAAGAATAAGCAATTTCAGAGACTGAAGTTTCAGCAGAAAAGAATAGAATATCTATAACAATATAATTAAATTTGTGTTATGAACGACATTAAAGTAATGAATCATGCAGCAGATAACATCCGTATCTTGGCTGCTTCAATGGTAGAAAAAGCTAACTCTGGTCACCCAGGCGGTGCCATGGGTGGTTCAGACTTCATCAACGTACTCTTCTCTGAGTACTTGGTATACGATCCAGAAGACCCTACATGGACTGGTCGTGACCGCTTCTTCTTGGACCCAGGCCACATGAGCCCTATGCTCTATGCAGGTTTGGCTATGCGCGGTTTCTTCTCTATGGAAGACCTCAAGCAGTTCCGCCAGTGGGGTTCTGT
>OOCQ01000557.1_pt1 | contig 30349 bp, 24 predicted proteins | sample 1671121 | NCBI WGS metagenome assembly OOCQ01 (sample SAMN06348124, study PRJEB24527) | human gut metagenome | biome: human gut; feature: ankylosing spondylitis patient; material: feces | host: Homo sapiens | place: China | collected 2015-10 | reverse complement strand
AACCGGTTAAGTAACAAGTTCTAAGTATATAAATATAAAAAGGCGCTCATCGCGAGCGCCTTTTTATTGGTTTCCAATAGGTACAATTTCTAAGGTAAAAAAGATTGTTTTAGGTTATTGAGACAAAGGACAACCTTTTTTTGCAGATAAACAAACAAAATAATATGTTATACAATATGCTTTTATAAATACTTTTTTGATTCTTATATGGTAAACTATTGATAAATAGTTTCTTTTGCACTATTTTATTTGAATGCTTCGAATGTATAAAAAATATTAAATGCGTACTTGCCGGTAACTTTTTGCTTGTTATTCCTCGATGTAGTCGAACAGATTTAGTCCTGTCTCGTCAAAAACTGCATAGGAAGGATGCTTAATCCAATCCCCTAAAATAATGATGCGACTCTGATGGGGGAGTGCAAGATCGAGCAGGATATGTCGATGACCGAATATGAAAAAATCGATTTTATCCGTTTCTCTAAATTCTTTGGCAAAGCGTACCAAGTGCTCGTTTTTCTCGCCTTGATATTCGGCGTAGTCATCTCCGGCTTTTCTACTGTGGGCCGACCACCGCAATGCAAAAGCAACGGTCCACCGGGGGTGTATGGCCGCGTAAAGATATTGGCAGAAGCGGTTTCGAAATATTTTTCTGAGGAAGCGAAATGTCATGGGTCTTTTTCCGACGTTATCTCCATGCGAGAGGAAGAAACGTTTTCCTCCGATTTCGGTTATCAAGGTTCCGTCGTGTATCGTAATGCCCAATTCATGAGGTAGATAATCGAAAATCCAGATGTCGTGGTTCCCGATAAACCAGTGTATGTCAATGCCGTTGTCGCTTAGCTCGGCCAGTTTGCCGAAAAAACGGGTGAATCCTTTGGGGACTACATACCGGTATTCATACCAGTAGTCCAGAATATCGCCCAATAAATAGAGTGTTCCGGCATCTTGTTTTATGCTGTCGAGCCATCTAACGATGCGACGTTCGTATTCGATGGGATTCTCTATATATCTTGCTCCCAAATGAAAGTCGGATGCGAAGTAAATTTTTTTCCCCGGCATGATTGTGTTATAAAAGTCCAAGTTCGAGTTTTGCCTCTTCGCTCATCATGTCTTTGTCCCATTCCGGCTCGAAAACCAACTGGATATCCACATTTTTCACATTTTCGATACTCTCGACTTTCATACGCACGTCTTCGATGATGAAGTCTGCGGCCGGACAGTTAGGAGCGGTCAATGTCATTTCTATTTTTACGATTCCGTCGTTTTCCTCTATGTTGTAAATGAGCCCGAGGTCGTATATATTTACCGGTATTTCGGGATCGTAAACGGTTCTCAGCATTTTTACGATTTCTTCTTCGATGGTCGGTTTATTCTCCATAGAAATATATATTTGTTTTTGTTTGTCGAAGATACGTTATTTTTTTCGATAGCCGATAAGGGTCTTTAAAATTTTATGATTCTTGTCGATTTGTCTGTCAATTTTATGATTTTAATATATTTTATTTTATCTTTGTGCAAATAGAGGTCGAGAAATGGGTTATAATAATAGCCTATGGCTGATTATAAATAAAAATAAAATGAAGTTTATGAAAAAGACAGTTTTTTGTGTAGCTCTTGTCGCTGCCTTGTTTTTGGCTGTTCCTGCCAATGCACAATTTAAGTTCGGTCCCAAAGTGGGTATGAATATATCTACTCTTTCTCTCAGTGGAAATTTGTCTGATAATTTCAAGGCAAATAATATTTCGAGCTTTACAGGAGGTCTGATGGCCGAGTTCATGGTTCCTGTTATCGGTATCGGGGTCGATGCCAGTTTGATGTATACTCGGAAGGGGTCGGAATTGAAAGATATAACGAGTGGTATATCGGAGAGCAAACATGTCGATTATGTAGAGATTCCCATTAATTTGAAATATAAGTTTTCGCTGCCGGTAGTCGGCTCTATATTGTCTCCTTTTGTATATGCCGGGCCGAGTTTTGCATTCCGTGTGGGCGATAATTTCAAAGAGCAATTCAAAGAGAAGAGTTTCGATACGGCGATAAATGTGGGCCTCGGTCTCGAACTTTTCAATCACTTGCAGATTGCCGGTCAATATGGTTGGGGATTGGGTAGTGCCATGGAGGTCAAGAACGACCTTCCCGATTCGGTTATGAAAGGTAAGAGCCGGGCATGGACCATTACGGCGGCTTATTTGTTCTAAACTGGATTTTTTTCAAAATATCATCGCGAGGCAGGGAGAAACTCTCTGCCTCGTTGTTTTTTATGTCTGGGGAATGTGGGTTCGGCAGGTAATCAGTGGTGAGATGTAGATATGGATTTTAGCGATGAATTTCTTGTTAACAACCATATTCCAGTCTTTTTGGAGAGGTTGATTTACAGTCCTGTTACTGTTGTCGGGGGCTCCCTTTCTCCCCTGTTTTTTTTACCCCCTCGCCCTACGGGCACTCCCCCTATCTCATCTGCGATGAGCAGAGGGAGAGGGTGAAAGCGTCACTTTGAACGGCCATTTTGTTTTGTGGGTATTCTCCTTTTTCCCTGCCGTGCTCCGTAGCCTTACGGGGTGTTCTGTGAAACAATGGGAGAGACCCTAAACAATTCCCCCTAATTATCGACTGAGCCTATATAGGGGGGAGAGGGTTGATACCTTGATACGTTTTCTCTGTTGCGGATATTTTTTAACCCCTCCGTCACTACATGCCACCTCCCCTATATTCTGCGTTGCAAAACGCAGGGGAGGAGTGTAGAAATCTTTCGATAACATGGTTCTACTGTTTTTATTCTCCGTCTGTGTTACCTCGCTCTATACTTTGCGTTGCAACCCCCCGTAAGGCTGGACACGGCAAGGGCGAGGGGCTGGAAGATTCCGGCTGTTTACGCTTGAAATCAGTTTTTTTGATTGTATGAGTAAAAAAAGATTGTTTTTCTTGTAAAATTGCAAATAAATGCTTAATCTTGCAAAAGAGGTATCTCGTTCCTTTCTTCCGGTTATTTTATAGGGAAAGGAGCCATGATGATTGACCGGCGAGAAGCGATCGAAAAATCAAAGACTATGAAAAGGACCATCTTCTACCTGTTCTGCATTTGGGGATTGATCGTCTCGTCGGCAGTCGCTCAAAAGAGAACGGTCTCTCACGAGACGGGGACATTCGTCGGAGAAAGCTCGGCAGAACGTCCCGAGCGTCGGGTCTCCGTCTCCCCCGACGGCGTTACGGTCACCTACGAGTTTAAGCATGCGGTCGTTTTGTCCGATCCCGATGTCGCGGATCATTATCTGTGGCGCATTTCGGGCTTCGGGCATAGTGTCGTTCCGGGCGAGCCGGACGTTCCGGTCCGTTGGGACTCGTTTGCGCTGCCCGAAGGCTGTGCCTCATTCACCGTCTCGGTTCTTGAAAGCGCCTGTGTCGATGTGCCGTTGCGCCTCTCTCCCGCCCGTGCTCCGCAGCCCGAGGGGAAAGAGTCCCCGGCGGTTGTTCCTGACATCGCTCCCTACGAAGGGTGGTTTCCTCGCGAGGTCGTGGAGACAGGCGAAGTCCAGGTGTACCGGGGACGTTCCGTGGCGGAAGTGGGTGTCTATCCGGTGCGATACGACTGGAAGAACGGCGTTGTGCGGGCCTGTTCCAAGATCGTCTATCGGGTGACTTTCGGAGAGGGCGGCCTACGGTCCGCTCCGGAGGGGAGAATAGCTCCTGACGACTCTTTTTTAGACAATACGACGCTCAACGGGAATGTCGGGGCGGCCGGATATGAGATGTTTCGGAGCGCGGGGGATACGGGCTCCGCAGGCAAGGACTATCTGATACTCTCGACCCCGGAGTTCGAGGAGGCCGTGCGACGTTTGGCCGACTGGAAGCGTACATTGGGCTTCGGCGTGCATACCCGGTTGCGGGGGGACTGGACACCCGAGCGTATCAAGTCTGCGGTGAAAGAGGTTTACCGTTCCGCACCCTCGCTCTACTATCTGCTTATCGTGGGCGACCACGACGATGTGCCGGCGGAAGATATGGCACGGACTATCGTCGATCAGAACGGTGGAAAGCGCAGCTATCAATATGTAACGGATTATTACTATGGTTGTATGGACGGAGAGGGCGATGTCCTTGCCGACCTGTACCGGGGGCGATTGCCGGTCTCCACGGCAACGGAGGCGATGACGGTGGTCGACAAGATTATCCGATACGAGCGGAATCCGCTGCGAGATGCCGCTTTCTATGATACGGGACTGCATTGCGCCTATTTCGAGGATCGGGAGGGATCGGAGCCTTCGAAGTTAGGAAATGGGTATGCCGACAGGCGTTTCGTACAAACCTCAGAAGAAGTACGGGATTATATGCTCTCCAAAGGGAAAACGGTTCATCGGGTCTATTATAAGGATTCCAGTGTCATGCCAAGTAATTGGAATAATACGGAATACTCTTGGGGGGCAAAAGTGCCCGAAGAACTGCAAGATTCCAATTTCAATTGGAAAGGAAACGCATCGGATATCGTGAGCTATATCGACGAGGGGGCATTCTATATCTTGTATCGGGGGCATGGTACGGATTCTACTTGGGTACAACCTTATTTTACAGGAGATAATATCCTCTCACTCTCTAATGGCGACCGTTTGCCGGTTGTTTTTAGTATCAATTGCGAGACAGGCAGCTTCCAAGAAGACGATTGTTTTGCGGAGGCGTTCTTGCAGAAGCGGAACGGGGGAGCCGTAGCGGTTTATGCGGCGACAGAAGTAAGTTACTCCGGATACAACGATGCGATGGTAGAGGGAATGTTCGATGCCATTTGGCCTGAACCGGGTATAGGGGACTCTATAAATAGTTATCTCGGTTATCCGAATATAACTCCAACTCCTACACCCACTTACCGGTTAGGACAGATTTTGGATCAAGGTTTGAGGCGTATGGAGGAAACTTGGGGGGCGTATCGGGGACACATCTATACACGGTTTTCTAAGGAGATATTTCATTGCTTCGGCGACCCCGGCATGCGTATATATACCGATACTCCTACGGAGTTTGAGAAGTTTTCGGTGACCCGCGACAGCCTCGGGGTTCGAGTCGATTTAGGTTCGGAGGCGGGCGATATCGCCTTTTACGACGAGCGGACAGAAGAAATTCGGTTTTATACCGGCCGTTCGGCGGAATATTCGGGCGATGCCCGTTATGTGCGGGTCTGCGTGTCCGGACAGAATAAGGTTCCCGCAATCGATTTTCCGGTATATCCCGATGTACTTTATATTCAGAACGAGACTGTACAAGGCCCTAAATATTACAAAGCTGATACCATCAAGGTTGGCAGTCATGTCACGGACGAGAAAGCGAAAGGAGAAGCCGTCTTCGATAAAGGCGAAGTTACCTTGACCGGCAGAGAGAAGGTGATTCTCGACCGTGGAACGACCGTTAAGCGAGGAACCACATTTAAGATACAAATAAAAAAATGACAGTTATGAAATCGAAGAATATAATCATCGTGCTCTTGTCTTTTATTGGGGGAGTGTATGTCCAAGCGGATAATTTATTCGAGAGGAATCCGCATTGGAGATTAGAGGATATGGAGGCTCATTGGAAGGGTAGATGGTATGATGTGGGAGATCCGGAAGAGGTAAATGGAAAAATTTATTTTAAACTCTTTTATATGTTGGACCAATGTGAGTCGCACGGATTACAAAGACAGACAGACTTTTATCGACCGGATACGCTTTTGAGAAAGATTAGGGAGGAGAACGGTCGCATATTGGTGGATTATGAGGATTATAAAAATTATTGTACAAAGGCATATGTCGATTATATCCCTTATAAAAAGACAGATGGAGGAGAGTTGGTGCTTTATGACTTCAACATGAAGGTGGGAAACAAGTATGGACACGTGGAGGGATATGACGATGTATGGGTGTCCGAAATCCGTAAAATAGCCTTCGATGATGGGAAGATACGAAAACTTTTTATACTCAGTAACGGATTGAAAATCGTGGAGGGAATAGGGTGTCTTTGTTCGGAGGGAGATCCTCTATTGCGTTACTTGAATCCCAATCAATGGGAACGGGGAGTTGATAAGTATCTTGGGCTTTTCGAGGAAAATGAAACGCAAATATTTTCACAAACTCGTGAAGAAGCCCTGTCGGATACTTCATTAGAGAAATATTTGGTATACCATGATTTTTGGAACAAAGGACTGTATTATTCCATCAGCTTTACGTCCGATTCGGAAGTGAAAGTAGCCTGTTACAGTAATCCCAATCCCACGGGAACGTATTGGGGTACTGTGGCAATACCGGAATCGGTTGAACATGAAGGAGATACTTATCGGGTGACCGGGATAGACGACTATGCTTTTGGCAATAGTCCGCTTTTGTATTCGATAACTCTCCCCGGGAGTGTGTCGAGTATCGGTCAAGAGGCATTCAGCGGCTGCACGGGTCTGACGGAAATCACGTGTAAAGCTGCGGTTCCACCCATTTGTGAAGCCGATTGTTTCCTCGGTGTAGAGCAGAGAGATTGTAAACTGTATGTGGCCGAGGTCTCGGTGGAGGCCTACCGGAATGCCCCGGTATGGCAGAACTTCGATATAATAGCGACCGACTTCTCGGGAATAGAGGAGATACGGGTCGATGAGGAATTGGACGAACCCCAATCGCCTTTGTATGACCTTCAAGGCCGTCGGGTGACGGGCACACCCGAGCGTGGCCTCTACATACGGAACGGAAAGAAAGTGTGGATAAAATAACAATGGCGAAGTTACCTTGACCGGCAGAGAGAAGGTGATTCTCGACCGTGGGACGACCATAAAACCGGGCACAAAATTTGAAGTACAACCTAAAAAATAGACATTATGAAAGCGACATTTTTGTATAATATGAAGCGATATTTGTTATTGTTTTTATTACCGCTGTATTCTATTGTGGATTCGAGTGCCTACGATTTCGAGAAAGATGGCATCTATTATACTATCAAAAGTGCTGATAATTTGGAGGTAAAAGTCGTATCTAAGGCGGAGCGCACAACATCTTATTCGGGCGATGTGACGATACCTGAAACCGTTGATCATGAAGGAAATACTTATCGTGTCACTGAAATTTTTATAAATGCTTTTGTCAATTGCCGGGATTTGACCTCTGTGGTTTTACCCAAAAGTATCGTGGATGTAAACTATAATGCTTTTTTACGATGTGCCGGATTGAAAAATGTGGTTTTGGAGGAGGGATTGATTAATATCTATCCTCGGGCATTCGGCGGTTGTACGAATTTGACTTCTATAACGATCCCCGGCAGTGTGCATTGGATATATACTGAAGCATTCATGGAATGTACGGGGTTGCAATCGATAAATATACTCGAAGGGGTGGACACGATAGGCTCCATGGCTTTTCGCGGTTGTACGAGTCTGACCTCGGTAACTATACCGAAGAGTGTGGTAATTATATGGGATGGGGCGTTTGCCGGCTGTGAGAACTTGGCGACCTTGATGATCCCGGAAAGTGTCAAATTCATAGAAGAATACGCATTTAACGGAACGGCTTGGTATGACAGTCAACCCGACGGACCTGTCTATATCAATGATATATTGTATGAATATAAAGGGAAGATACCGCCCGGTACACGATTGACCGTTCGGGAAAAAACATCTTATATAAGCGGCTCTGCTTTTAAAGATCAACCGGGACTCCTTTCGGTAATCCTTCCCGAGGGGATTCCGTCAATAAACAATGATTTGTTTTCCGGTTGTACCGGGTTGGAATCTGTATCTATACCTCGTAGTGTAACGATAATAAAATGGAATGCGTTTAAGGATTGTACGAGCCTATCATCGATAACGATTCCAGAGAAAGTATCCCTGATGGGGGGTGATGCATTTGAGGGTTGCAGTAATCTCAAAGAGGTAAAATGTAAGGCCGCAGTCCCACCTGTTTGCGATGCCGATTGCTTCTCCGGCGTAGAGCAGAGAGGTTGTAAACTGTATGTGCCCGAGAGCTCGGTGGAGGCCTACCGGAATGCCCCGGTATGGCAGAACTTCGATATAATAGCGACCGACTTCTCGGGAATAGAGGAGATACGGGTCGATGAGGAATTGGACGAACCCCAATCGCCTTTGTATGACCTTCAAGGCCGTCGGGTGACGGGCACACCCGAGCGTGGCCTCTACATACGGAACGGAAAGAAAGTGTGGATAAAATAACAATGGCGAAGTTACCTTGACCGGCAGAGAGAAGGTGATTCTCGACCGTGGGACGACCATAAAACCGGGTACAAAATTTGAAGTACAACCTAAAAAATAGATATGATGAAGTTTGTAAAATACGACATTAAAAAAATAGAGATATTGCTAATGCTTCTCTTTGTTGCCTTTCAGTCGAGAGCCTATGACTTCGAGAAAGATGGTATCTATTACAATTTCAATGGTACGATTCCTTTTGAAGTGTTTGTAACTTATAGAGATAATCCATTCGATGTTGGTTATCAGCCTTCTTATTCGGGCGTTGTAGTGATACCTGAAACGGTAGAGTTTGCGAATAAATACTATCGAATTACTGAGATAGGCGATTTTGCATTTCGGGGTTGTTCATCTTTGTCTTCCATTGAAATACCGGGAAGTTGTACTACGATCGGATCCGGTGCTTTTGGGGGATGCGAAGGTTTAACCGAGATAATTTTACCTGAAAGTCTTTCTTATATAGGCAGTTCTGCTTTTAGTGGATGCACGTCGCTAATGACTGTGAATATACCAATCGGGATAAAATACATAGGTGGCTCTGCCTTTGGTGGTACTCCTTGGTATAATAACCAACCTAATGGAGAAATTTATTTTAATACGATATTCTATGCGTATAAGGGTAAAATGCCTCCCCAAACACACATAGATATCCGAGATGGGACAACCCAAATATCTGATGGCGCTTTTCGTTATTGTAGCGAATTAGCTTCTGTAACTATACCGGGTAGTGTTGACAAGATAGGGGTTTACGCTTTTAAAGATTGTGTCGGATTGACATCGGTCGAGATAGGCTATGGTGTAAAGACAATTGAAAATGAAGCGTTTGATCGTTGTATAAACCTAACTTCAATTTCACTACCGGAGAGTTTAACCACGATTGGACGAGGAGTGTTTATGAGATGTGAAAGTTTAGTTTCATTGTCCATACCTAAAAGTGTCAAGAATATAGGTTTTCGAGCTTTTGACGGTACTCCTTGGTATAACAACCAACCTGACGGGGTAATGTACATCAATGATATATTGTACACCTATAAAGGAGAAATGCCTTCCGATACTCATATTGATATACGAAAGGGCACTGTCGCTATATCGAGCGATGCCTTTGCAAGAAGCTCTAATCGTATGACCTCTTTAACGATACCGAAAAGTGTTACCTCGATAGGAGAATGGGCCTTTGCTCATTGTTATGATTTGAAATCAGTGACGATACCGGGCAGTGTGGTCGAGATAGGCGCCAATGCCTTTTATAGTGGAGGGTTAACTTCGATAACGATTGAAGATGGAGTCACTATTATAGGTAGTGAGGCATTTATGTACTGCAAGTTATTGACATCAATGGATATTCCAACCAGCGTGAAGAAAATAGGAACAAATGCATTTTTGTTTACTCCGTGGTATTCTGCCCAGCCAGATGGATTGATTTACATTAATGATATATTGTGTGATTATAAGGGATTGGCTCCTTATGATACACACTTGAAAGTTCGAGATGGTACAGTTTCCATATCAACAGCCACTTTTTTAGATCTGGAAAATATAGTTTCGGTAATGCTCCCCGGGAGTGTGTCGAGTATCGGTCAAGAGGCATTCAGCGGCTGCACGGGTCTGACGGAAATCACGTGTAAAGCTGCGGTTCCACCCATTTGTGAAGCCGATTGTTTCCTCGGTGTAGAGCAGAGAGATTGTAAACTGTATGTGGCCGAGGTCTCGGTGGAGGCCTACCGGAATGCCCCGGTATGGCAGAACTTCGATATAATAGCGACCGACTTCTCGGGAATAGAGGGAATATCGGCCGAGGGTAGCGTGCGCATTTATGCCTCGGGTGGATCGATAGTTCTTGAAAACCTCTCGCCGGGGATGCCGGTTGCCGTCTATGACACGACCGGTCGCAAAGTGAAGACTGTCGAGGCCACAGGTAGCCGTATGGAAGTGGCGTTGCCTGCGGGATTTTATGTGGTGGAATGTGCCGGCAAGGTGGAGAAAGTGATGTTACGTGCTTTGTCCGGGAGAATATGATAAAGAGTAAGTTAAAAAGCATAAAGCGAAAACAAGAACTATGAAGAACAGGGCGATTTTATTGTCTTTGGTGACGTGGCTGTGCCAGATTTCGGTTTGGGCACAGCTGGAAGTGGATAGTCTCGGTCGTACGATTATCCATAAGGAATTGAAGTTGGCCGGTGAAGAAGGATACCTTCGCCAATCATTGTTCGGTAAAGAGGGTGACTTTTATTGGAGCGATGGATTCGGCGGATTGAAGATGACAAGTTTGGGTAAATTTTTCTTGGCATCGGCGGAGGCCGGGTCGAGTATCTTTAATACGGAGGTCGACTATGGATTTGATCCTCCTTATGAGTCTATATATTCCCAATATTACCATGCCGCATTGACGGTGCGGAGTGGTGGAAGCCGATCGATCCATTCCATCTATACAGGTGAGAAAGGAGGAACTCATGAGGGGATACGGTCTGATGTCTACGAAAATGCGGACCGTCCGTTCGCCGCATATATCAGGACAATCACACCGACCTCCGAGATTACCTCTATGCGGGTATTCTCGGTCGATGGAAACGGGCTGGTATACGGACTGAGCGGATTTACGCAAGCCTCGGACGGACGGCTGAAACAAGATGTCAAGGAGATTGCCTCGGGCATGGACAGAATCTCGGCTTTGCGAGGGGTGAGTTTCCGTTATAAAGCGGGTGGGAAGCAGCCGGTATCGGCTGTGGCGAATGAGAACGGCCATGATGGATATGCTTCGGCCGATGTCAAGAGACAGATCGAGGAGGAGAATACCCGGGAACGCATAGGGTTCATTGCGCAGGAGGTGGAGAGCGTGGTGCCGGAAGTGGTGCGAACTTTGCCGGACGGGACGAAGACCGTCATGTACACCGATTTGATACCTCTACTAGTGGAAGGTATGAAGGAGATGCAAGCGACTATCGAAAGACAGGAGGAACGGATCGCCGAACTGGAAGAGTCGTTATCGGGTGACAATGGTGACAATGTTCCGGAAAAAGTCATGCCGAAGAACGCCCGCGATTCGGAGGATAGCGAAATCGAATCCTCCACCGGAGAGGCTGCGATCTATCAAAACGTACCCAATCCTTTTTCCCAGACTACCGAAATTATATATAGGCTCTCGACCAATGCCCGATCGGCATCGATATGTATTTGTGACTTGACGGGCAAGCTGTTGAAATCTTATACGCTGCAACCCGATATGCCAACGGGGAAGATTGTGATTCCGGCCTCGGACTTAACCGCCGGAATGTATCTCTATGCTTTGGTGATCGATGGGACGCTCGTCGATTCTAAGCGTATGATTGTGGAATAATGTGAAAGAAGTATCTTAACCGGAATCTTCGGTTTGGCTTATAATTGGTGGGATATTGGCTCAATAGGAGATCAGGGGGGAACTGATGAAACGGTAGTTTCTGAGGAGAGGGGTTGAAAAGATTTCATAAGTTTTTTTGCTGTAAGGGTTACCCCCTCCGTCACTATGTGCCACCTTCCCTATATTTTGCGTTGCAAAACGCAGGGGAGTAGTGTAGAAATCTTTCGATAACATGGTTCTACTGTTTTTATTCTCCGTCTGTGCTACCTCGCTCTATACTTTGCGTTGCAACCCCCGTAAGGCTGGACACGGCAAGGGAGGAATGTGTGAATGTCTTGTAATGCCGTGGAGTGTAGGGAGGAGGGGGTGAAGGGATAAATCTCACTGATTTCCTACTGTGCCCGAATAAACCCGTTTCTACCTTTGACTTTCTCTATAATAGATACGGTTCGGCATAGTCAAGTCGGAAGTATGATTTCCGTTTGTCTTTGCACTCTCTTTTCGCTATCTTTGCATTGAAACTCGAAGATACCTCCGCTCGGCAGAATAAAATTAAAGCGAGCTTTGTTTTGCTCTGCTCTCGCTTATATGTATCTTTGTTACTACGAAGATAGGATGCGGTTCGGCATAGCCAAGTCGGAAATGTGATTTCCATTTGTCTCTGCTCTTACCTTTCGCTATCTTTGCATAAGAGAGAGAGGGTATTTTTGATTTCTCTCGGAAAGAACAGGACTTGATATGAGCACGCTTGCCGACGTTGTATTACCGCTGCCGTTATATAAATATTTTACGTATCGGATTCCTTCCGATTTGCAGGAGGCTTTGCAAATTGGCAGTCGGGTCGTAGTTCCTTTCGGCAGGAAAAAGTATTATACGGCTATTGTAGTTCGGTTGCACGATGTCATGCCACAGGGATACGAGGTGAAAGAGCTTATTTCGGTGCTTGACGAGCGTCCTGTTTTGCGCCGTCCCCAATTACAGTTCTGGGAATGGATCGCCGATTATTATCTCTGTTCGGTCGGCGATGTGTATAAAGCGGCGTTGCCTTCGGGATTGAAACTCGAAAGTGAAACGACGGTCACGTTGAATACAGATTTCGAGGAACCGGACGATAATCGTTTGAAAGAGCGCGAATGGATGCTGTTGGCGGCATTGGGCAAGAAGTCACGCATGACCGTGCAGGAACTCGAAAAGGAGAGCGGAATGCGCAATATTTTACCTACTTTGCGAGTGTTGCTCGAACGAGAGGCTGTTTTTGTCTCCGAACAGTTGAAGACGAACTACCGTCCGAAGACGGAAACTTATATTCGTTTGACGTTCCAACAAGGCGATGATGCGGCTTTGCGCCATGCGTTTGAATGCGTGAAGCAAGCCAAGAAGCAGGAGATGATGCTACTGTCGTTTCTTGATTTATCTTTGTTTATGCAAAAGGGAAAACTGAGAGAGGTTTCCCGGAAGAGCTTACTCGATCGTTCGGGAGTGTCTTCGGCGGTTTTGGGTGCTATGGTCGAGAAGGGGCTGTTCGAACCGTATAAGAAAGAGATAAGTCGTTTCGAGACAGATGTTTATACTGTTCAAGAGGCTGCTCCGTTGAGCGATGCCCAACAAGTTGCATATCGGCAAATATCGGATTCATTTAAAGAGCATTCCGTCACGTTGTTGCATGGAGTCACATCGAGCGGGAAAACAGAGATTTATACTCATTTGATAGACCGTGTTCTGCACGAAGGCAGGCAGGTATTATACTTGGTTCCCGAAATAGCATTGACGACACAGTTGACGAATCGGTTACGCAAAATATTCGGAGACAAATTGATGATTTATCATTCGAAGTTCTCGGATAACGAGCGGGTGGAGATTTGGAATACATTGCTCGACGACCATTCTCCCCGAATCGTTTTGGGTGTGCGGTCTTCCATTTTTCTGCCGTTCGGCGATTTGGGATTGGTAATTGTCGACGAGGAGCATGAAACTTCGTATAAGCAGTACGACCCGGCTCCCCGTTATCATGCTCGTAATGCTGCGATCGTTTTGGCGTCGATGCATGGGGCTAAGACTTTGTTGGGAACGGCTACCCCGGCTATCGAAACTTATTTCAATGCGAGGCAGGGGAAATATGGTTTGGTAGAATTGAAGAGCCGATTTAACGATGTGGAGTTACCCGAAATTATCCCGGTAGATGTGCGGGAGATGCGGAAAAAGAACCGTATGCGAGGGAATTTTACACCTGAATTGCTCAATCGCATGCAGATTGCTTTGGATGGGGACGAGCAAGTTATTTTGTTTCAAAATCGGCGGGGATTCGCGCCCATGGTGGAATGTAAACAGTGTGCATGGGTTCCCAAGTGCGAGCATTGCGATGTGAGTCTGACTTATCATAAGCGTTTTAATCAGTTGACTTGCCATTACTGCGGTTTTACGTATGAGATACCGAAAGTGTGTCCGGCTTGCGGACAGCCTACGATCGGGGTGATGGGTTTCGGGACGGAACGGATAGAGGAGGATATCGCTCAGCATTTCCCGAATATACCGGTATCTCGTATGGATTTGGACACGACCCGTTCCCGTAGTGCTTATGAACAGATTATCGAAGATTTTTCAAAGAAAAAGAATAAAATCCTTATCGGCACACAAATGATTACGAAGGGATTGGACTTCGACCATGTGAGCGTGGTGGGGATATTGAGCGCCGACTTGATGATGAATTATCCCGATTTCAGAGCCCACGAGCGAGCTTTCCAGATGATGGAGCAAGTTTCGGGACGAGCCGGTCGGAAAAATCGGAAGGGCGTGGTCGTATTACAGACATCTCAGCCGGAATCTCCTCTGATACGTCAGGTAATCGCTCATGATTACGAGGGTATGTATAACATGCAGTTGTCCGAGCGAAAGGCTTTTTCTTACCCACCTTATACCCGGTTGATATATATTTATCTGAAACATAGGGACGAGACTCTTTTGCAGGAGTTGTCGGTACGATATACATCTCTGTTGAGAGAGGTATTCGGCGCACGTGTGTTAGGCCCCGATAATCCGCCTGTGGCTCGTATTCAGTCTTTATATATACGGAAGGTCGTCTTGAAAATGGAACTTTCGGCATCGATGCCGAAAGTAAAGGAGATTTTGAAACAGGTCTATGAAAATATGTTGGTGGACGACCGGTTTAAGACTTTGTTGCTCTATTATGATGTAGACCCGATGTAGTGTGATCAATAACTAATTTATAATCATATCCATGGAACATAGAAATTTAATTGCAGTTTTATGCATGATTTCGGCTTTTATTTTGCCGATAAATGCGGAATTGAAGTATGTAGATGCGTTTCGTTTGACGCTCATCGGGAAAGTGATGCCGACTCCCGAAAATGTCTATCACCGGGTCGATACGGTAAAGTATAACGATATGCCGTTTCAAGTAAAGCGGTTGTTTACGCATTCGGCCGGATTGGTCGTTAGTTTTAAGACCAATAGCCCGACGGTTGCCGCTCGTTGGACAACGAAGGGAAAAGGTGTGATGGGAAACGTTACGCCGATATGCGATAGAGGATTGGATTTGTATATGAATGACGGCGGGAAATGGATACCGGTGGGTGCAGGCACTCCGTCGGCAGGAAAAGCGGAGCAAGAGCGGGTCATCACCAAGAATTTAAAGCCGGGGGTGCATAGGTTTTTGTTATATCTCCCGTTGTTCGAAGAGGTACGTTCGTTGGAAATCGGAGTAGACGAGGGGTCTTTTATCGAGGCAGAGCCGTCTCCGTTCCGTCATACGGTTCTTATGTATGGATCGAGTATCTTGCATGGGGCTTGTGCCAGTCGTTCGGGGCTGGCGTACCCTGCGCGAATGTCGAGAAATACGGGTATCAATTTCGTGAATTACGGTTTGAGCGGAAACGGTAAAATGGAGGCTGCGGTGGCCGATATGTTGAAAGATATTGATGCCGATGCTTTTATTTTGGATTGTATGCCGAATCCTTCTCCCGAGGAGATCACGGAGCGTACTCAATATTTGGTGAACACGATTCGGAAATATCATCAGGGAACTCCTATTATCATGATAGAGACTTATATGAGGGAAAACGGATACAGTGATCAAGCTGTGCACGATCGTTGTACCCGTCAAGGCGAGGCATTTGTGAAACAGTATGAACTGTTAAAGAAACAAGGTATAAAGGACCTGTATTTGATTCGGGACAATCATGCCATCGGGACAGATCATGAAGGTTCGGTAGACGGTACTCACCCTAACGACTTGGGATTCGATCGTATGGTAGAGCAATACCAACCTCAGATTATGAGGATATTAAAGAAATACGGAATCAAATGATAAAAAGAAAAAGGCTCGAAAAATTCGAGCCTTTTTCTTTTTATGGAAATCGCTTGGAGATGGCGACCTATGGGCGGGATAACGCTCGTTTGATTCCTTTAACAACCAATGGTTCCATAACTTTGTATCCGTCGAGGTTGGGGTGGACGCTATCCCTGCCGTAATTGGGGTTTAACCCTTTTTGTTCATCGACAAGGGCAGTATAAAAATCGACGTAAACCAATCGTTTCGAACGGGCGTAATCTTTAATGAGTTCGTTCAAGGCAATAATCGTATCTGCCGGTTGGACTTCGGGAGACCAGCCATATCGATTGGCAGGGAGTACGGAACATAAGACGACTTTTATATGGTTGGCTTGTGCCAGTTCTGTCATGGATTTGATATTGTCCATGATCATATCGATACTCGTCGGGCCGGTATTCCCGGCTATGTCGTTTGTCCCGGCCAATATGACGACTGCTTTGGGAGCCAGATGTATCACGTCTTGTCGGAATCGCAGAAGCATTTGAGAGCTGGTTTGTCCGCTGATTCCTCTTCCGATGTAGTCATTTTCGGAAAAGAATTGCGGATCCAAAGAAGCCCAATTTTGTGTAATTGAGTTACCCATGAAGACAACCCAATTTTTACGGGCATCTTCCGAGTCGTTTTTCCTCATTTCCATAATAGCTTTGTTGGCTTCGCGATAACGATTCAGATTGGGCCAATCTTGCGCTGCGCATTCAAGAGTCAGTATTGCTGTAAAGAATATGAATGGTAAAGAAAGTTTCGATAGAAGTTTCATGGTATTTAAAATGAAGTAAGAACACTCCATTCGGAGTGTTCTTGAAATGAATAAACGGTGTTAATAAGCAAAGATGGGGTATTCTTTCATCATGCCGTTGACCTTTTCCCGAACGGCTTTGATGACGGCTTCACTTTCTGGATTGGCCAAAACCGTGTCGATAAGTTCTACGATTTCGCACATCATTTCTTCTTTTGCTCCACGAGTCGTTATCGCCGGAGTTCCCACACGGATACCCGATGTTTGGAACGGAGAGCGGCTATCGAACGGAACCATGTTTTTATTCACCGTGATGTCGGCTTGAACCAATGCTTTCTCGGCGACTTTTCCTGCCAATTCGGGGAATTTGGTACGCAAGTCGATGAGCATGCAGTGGTTGTCAGTACCGTTGGATATGATTTTGTATCCTTTATCCATGAATGCTTTTGCCATAGCAGCGGCATTTTTCTTCACCTGAGTCTGGTATTCGATGTATTCGGGTTGCAGGGCTTCGCCGAACGATACAGCTTTGGCTGCGATAACGTGTTCGAGCGGACCTCCTTGTACTCCCGGAAAGACTGCCGAATCGAGTAATGCAGACATTTTCTTGATTTCTCCCTTAGGTGTTTTTTTACCCCAGGGGTTTTCAAAATCTTTACCCATGAGGATAATACCTCCACGGGGCCCGCGCAGGGTTTTATGTGTGGTCGAGGTGACGATGTGAGCGTATTTCAAAGGATTGTCCAACAATCCGGCGGCTATGAGCCCGGCGGGGTGAGCCATATCAACCATAAAAATGGCGCCTATTTCATCGGCTATTTTGCGCATGCGGGCATAGTCCCATTCGCGAGAGTAAGCCGAGGCTCCGCCGATAATCAGTTTCGGACGTTCGCGCAAGGCTACCTCTTCCATCATGTCATAATCGACGTATCCGGTATCTTCTTTCACACTGTACTCCAACGGGTGGAACATCAGTCCGGAGAAATTTACGGGGCTTCCGTGCGAAAGGTGGCCTCCATGTGAAAGGTTCAGCCCCAAGAATTTGTCACCGGGGTTCAATACGGCCATGAATACGGCCATGTTTGCTTGTGCTCCCGAATGCGGTTGAACATTCGCCCATTCGGCATTGAACAGTTTCTTGATACGGTCGATAGCGACTTGTTCGCTTTGGTCTACCACTTCGCAACCTCCGTAGTAGCGTTTCCCGGGATACCCTTCGGCGTATTTGTTGGTCAGGCAAGAACCCATTGCCTGCATGACCTGATCGCTGACAAAGTTTTCCGAGGCAATCAATTCAATACCTTTTCGTTGTCGTTGATTCTCTTTTTCAATGATGTCGAAAATAATGTCGTCTCTTTTCATATTGTGTTGTGTATTAAAAGTTTTTACCATAAATATCCTATTGAAATGCTCAATTCGTTGACGGCTCTGGACAGTTTTACCTGACTGGTTTGGAGCTCATCGGGATTGACTTTGAAAGATAAATCTTTGGAATTTCCCACACAATAGGCATACCGAAAGTCGATGTATAGATGCCCTATGGTGGTGCTCAATCCGCCGATCAAATAGAATGAAAAGCTGTTAGGGGATTCATCGTAGATTAGGTTGCGGAATGAACCTCCCGTAGTGCTTATTCCGCTTGTTTCGTTAAAGATGTAGGAAACCCGGGGCCCTGCAAAAAGATTCATGAGGTAAGGGCCGTGTTTGGTGATGTTATAGCCGTATAGTATGGGAACATCGATGGCATAGGCCGATGTATTGATTTTGCGTAGCCCGTAGTCGGGATTATATAACCGGGTATGGAACTGGTGCATGCCCACTTCGAGTTGTATATAATGTTTTTTGAAATTGTATCTTCCTATAAAAGAACCGGATAATCCTAAACTCGATTCGGAATCGGATTCGTCGACTTTATTACCGTTCAGGGTCAAATGTCTTATGTCGACTAACGGCGCATTGACTCCCAAGCGGATTCCCCAATTGAATCGCTTGCTTACGTTCAATTCTTGTATTTGAGCTTGAACTGTAAGAATCCATAAGAGTGCCATGCAGATAACCGTAGTGATTCTCTTCATACCTGTCTATTTATTTTTTCTTTTGGACAGACCAACCGAATTTCCCTATTTCTTTTCCTATTTCGTAGTAATGCCCGTGGGAATAGACCAATAGATCGGCCTTTTGCATATCGAACGCGCCTGTCTCGGGATCTATATATTTATCATCGGCCAATATGTTTACTACGTCGGATATGAACATATCGTGGGACCCGAGGCTGATAATTTCTCTTACCTTACATTCTATACAGAGGGGAGATTCCTCGACGTAGGGAGCTTTTACGATTTGAGCGGTTTTCGGAGTGAGTCCTGTTTTTTCGAATTTGTTATAATTCTTTCCGGAGGAAACGCCGCACCAATCGGTCACTTTTGCCATTTGAACGGTCGTGAGATTGATTACGAACTCCATGTTTTTTCTTAGAATCTCGTAGGAATATCTTTCCGGTCGAACGGATATGTAGCACATGGGAGGATTGGTACAGAGCGTGCCGACCCAACTTACCGTAATGAGGTTATACTCTTCGGGCGTATTACCACAACTGACCAGAACGGCCGGCAACGGGTAGATGGTAGTCCCGGGTTTCCAACTTTGTTTCATATATCGGAAGAATTAACAGATTTCTATTTCTTCTTTGGTTACCGACCGTTCGCAATAATGGCATTTTACTTGGACATCGATTTTGTCGGTTACATGAAATATGGTTTCCATCGGTTCGTTATTCGTGATGCATTTGGGGTTCCCGCAGCGGATAATGCCATGCACGATGTCCGGTAAAGATACTTTCCGTTTTTCGATGACTTGGTAATCGCGGATAATATTGATTTGTGCAGCCGGGGCTACCAATGCGATCTTATTTAAGTCTTCTTCTTTGAAGAAACGGTCGGCAACTTTGATGATACCTTTTTTCCCTATTTTTTTACTGGCTAAGTTATTGCCGATGGTTATACTGTTCGTACAGTTTTCAAGACCTAAGATAGATACTACTTTGAATAATTGGCTCGAAGGTATATGGTCGATAACGGTTCCGTTTTCGAGAGCCGCTACTTTTAGTTCTTTTTTTTCGTCGTTCATGATTACCGAAAATAAAAGGGGTTAAACTTCAATTCCTAAAACTTTACAGATAATGGCTTGCCGAGCGAATAGTCCGTTTTTGGCTTGTTGGAAATAATAGGCTTTGGGATTGCTGTCGACATCGTAAGAAATTTCATTAACCCGGGGGAGCGGGTGTAAGATTCTCAGATTAGCTTTGCTGTGTTCGAGCATACTGTTGTGCAGCGTATATACGTTTTTAACTTTTTCGTATTCCATGAGGTCGGTGAATCGTTCGCGTTGAACCCGGGTCATGTATAGAATATCCGCTTGATTGATTACCTCTTCGGAAAATTCGGTGTGTTCGAAGTAGGGAATATGATTTTGTTCACAGAAGAGTTTATACTCGATAGGCATTTTCAGTTCATTGGGTGCGACGAAATGGAATGTGGGATTGAAATGAGACATAGCCATCAGCAGGGAGTGTACGGTGCGTCCGTATTTTAAGTCTCCCACCATAGTAATGTTCAGGTTCGATAGAGTGCCCTGTGTCTTGTAGATGGAATATAAATCGAGCATGGTTTGAGAGGGATGCTGATTTGCTCCGTCTCCTGCATTGATAACGGGAACGGAAGAAATTTCAGAGGCATAACGAGCCGCACCTTCGAGATGGTGGCGCATGATGATTAAGTCGACATAGTTGCTTACCATCATGATGGTGTCTTTCAGTGTTTCTCCTTTTGAGGAGCTGGTCGTGCTGGCGTCTGAAAATCCAATGACTTTTCCGCCTAATCGGTTGACTGCGGTTTCAAAGCTGAGTCGAGTGCGGGTAGAAGGTTCGAAGAACAGAGTCGCCACGACTTTACCTTCCAGAATTTTTCGATTGGGATTTTCTTCGAATCGACGCGCTTTTTCGAGAAGATCCAGAATTTCTTCTTTTGAAAAATCGGTAATAGATACTAAACTCTCATGTTTCATCGTCGGTATGATTTGTTTTTATATTACAATGCTCGTTAACAAAAAAGCCAACACGACTATAAAAGTCATATTGGCTTTTTATTTTGTTTTTTTCAAGAAAATGTATTTCTTGGCTTTTATAAAAATGCCTGTGCCGTAATGGATTATATGTTTGTTCTTGCCCACTCATTTCACTAAGCAAAGATAGTAAAAAAAGACCGAAAGCCAAGTGTTCAGTCATAAAAAATATTCTTTATAAATCTACAAAATGTATTCGGATAAAATATATTTGTTACCTTTGCTTTAACAATTGGCTGCGGATAGAGCGAATGGCTTTTAAGACTTTGTTAATAAATGCATAGATGGAGAGATGAAAGTGGGTAAGTTGAAAAAATCTATCGGGGATACATCGCGTATTGTGCGGTATATGTGGTATGCCTTTGGGGGAATCGTTGTTCTTGTCGTTGCGGCCTTTGCGATGATTGCATGGGGGTGGATAGGATATATGCCGCCGATAGAGGATATGGAAAATCCGAAAGATAAATTCGCCTCGGAGATTTATTCTTCCGATATGGAAGTAATAGGCCGGTTTTATCAAAGCAAGAGTAACCGGGTTTATGTACATTATGATGAAATTTCTCCTTATTTGGTCAATGCTCTTATCGCTACGGAGGACATTCGCTTCAAGGACCATTCCGGCATAGATGTGAAGGCTTTGTTCCGGGCTTTTATCAAACGAGGGCTATTATTTCAAAAGAGTGCGGGGGGAGGAAGTACGATTACCCAACAGTTGGCTAAACTCCTTTATTCTCCTAATGCCGATAATGTGGTGGAACGGTTGTTCCAGAAGCCGCAGGAATGGGTTATAGCTGTACAGCTCGAACGTTTTTATACCAAAGAGGAAATCGTGAATATGTATCTGAATCATTTCGATTTCCTGAATAATGCGGTCGGGATACAATCGGCGGCATACATTTATTTTCATACGACTCCCGATAAGTTGAAAATAGAGGAGGCTGCGACGTTGGTGGGTATGTGCAAGAATCCTTCGTATTATAATCCCCGCAGGTTTAACGAGCGCACGAGGGGGCGTCGTAACACGGTTTTGAACCAAATGTATAAGGCCAAGTATATTACAAAGGCAGAACTTGACTCTTTACAAGCTTTGCCTTTGGAGCTGAAATATACTCGGGTGGATCATAAAGAGGGGTTGGCTCCTTATTTCAGAGAGCAATTGAGATTGATGATGACGGCAAAAAAGCCTGTGAAATCGGAATATCGGGGGTGGGAAGCTCAAAAATTCATAGACGATTCCATTGCTTGGGCGAATAATCCGTTGTATGGTTGGTGCGAGAAAAATGTGAAGGCTGACGGAACCAAGTATAATATTTATACCGATGGGTTGAAAATCTATACGACACTCGATGCGCAGATGCAACGGTATGCCGAGGAGGCTGTGGAAAAACATTTGGGCGGGTATTTACAACCTCGTTTCTTCGCCGAGAAAAAAGGACGGAGTTATGCGCCGTTTTCCCGAAGCATAACTCGGGAAGAGCGGGAGGCAATCTTGGACAGGGCGATGAAGCAGTCGGATCGTTATCGGGCGATGAAAGCATCGGGTGCGAGCGATGAGCAGATTCGAAAGGCATTTATTACTCCTGTCGAGATGCAGGTCTTTTCGTATCAAGGTTCGATCGACACGATTATGTCTCCATTGGATTCTATCCGTTATCAGAAGTCTTTCTTGCGAGTGGGATTTATGTCTATGGATCCGAATACAGGTCATGTGAAGGCTTATGTGGGCGGTCCTGATTTTACGCATTTTCAATATGATATGGCTTCGGTGGGACGGCGCCAGATAGGATCGACCGTGAAACCGTTCTTATATACGTTAGCGATGGAGGAGGGATTCACTCCTTGCGATATGTTTTTAAATGAACAGCCTACATTGATTACAGAAGACGGGAAGCCCTGGTCTCCTCGGAATTCGTCGAAAGCGCGTGTGGGCGAGATGGTTTCTTTGCGTTGGGGGTTGGCAAATTCGAATAACTGGATTTCTGCTCGATTGATGGATAAGTTGTCGCCCTCGTCATTGGCGAGGTTGATGCATTCGTTCGGGATTAAAAATAAGATAGATGAAGTCATCTCTCTTTGTTTAGGTCCGGTCGAGGTCTCGGTCGAGGAAATGGTGACGGCTTATACAGCCTTTTCGAACAAAGGCGTGCGTGTAGACCCTTTGTATGTGACTCGTATAGAGGATAATTTAGGGAATGTAATAGCCGAGTTCACGCCTTCGATGACCGAGGTTTTCAGTGAACAGGCTTATTATCGCATTTTGCCGATGTTGAAAGATGTGATAGATCACGGAACGGGCGGTCGTGTTCGTTTCCGTTATGGTATTACTGCTCCTATGGGAGGTAAAACAGGGACGACCAATAATAATTCGGACGGTTGGTTTATGGGATTTACTCCCGATTTAGTTTCCGGTGTATGGGTAGGAGGCGAGGATCGCTCGATTCACTTCGATGGTATGGCCGATGGGCAGGGAGCCAGTATGGCATTGCCTATTTATGGTCTTTATATGCAGAAAGTTTATGGGGATCAAAGTCTGGGTTATTCACAAGATAGCGACTTCGAGATTCCTGAGGAGTATTCCGATCCTTGTAGCGGAAGTTCATATATCGAAGAATCCGTTACAGCTCCCGTGGAGAGCATAGAGGGTATATTCGATTGATTTTTGCATCGTTTTGGTCGTTTTGATAGATACCCTTGCGGTTCTGTATGTCGGGGGCAATCATAGGTATAATAGCCAGATGAGGACGGGAACCGAAATATCGACGATGATGCCGTGAAAGATGGCGAAGATGACGTATTTTTCTCCGAGGGTGGCGCTGATGAGAGGTAGAGTCGTGTCGATGGAGGTTGCTCCTGCGGCTGTAATCGGGGCTAATTTCCCGCAATAACGGGCAAGTAGCGGAATTGTAAGAAGTGTCAAAAGCTCTCTGCTCAGATTACAAATAAGAGCGATAGTACCGATGTCGGCTCCTGCAAGCTCGTTCAGTAAAATTGCCGATAGACTGTAATATCCGAATCCGCAACCGATGGCAACGGTTTCTCGTAACGGAACGGGACAGAATAGCGAGAACAGACAACAAGCGGCGATTGTCCCGACGATCGTGGATAACGGTATCAACAAAATCTGGAATTTATATTTTTTGATGGGAGCGGATAGTGCGGTTAAATCACTGCCGAGTCCTATTCCCACCAAGAACATCATGACGTACAGGATATAGAGGCTGAGGGAGTCGTCGCATTCGGGGATTATGCCCCAGTAGGAACAGAGTACTCCCGCCGCAAAACATAACAGAATGATGAGGCTATTTTTCATGATCGTTGGTCATCTTCTTTTTTGAATAGGTGACGGTAAACGATCCACGATAAAAATACGCTTCCTGCAATGGATACAACGGAGATTGCGATACCTAAGAGGCCGAGGGTTCCCAGCCCTTGTATAACTTGCGGGTTGCTACCTACCGATAGACCCATCACGAAAAGTAACAAGAAAATAATGTAAATGTTGATTTTGGAAACGAGGGCGGGTATGGCTCGAATATTCCGTAATATATATCCGATCAGAACACCGGATAACATGACTATCATTACACCGAACATGCCGTTGAAATTGAAATAATTTTATTTTAAATTTTTGTCAGATTAACTGATTTATATGAAAGATAAACACTTATGGAAGTTTAGAAAAATTTCAGGTAACGATTTGGAGATTGTGCTAAATTCAGTATTTTACAATCTCAGACTCAAGAGACAACTCTTCAATAAACAAAGATACTAATATTCTTATATTAGGAAAAAGTTTCAAAGATATTTGAACTATTGATAGTCGCTACAGGGTTAATTCTTAAACTCGGTAATATCGGCATTTTTGTATGAATTATAAGAACGGGACTTTATCCATCCCGTTCTATATGTTTATACTCTATTTACTGCTTTCTGTATTTATAGGCTCGATACAGGAAGCCATTATATCCATCAGTTTTGACAGACCTTCGGTCTGTGGTTGCTGGCTGGCCGAAACATGTATCTGGTATTTTGCCGTTTGGTTGGTCATGCGGGTGTTCTCACGGGCGGTCGTTACTTTGCCGCTGATTTCTGCGCTTATTAACCAACTCTTCCCGGAAACTTTTGTTTCTACTTTGGCATTAATAGTGCTTTTTACATTTGAGGTATCAGTAACCTCCATCTGGAAATCTACATCCACGCGGTCTATAAGCAGAGAAGGAATAGGCACCAATCCTATAAACGGAGCCTTGACACTTTGTGGCATTGTTGTCATTACTCCATCCTGCTGTATCGGTCTTTTAATATCGAATTCCAATACACGAGCTGTTTTACCGTCGTCATCAAAAGCAATTTGCTTGTAGAAATTCCATGCTGTCGCTGCCAATTCCTGTTGTGCTTCGGCTGCTGCAATAAGTGGAGCTGCAATAAGTTCCCGCATGGGAAGCCCCTTGAATTTGTCAGTCACGTTTGAATCTGCTTTAAGAACTGGAGAAGTTTCTCTGTTTTGAGTCTCTTCCAATGCAGCGGAGATAATTTCTTTCGCCTGTCCGCTTACATTTTCATTCAAGTTTTCCGCATTTTCTTGTTGCCCTTGGTTCTTTATTTCTTCTGCCATAACATTTGAATTTTAAAATTGTTAGATATTTTTTACAAAATCGTCAATGATTCGGGAAATACTCTCCGGAGTCTCCTGAACTTTAAAATTGACGCAAACCTCCATGATATCATCTGTATCTGGTTTTATGTTGCTCATCTGCATCTGGAGATTGGCTCTGTGCGGACTGGATAACAGCAAGTTGTTTTCCGGAATCTGTGATTCCACGCTTCCGACCTTCGCCTTGAACTTTATCTGCACATTATCCATTGCAAGATAATGATGGGATATCAAGGCTATAAGTGGAATATCAATAGTCTTGTCTCCAACCATGATTTTTTTTGATTGGAACGTATTTGCGTTATTTGCATTTGTTCCTTCAAAAAGTCTGGTCAGATTTTGTATCTGATGATTCTGTAATGTATCTTGTGCACTGTTTACGGCGTACTGCAAACCATTCATAATATCAGAGAATGAATTGGTTTGAACACTGTCCGGCTCATCGTCATTATTTTTCTTGCCTCTGTGAAAAAGTCCCATGTTTTTAACTTAAATACTTGATTTGTTGTCTTTAATGAGCACCAATCTTGACAATGTCCGGCTTACAGCTTCCATATTTACACTGGAGACTATATTATTATTGACAATGCCTTGATGCCAAAACCAATATGGTGGATTCTCCGTGTGTTCCATCACGTCCTCCTTTCTTTATTGGGGTTATACTTCGGTTCTTTCCGTTGCGGGCGGAACTTTTTCCGCCCGACGGTTTACTGCTTCCTCAAGGTAGGCAATGCTCCATTAAGTTCGTAACGCCACTCTGAGCCTGCGTTCTGCAAGGCGGTGTTCATGGCATCGACGGCTTTCTGCCAGGTAACGTAAGTGCCGTCCACCTTCGTGGATTCGGGGGCGGTCTTATAGCCTCGTTCCTGATTGTTCTTCCAATAGCAGGCGGTCACGGTGGTGTAGCTATCTCCAAACAAGCCGCCGATATGCACATTGCCGGTGCTGCTACCCGTACTGGTTACGTTGCCCGTGGCATAGCAGGCAAGGACGCGGCTTCCTCCGTTTAATCCCACTACACCGCCGCCAAAGTTATTCTTTTGGGAAGCTATTTCTAAGGTCACGTTGCCTGTGGCATAGCAAGCTGTCATGGTGCCCCATTTTTCTCCTGCCACACCGCCGACATAGTGCTTTCCCTTCACAGTGGCAGAGGAGCTGCATCCGATGATGGAACCGGCCTTTTGTGAACCCACCACACCGCCGACACAATCTGTGCCGCTGACGCTACCCGACACCGAGCAGTTTTCAATGGTGCCCCAGCTATATCCTACCACGCCGCCAGTACAGCCAAACATGTGATTGCTTGTTATCTGTATGCCTTCCATCACCACGTTCTTCACCATACCAGCTCTATTGAGATAGCCGAACAGACCCACAAATTGGTCATTTGTCGTAACGGTCAACCCCGTGATGGTATGGCCGCCGCCGTCGAAAGTGCCTTTGTATGAGTTATCGAAGCTTGTGCCTATCGGCGTCCAGCCTTTGCCCGTCAGATCAATGTTTTTGTCGAGGGTAATGTTAATGTCGGTCTTACCTCCGTTCACTAATTCGGCTACATTCATCAGGCCATCGGCGGAGGTCACGGTGTAGCTGCCGTCGCTCTCTATGGTATAGCCCAGGTCTTTTGCCGCAGCGAGGGAGACGGTGTAGGTATATTCACCGCCCGCCTGCCAGTCGGTAGCATTCTTCATCTTATAAACGAAGGTTTTGCCGTTAGTGAAGGTGCACGTAATGAAGGTCCTGCCAGCTGCCACACTTTGCGGGGCTACGAGGGCGATGTAGGTGTTGCTGCCCTTGTCATACGGGGTGATTTTATCTGGATTGTCATTCTCGGTGGAGAGACCCGTCAGCTGCACGGATGCCAGCCCCTCGGTGTAGTCCGTCAGAACGACGGTCACCCGCGCCGTGCGGTGGGTGAAGCGGAGCGTGGGGCTACCATAGGTCACCGTCTGTCCGTCGGCTACGATGAGGTCGCTGCCCTCGAAGTCTTTCCGGGCACTTTGGTTGGCTTTTACCTTCACAGCAGAAGGGGTTGTCTCGCCCTCGGTGTAGGGCCACCACGCTGTGACGGTGATGTCGTTGTGGTTGGTCCAGTAGTACGGGTCGGTGGAGGTCAGCGTGGCGCTGGTGGGGTCGGCGGTGGAGGGCGTCACGTCGTACGTCTTCACCATGCCGTCCATCAGCACTGCCACGCTCTGCACACCCTCCCAATTGCCATCCGCGGGGGCACGGGTGCCGGCGATGGCTTTCGCGGCGGGATTCAGCCCCGTGGCGGTGAAGACGATGGGTGTGCCTTCCGCCCCTTCCGGCAGAAAGCCCGCTTCGTCCTGCGTGCAGGCGGCGAGTGAGAGGGCGAGCGCTGCAAGTGCAAAAAATCTTATCCTCATAATATCTGTTGTTTTATTACTCTGGTTCTTTCCGTTGCGGGCAGAACTTTTTCCGCCCGACGGTTTACTGCTTCCTCAAGGTGGGCAATGCTCCGTTAAGTTCGTAACGCCACTTTGAGCCTGCGTTCTGCAAGGCGGTGTTCATGGCATCAACGGCATTCTTCCAGGTAACGCCAGTGCCGTCCACCTTCGTGGCTTCGGGGACGATGTTTTCTTTATTGTAGCCGATGCCTTGTTCATGATTGTTCTTCCAATAGCAGGCGGTCACGGTGGTGTAGTTATTTCCCAAAAAGCCGCCGATATGTACTTTGCCGGTGCTACTACCCGTACTGGTTACGTTGCCCGTGGCATAGCAGGCAAGGAGGCTGATTCCTGCGTTCATTCCCACCAGACTGCCGCCAGCGATATTCTTTTTGGGGTTTATTTCTATGATCACGTTGCCCGTGGCATAGCAAGCGGTCAGGGTGGCACTCGAATTCGTCTGACCTGCCACGCCGCCGACATCGACCATTCCCTTCACTGTGGCAGAGGAACTGCATCCGGTGATGGAACCGCCTATTTGAACACCCACCACACCGCCGACATACACCGTGCCGCTGACGCTGCCCGACACCGAGCAGTTTTCAATGGTGCCCCAGCTAGATCCTACCACACCGCCAATACTGCCGCCATCTATTTGATTGCTTGTTATCTGTACGCCCTCCATCACCACGTTCTTCACCGTACCAGCTCTATTGAGCCTGCCGAACAGACCCGCATATTCGTCATTTGTCGTAAAGGTCAGCCCCGTAATGGTATGGCCGCCACCGTCGAAGGTGCCTTTGTATGAGTTGTCGTAGTCTGTGCCTATCGGTGTCCAGTCTTTGCCTGTGAGGTCAATGTCTGTGTCGAGGGTAATGTTTATGTCGGTCTTACCTCCGTTCACTAATTCGGCTATATTCATCAGACCATCGGCGGAGGTCACGGTGTAGCTGCCGTCGTCCTCTATTATATAGCCTCTTGCCGCAGCGAGGGAGACGGTGTAGGTATATTCACCGCCCGCCTGCCAGTCGGTAGCATTCTTCATCTTATAAACGAAGGTTTTGCCGTTAGTGAAGGTGCACGTAATGAAGGTCCTGCCAGCTGCCACACTTTGCGGGGCTACGAGGGCGATGTAGGTGTTGCTGCCCTTGTCATACGGGGTGATTTTATCTGGATTGTCATTCTCGGTGGAGAGACCCGTCAGCTGCACGGATGCCAGCCCCTCGGTGTAGTCCGTCAGAACGACGGTCACCCGCGCCGTGCGGTGGGTGAAGCGGAGCGTGGGGCTACCATAGGTCACCGTCTGTCCGTCGGCTACGATGAGGTCGCTGCCCTCGAAGTCTTTCCGGGCACTTTGGTTGGCTTTTACCTTCACAGCAGAAGGGGTTGTCTCGCCCTCGGTGTAGGGCCACCACGCTGTGACGGTGATGTCGTTGTGGTTGGTCCAGTAGTACGGGTCGGTGGAGGTCAGCGTGGCGCTGGTGGGGTCGGCGGTGGAGGGCGTCACGTCGTACGTCTTCACCATGCCGTCCATCAGCACTGCCACGCTCTGCACACCCTCCCAATTGCCATCCGCGGGGGCACGGGTGCCGGCGATGGCTTTCGCGGCGGGATTCAGCCCCGTGGCGGTGAAGACGATGGGTGTGCCTTCCGCCCCTTCCGGCAGAAAGCCCGCTTCGTCCTGCGTGCAGGCGGCGAGTGAGAGGGCGAGCGCTGCAAGTGCAAAAAATCTTATCCTCATAATATCTGTTGTTTTATTACTCTGGTTCTTTCCGTTGCGGGCAGAACTTTTTCCGCCCGACGGTTTACTGCTTCCTCAAGGTGGGCAATGCTCCGTTAAGTTCGTAACGCCACTTTGAGCCTGCGTTCTGCAAGGCGGTGTTCATGGCATCAACGGCATTCTTCCAGGTAACGCCAGTGCCGTCCACCTTCGTGGCTTCGGGGACGATGTTTTCTTTATTGTAGCCGATGCCTTGTTCATGATTGTTCTTCCAATAGCAGGCGGTCACGGTGGTGTAGTTTCCTCCCAAAAAGCCGCCGATATGCACATTGCCAGTGCCACTACCCGTACTGGTTACGTTGCCCGTGGCATAGCAGGCAAGGACGCTGCTTCCTGCGTTGAATCCCACCAGACCGCCGCCAAGGATATTATTTATGGGGTCTATTTCTATGGTCACGTTGCCTGTGGCATAGCAAGCGGCCATGGTGGCACCCGAATTCGTCTCACCTGCCACGCCGCCGACCTGGACCATTCCCTTCACTGTGGCGGAGGAGCTGCATCCGGTGATGGAAGCCTCCCATTGAATACCCACCACACCGCCGGCGCATATCGTGCCGCTGACGCTGCCCGACACCGAGCAGTTTTCAATGGTGCCTCCCCAGCTAAATCCTGCCACGCCGCCGGCATAGCCCAACCTGTGATTGCATGTTATCTGTATGCCATCCATCACCACGTTCTTCACCGTGCCAGCTTTACCGAGCCTGCCGAACAGACCCACATATTCGTCATTTGTCGTAACGGTCAGCCCCATGATGGTATGGCCACCGCCG
>OOCQ01000546.1_pt1 | contig 30736 bp, 17 predicted proteins | sample 1671121 | NCBI WGS metagenome assembly OOCQ01 (sample SAMN06348124, study PRJEB24527) | human gut metagenome | biome: human gut; feature: ankylosing spondylitis patient; material: feces | host: Homo sapiens | place: China | collected 2015-10 | reverse complement strand
TTTCTATGAGAAAGTTACGGACTTTCTATTGGAAAGTTACCGAATTTCTAAATGACGACAAAATCGTGTGTTTTCAGAGGCTTGGCGTAGTTGGCATAATCAACGGGTATTGACGTACTATACCAGCTGGATATTTATACATGTTATGTGATTGTTTATGTATTCTTGTCGCTTGTGATGTTAAACCCCAAATGGTTCTTGTTGTCTTTGAAATTAGCGACTCCTCAATCTCCCCTAAAAATCCGATTAAGCGAGAGAAGAAGAAGCTTGTTTTTTCTTCCGAGCGTGAGGACACCATGCTGTTGTAATCGTTTTCTGTATTTTTCCTTTGAGTATTCGTTTAAAATCCATAACTTTGCGGAGAACAAAATATTACTGGTAAAAATGGCAGAGAGTACAGATAGTCAGAAGAGATACCCGAAGAGAATCCCCTACGGCATGATGAATTTCGTGGCCGTAAGGCGCGACGGCTGTTATTATGTAGACAAGACACGCTATATCGAGGAGATAGAGCGTGCCAACAAGTTCTTCTTCTTCATCCGCCCGCGTCGTTTCGGCAAGAGCCTCACAATGTCGATGCTACAGCATTATTACGACGTGAACGACGCCGACAAGTTCGACATGCTCTATAAGGGGCTGTATATCGGCGACCATCCTACGCCTGAGCACAACAAGTATCTGGTGATAACCCTAAACTTCGCTATTGTTGATGCATCGCTCGACAGTTATCAGCAGGGACTTGACGACCACTGCAATATCCGTTTCTGCTCATTCTGCGACAGATATTCCCGTCTTTTGCCTCCTGGAACCAAAGAAGATATGAACAAGCGCACAGGTGCTATAAAGCAACTTGACTATCTTTGCGATGTGTGCTCGGAACAAGGCTTGAAGATATATCTCTTCATCGACGAATACGATCATTTTACGAATAAAATACTTGCTGAGCCGGGATGTCTTGATGCTTATCGTCAAGAGACTCACGGTGCAGACTACTTGCGTCTCTTCTTCGATAGTGTCAAGGCAGGCACCTATTCCTCGATAGAGCGCGTCTTCGTTATCGGTGTAAGTCCAGTTACGATGGACGACCTTACGAGCGGATTCAACATCGGCACCAACTATACGCTAAACTATGAGTTCAACGAGATGGTTGGCTTTACGGAACAGGAAGTTCGCGATATGCTTACCTACTACACCGACTTCTGTAATCTCCACGACTATACCATAGATGAGCTGATAGAGATAATGAAGCCGTGGTACGACAACTATTGCTTTGCCAAGGCTGCCTATGGTGAGACCACGATGTATAACTCCAACATGGTGTTATATTTCATAGACAACTATGTTAATGGCAGAGGCAGAATACCTGACAATATGGTCGAGGAGAACATCCGCGTAGACTACAACAAGCTGCGCATGCTTATCCGCCGCGACAGGGAGTTTGCCCACGATGCGAGCGTAATCCAGAACCTCGTAAACAATGGCTATATCACCGGTACCCTAAAGACTGGTTTCCCTGCCGAGAATATCGGCGACCCCGACAATTTCATAAGTCTTCTCTATTACTTCGGCATGGTGACCATAGCCGGCACCTACGAGGGCGATACAAAGTTCGTCATCCCAAATGAAGTGGTCCGCGAACAGATATTCCGCTACCTCCTTGATACATACAAGGAAAACGACCTCACGTTCGAGAACTACGAGATGAGTCCGTTGTGTAGCCGCCTTGCCTACCGTGGCGAGTGGAAACAGTATTTCCAGTACATCGCCGATGCCATCCATCGCTACTCCTCGCAGCGCGACAAGCAGAAGGGCGAGTACTTCGTCCATGGCTTCACCCTCGCCATGACATGCCAGAACCGTTTCTATCGTCCGATAAGTGAGAGTGACACCCAGGGCGGCTATGCCGACATCTTCATGATGCCGCTGCTCGATATCTACCACGACATGCTCCATTCGTATATCATCGAACTGAAATATGCCAAGAGCAGAGATCCGGAATCCAAGATAGAAGAACTGAGAAAGCAAGCCACGGAACAGGTAATCCGCTATTCCGAGACCGACACGGTAAAGACATCCGTTAAGACAACCACGCTCCATCGTATAATAGTGGTGTTCCATGGTACGGAGATGGTGGTTTGTGAGGAAGTATAGTCAGCGTTACTCAGTAACACCTGAAGCGTATGATAAAAACAATAGAAAATCAAAATAAAAAACAATAGAAAAATAGAATGGCAACAGTAGACGAAAAGAAAATTATCTTCTCGATGGTGGGAGTATCCAAGATCATCCCCCAAAACCGTAAACAGATTTTGAAGGACATCTATCTCTCCTTCTTCTACGGCGCAAAGATCGGTATCATCGGTCTGAACGGCGCAGGAAAGTCAACATTGATGAAAATCATCGCCGGACTGGAGCAGCCAACACAGGGCGAGGTGGTATGGAGCCCGGGCTACAGCGTGGGCTATCTGCCACAGGATCCGCCTCTGAACGAGCAGAAGACAGTGAAGGAAAACGTGATGGAGGGTGTGCAGAAGGCTTACGATGCCCTTGCAGAATATGAAGAGATAAACCAGAAGTTTGCTCTTGAGGAGTATTATTCCGATGCCGACAAGATGGACAAGCTGATGGCTCGGCAGGCAGAGGTGCAGGACATTATCGACGCTACCGACGCTTGGAACATGGATTCCAAGCTGGATCGTGCGATGGCAGCCTTGCGTTGTCCTGACGGCAATCTGCCTGTCACCAACCTTTCCGGTGGTGAGCGCCGCCGTGTGGCGTTGTGCCGCCTGCTGCTTCAGAAGCCGGATGTGCTGCTTTTGGATGAGCCTACCAACCATCTTGATGCCGAGAGCATCGATTGGCTGGAGCAGCATCTGCAGCAGTATGAGGGTACGGTGATTGCAGTCACCCACGACCGTTACTTCCTCGACGACGTGAGCGAGTGGATTCTTGAGCTCGACCGCGGTGAGGGTATTCCATGGCATGGCAACTATTCTTCGTGGCTCGACCAGAAGACGAAGCGCATGATGCAGGAGGAGAAGCAGGCTTCCAAGCGCCGCAAGGCTCTGGAGCGCGAACTCGAGTGGGCTCATATGGCTCCTAAGGCACGCCAGGCAAAGGGCAAGGCTCGTCTGAATGCTTATGAGAAGATGCTCGGTGAGGAGCAGAAGGAGCGTGAGGAGAAGCTTGAGATATTTATTCCTAACGGTCCGCGACTCGGCAACAAGGTCATCGAGGCGCAGCATGTGAAGAAGGCGTTCGGTGAGAAGGTGCTGTTCAACGACCTCAACTTCATGCTTCCTCCCAACGGCATCGTTGGTGTCATTGGTCCTAACGGCGCTGGCAAGACCACGCTCTTCCGCCTGATAATGGGTCTGGAGCAGGCAGACGGCGGTACGTTTGAGGTGGGAGAGACCGTAAAGCTTGCATACGTAGACCAGCAGCATAAGGATATCGACCCGAACAAGTCGGTGTATGAGACCATCTCGCAGGGCAACGAGACCATCCGCATGGGTGGCAGAGACATCAATGCCCGTGCCTATATCTCGCGTTTCAACTTTGCCGGCACCGACCAGAACAAGCTCTGTGGTACACTGTCTGGCGGTGAGCGCAACCGCTTGCAGCTTGCTATGGCACTGAAGCAGGAGGGCAATGTGCTCTTGCTCGACGAGCCTACCAATGACATCGACGTGAACACGCTGCGTGCTCTGGAGGAAGGTCTTGAGGGCTTTGCCGGCTGTGCTGTGGTCATCAGCCACGACCGTTGGTTCCTCGACCGTATCTGTACGCATATCCTTGCCTTTGAGGGCAACGGCGAAGTGTACTATTTCGAGGGCAGCTATTCCGACTACGAGATAAACAAGGCTCGTCGTCTTGGCAATGAAGACATAAAGAAAGGCAGATACAGAAAGCTGATAGAAGACTAAAGGATTAGAAGAAAAGCGAGGGCATTCCGCGAAAAAAACGGGGTGCCCTTTAGTTATGAAGTTATCCTTGCATAGTTAATACTGATGGGCACCCCTTAGCGGCAACGACTTGCCGTCGTCAGTAACTACAAACAATCTATTACCACATTCTTTTTTTAAAGAAAAGATACACATCGTTGATGCCTCACGGCATGGTATCTTATCTGATAAATAGATTGAAATATGTGTATCTCCGTTTGCGAATATATGCAATTCCGTTTAGGTTGTCAAGTTTATCAGGATGTTTGTTGTCTGATTTCAGTAATCTTAACATTGTTTGGGAACACGTGTTTATTTGCCCATTTTGCGTTTTCGCCGTTTATAGCATTTTGCATAGTCGCAGAGTCCGCATGTATATTCCAGCTTCTTAACGTCAGGTCCGAGTCCTATTACTCCGCTCACGCTCTTTATAGGTATCATCAGCGACGACTCCGTCAGATGTACGCCGCACGGCTCCTTGGTGTGTAAGAGCGGAAAGAGCAGCTGCTGCTGGCTGACGTGCCATCCGCAGTAGCCGGGACTGAACCTGTTGGTGTGTTTCCATCCTTTTGCGTTGATGTATATCTGCAGCCACCGCTCCATTATGTCAGCCGTCTTTTCCGCTATCACGCTTCCCATGCTGTCGGCTATAAACACCCTCAGCATGTCGCCCTCCGCCTCCAGTCTGCGCTGTAGAGCTTCGAAGGCAGTGCCGCTGGTGGCAACGAAGAAGGCGTAAGCCACGGAGCCGCGCAGCTGTGAAGTAATAATTCTTCCCACGCTGAATGTCGTCCCTTCCACGGAGAGCAGTTTCTCCTCCGTGTTCAGTTCTCCCCCTTCTATAACGGTAAAGCAGAATCTGGGCTGCAGGATGTTCCTAACGGTAGCTTTCATCTCGTTCATCTCCGCAAGGATGTCCTCTCCCGGCGTGTTCTCTCCATAGCCCATCTGTATGAAGATCTCCTTGTCGGCAATGTCGAGGTCGTCGTATGTCAGTTGTTTTTCAAACATCTTAAGTAATTTATTCTTGTTTCGTATAGACAAGTCTCCTTGTCAGCTCGTCAAGTGTCTTGCAGGTTTTACACTTGCGAACCCTGTCATTTCATATATCCTGCAAAGATATCAATATTTCTCTTCTTGTGCGGAAGGGTTATGACCTTTAAACCACAAAAAAATATAAAAAAGACATAAATCCGACATTTCAGACACTTTTTTATGTTGTAAAAGAAGAAAGGATAAGTCAATAATGACTATATTTGCGGTCGTTAAGGAAACAAACGATATGGCAATGGAACAAAAAGAACTCAGCGTAAACATAGACTACCTTATAGAAAACGGTCTGGTAAACTATACCGATGGTGATATGGTGCTTATCAGCAATACCAACCGTTCGCCGGTGGAGAGCACCGTCAGACTGGAGATGGTGACGATAGCCTACGTGGAAAGCGGCATGATGCAGTGCGACCTGAACGGCAAGACGATAAAGGCAGGGAAGGGCGACATAGTGGTATGTTCGCCAAATTCATTCGTGGACAACAGCATGAGCAGTGCGGATTTCAGCAGTAAGATAGTAGGACTTTCCTACAAAGCTATGCAGCGCAGTCTGCTTATGAGCAAAGACGTGTGGAACCTGATGGCATACGTGGCGGAGCATCCTGTGATCCATCTATCTGATGCCGTAGTGGAGATGATGAACAAATACCACGCCCTGTTGTCCTACAAATTAGAGCACCCCCATGGCTATTACCATCGTGAGATAATGCAGTCGCTTTTTCATTGCATGTTCTATGAGCTTGCTGCCATTATCTCCCCTTTGATTGAGGACAGGAAACCGGCAGTGGCGCAGCGGCAGGGAGAGCTGCTCTTCCGCAAGTTCATCAAGCTGCTGTCGAGCTATGAAGCCACCGACCGTTCCGTCAAGGGATATGCCGAGAAGCTGTGTGTCACACCGAAATATCTATCCACCGTGTGTAAGTCGGTGAGTGGAAAGACAGCCCTTGAGTGGATTCACGATTTCCTTGCCGATTCCATTACGCACAAGTTGAAATATACCGATGTGTCGATAAAGGAGATAGCCGACGAGCTTGGCTTCCCGAACATCTCATTCTTCGGCAAATTCGTGAAGAGCCGTTTCGGCGTTTCCCCCAAGGAATACAGGATAAGGCTGCAAAACGGAGAGATGGGGAAATAAAAACCTTTACAAAATACGTTACATTTTGCATAGTACCGGCGTCATTATAGAAAATACGCATGTACTTATGAAGAATACTATATTGACCCTGTTTGCCGCCCTGCTCGTCGGAATGCCGATGAAGGCTGGCGATATATATGTCTCTCCGGCAGGAAACGACCTCTCCGCCGGTACGTCGGCATCACCATTGCGCACTCCTGCCGCTGCCTTGAAGCTGGCAAGAGAATGGCGTCGTCTGCAAAAGAAAGACGTAGATGGAGGAATAAACATACATCTTGAGGGAGGTGTTTACCAACTTACGAAGCCTCTCTTCCTGCGTCCGGAAGATTCCGGCACGGCAGACTCGCCAACCATAGTCTCGGCAGATGCAACAGAAGCGGCGGTGATAAGCGGCGGACAGCCCTTGAAGGGCTGGACAAGAGGATGCACCGATAGCAGAGTGCCGCAGGAGATACGTGGCAGAGTGTGGGTTGCCGATGCTCCGATGGCAGGCAACAGAATAGTCTATTGCCGCCAGCTATGGGTAAACGGCCACAAGGCAGTAAGGGCACAGCAGGGAAAGTATGGCGAGATGACAAGGATGAAAGACTTCGACGTGAAGTCGCATACCATAACAATCCCCACACCACAGGAAGACCTCAGCGGTGCCCGTGAGCTGGAGATGACCGTCCATCAGCGTTGGGCTATAGCCGTCCTTCGTGTAAAAGAGATGAAGAACCTGGGCAACGGGCTGACGCAGGTGTCGTTTCATGAGCCGGAAAGCCAGCTTGAATTTGCCCATCCGTGGCCGCAGCCGGTGATAGACGGCGAGAAAGGCAGCTCGTCATATTTCCTGTCCAATGCCCCACAGCTGCTCGATGAGCCGGGTGAGTGGTATCAGGATTATCCTTCAGGCAAGATATACTATCTGCCGAGAGAGGATGAAGACATGGCGAAGGCAGAAGCCATAGTGCCGGTGCTTGAGAATCTGCTGACCGTCGACGGTACAAGAGAGCGCACCGTTCACGACATACAATTCAGAAACATCACATTCTCTCATGCCGCATGGACAAGACCGTTGACCGAAGGACTTGTCACGTTGCAGGGCGGCTTCCGTATGATAGACGCCTATAAGCTCCCCGAACCGGGACTGCCGGAGAAAGCCTCTCTTGAAAACCAGGCTTGGATAGCCCGTCCGGAGGCGGCGATAACGGTGCGTCATGCTCAGGGAATAGACTTCCGGAAGTGCCGCTTCGAGCACCTCGGAGCCACGGCACTCGACTATGAAACTGCTGTAAGCCGTTCAACCGTCAGCGGAAGCCGCTTTACGGACATCGGCGGCAATGCCATGCTCATAGGACATTTCCCGGATGGAGGCTTCGAGACCCATGTGCCATACAAACCGGCAGTAGCAGGAGACCTGTGCGACAACATCACAATCTCAGACAATGAGGTCTGCGACGCCACCAATGAAGACTGGGGCTGCGTGGGAATAGGAGCCGGCTATGTCAGCAATATCAACATCAGCAACAACGAGGTGCACCATGTCAACTACTCCGGCATCTGCGTAGGGTGGGGGTGGACACCACGGGAAAGCGGGATGTGCAACAACCGGATAATAGCAAACTACGTTCATGACTTTGGCAGACAGCTTTATGATGTGGGCGGAATATACACCCTGTCGTATCAGCCAAATTCCGAGATAAGATATAATAGGATAGAAGATCTCTGCGAGGCACCGTACGCCACAAACGAGAGAGCCTTCTATATATACTTCGATGAGGCGACCGACGGATACACCGTTACCGACAACTGGTGTCCGAAGGAACTCTTCGGCTACAACCAGCCCGGACCAAAGATGGTCATCAAGGGCAACGGACCGAAGGTGGACAGGAGGATAAAAGAAAAAGCAGGACTGAAAAAACAAGAAAACAAAAAATAATGCACTTATGAAACCAACAAACTATCATCTCTTCGACTTCATGGATTTCGATCTGGAGCTGAAGAAGAACGAGTCTTTGTGGAAGGCGTACAAGCCGACTGCCGTAGTTGAGAAAGACGGAGATATCCTTGTCACCGTGCCTTTCCAGAAACAGGTGTTGGCAAACGATATGGCTCCCGACACCAATGTGGCGCAAGAAACACATACGTTGATAATCAGACAGTATGAACCGGGAATAATCCGACTGTTCATGGGCTTTGACGGCGAGCAGCCTTCCGACACGTCGGAGATGCTGCAGATGAGCGCAAGAGTAAAGCACTCACCGTTGCATGCCGAGCTGAAAGACGACCAGTGGGTTATAACCGACAATGGCGGCGTGTGCCGTGCCGTAATAAACATGCAGCAGCCGGTGCTCGACAGATGGAGCGAGCTGTTGCCGGACCCCCAGGAGACACTTGACCTGCGTCTCTTCCCGGATGGCAAGCATGAGGTAAGACTTGCTGCCTACGACCATTTCTCGCCACCACGCTATGATGCGCTGCCGTTGGGCTACTGCAAGACGGATGGCAAGAACGACCGTGCCACACTATCGTTCGAATGCAAGCTGAACGAGTGTTTCGCCGGTACGGGTGAACGTTTCGAGAAGATGGACCTGAGCGGACAGACCTTCTTCCTGAAGAATCAGGACGGACAGGGAGTGAACAACCGTCGTACGTATAAGAACATACCGTTCTATCTGTCAAGCCGCATGTACGGCGTATTCTATCATACCACAGCCCACAGCAAGCTGTCATTAGCCGGCATATCAACGCGCTCCGTTGAGTTCATGAGCGACCAGGCACTCATCGATGCCTTCATAATAGGCGGTGACACGGTGGAAGAGATACTCCGCGGCTACCGCGACCTCACAGGCTATCCGTCGATGCCGCCGCTGTGGAGCTTCGGCGTATGGATGAGCCGTATGACATATTTCAGTGCCGACGAAGTGAACGCCATCTGCGACCGTCTGCGCAAGGAGCATTATCCATGTGACGTTATCCATCTCGACACGGGATGGTTCAAGACCGACTGGCTCTGCGAATGGAAGTTCAACGAGGAGCGCTTCCCCGACCCGAAGAAGTTCGTGCAGGACTTGCTCAAGAAGGGCTTCAAGGTGTCGTTGTGGCAGCTGCCGTATGTGGCAGAGGATGCAGAGCAGATAGACGAGGCACGCAAGAACAACTATATCTGCAAGCTCACAAAGCAGCAGGATTCCGAAGGCTCCAACTTCTCCGCCCTCGACTATGCCGGAACCATCGACTTCACGAGCGAGAAAGCCACGGAGTGGTATAAGGGCTTGCTGAAGAGACTGCTCGACATGGGAGTGAAGTGTATAAAGACCGACTTCGGCGAGAATATCCACATGGATGCAACATATGAGAATATGTCGCCGGAACTTCTCAACAACCTCTATGCTTTGCTCTATCAGAAGGCGGCATACGAGATAACAAAAGACGTGACTGGCGACGGTATCGTGTGGGCACGTGCCGCATGGGCTGGTTGCCAGCGCTATCCTCTGCACTGGGGTGGCGACTCTTGCAGCTCGTGGGACGGACTTGCCGGTTCGCTGCGTGGCGGACTGCATTTCGGACTCTCCGGCTTTGCCTTCTGGAGCCACGACGTGCCGGGATTCCATACGCTGCCCAACTTCATGAATTCCGTGGTGCAGGATGATGTGTATATGCGCTGGACGCAGTTCGGTGTGTTCTCCTCACATATCCGCTATCATGGCACCAACAAGCGTGAGCCTTGGTATTATCCTAACATAGCACCGATGGTGAAGCGCTGGTGGAAGCTGCGCTACAAGCTTATACCTTATATATTAAGAGAGAGTGAGAAGGCAACACACAGTGGATCAACCATCGTGCAGGCACTTATCTTCCACCATCCGGAAGACAACAACTGCTGGCACATCGACGATGAGTATTACTTCGGCGATGACTTCCTTGTGGCTCCGGTGATGAGCAGCGACAACTGCCGCGACATCTATCTGCCGGAAGGAGAATGGGTAGAGTTCTTCACCGGCGACCGCTTCTCGGTAAGCGACGGCGGCAAATGGCTGAAGGACATAGAGACACCGCTCGACCGTATGCCGGTGTTTGTGCGCAAGGGTGTCGTAATCCCCGTTTATCCGGAGGATGTAGACAGCACCGACGATATGGACATGAGCAAGGTGGAGAACATTATCATCGACGACAATTTCAAGGGAATAACATTCTAAGGGCAACTCGGACGGTTCTGACATGACTTCTTAAAGCTCCAGGAGCTTGCAGTCATCTCAGAACTCCCGATTCATCCTATAACATAAAAAAAGAAACATCATGTGGAAACCCAATTTAGAAGAAACAAAGAAACATTATATAGACTGGTGGAACCATAAAGGCATAGTGCTCAATATGTGGGAGCACTTCCAGGAGGGTGTGAAGCCCCATGCCGACGTGCCGATGCCACCGGCTCCGAAATCGCTCGACCAGAAATGGTTCGACCCGGAATGGCGTGCCGAATATCTCGACTGGTACGTGGCACACAGTTCCATGAAGGCTGACATGCTGCCGGTTGCCAACACGCAGCTTGGTCCCGGTTCGCTTGCAGCAATACTCGGCGGCGTGTTCGAAGGTGGAGAGGATACCATCTGGATTCATCCGAACCCTAACTATACCGACGACATAAAGTTCGACATCAACGACCCGGCAAACAAGAACTGGCAGTTGCACAAGGACTTGCTGCGTGCCTGCAAGAAGAAAGCTGCCGGCAACTACTATGTGGGCATGCCCGACCTGATGGAAGGCATGGACGTACTCGCTGCAATGAAAGGCACCGACAAGGTGCTGCTCGATACCGTGATGCAGCCGGAAGTGCTGGAGCGACAGATGCAGCAGATAAACGATATCTATTTCAAAGTGTTCGACGAACTGTACGACATCATCCGTGAGGGCGACGAAATGGCGTTCTGCTATTTCTCTTCATGGGCACCGGGAAAGATGACAAAGCTGCAGAGCGACATCTCTACAATGATCAGCGTGGAGGATTACCGTCGCTTCGTGCAGCCGTTTATCCGTGAGCAGTGTCAGAAGATAGACTATACCCTATATCATCTCGACGGCGTGGGGGCAATGCACCATCTGCCCGCTTTGCTTGAGATTGAAGAACTGAACGCCATACAATGGACACCGGGAGTCGGCGAACCGCAGGGCGGCTCACCTAAGTGGTATGACCTCTACAAGAAGATTCTTGCAGGAGGAAAAAGCATCATGGCTTGCTGGGTTACACTCGACGAACTGCGTCCGTTGCTCGACAACATCGGTGGTAATGGTGTGCATTTGGAGATGGATTTCCACAACGAAGACGAGGTGGAGAAGGCTATGCGTATAGTAGAGGAATACCAGGAGAGTGCCGACGAGCCGAAAGAGGACGACAACACTATCCGTATCAACAAGACCATGACACCCGACGAGGAGGTGATGGCTATCATCGACAAGATAGAAAGCGAGGATGCCAATGCCGCTTCTGCCGCTGACGACAAGATGAAAGCCCTGCCTCTCAAGGCTACAACTCTTGGCAGACCGTCGATGGATGCCGTGGCAAAGGAAAGGATATTCGTTCTCGACGGTGCTACAGGAACCACTATCCAGCAGTATAAGCTCACCGAAGAGGAGTTCCGCGGAGAGAGATTCAAAGACTTTGACGGGGAACTCCGTGGGGCAAACGACTTGCTTGCACTTACTTATCCGGAGGTCGTGACAAGTATGTACCGCCGCTTCCTTGAGGCTGGTTCAGACCTCATCACCACAAATACGTTCAATGCACAGCGCATCTCGCTTGCCGACAAACATCTGCAGGACTATGCAAGGGAGATAAACCTTGAAGCTGCCCGACTGGCAAGGAAGGAGGCTGATGCCTATACACTGATGAATCCGCGTAAGCCTCGTTATGTGCTTGGTGGCGTCGGTCCTACAAGCAAGACCCTGTCTATCGGGGAAAGTGCGGAGTTCAACGAGAAGATTCTTCACGATGCCTACTATGAGCAGATAGAGGCTTTGATAGATGGTGGCGTGGATGCCGTGCTTATAGAGACAATATTCGACATAGAGAATGCCAAGGTTGCCTTGCAGTGCTGTAAGGAAGTGATGCTGAAGAAAGGCTTCCGCTTGCCTATAATGATGAGCTTCACTGTGGCAAGCGAGGATGGACACAACATGCTCGGACAGTCGGTAGTGGACTTTGTCAAGAGTCTTAATGACGACAGCGTGTTCTCCGTAGGACTGAACTGTTCGCTCAATGCCGCCAAGATGACACCTATCATCCAGCGTATGGCTGCCGAGACCGGCTATTATATAAGTATGTTCCCGAATGCGGGATTGCCGGACGAACACGGTCACTACCTCGACACGCCAAAGATGATGCAGGCTGAGGTATGGCCAATCGTTGAGGCTCATCTGCTGAACGTGGTTGGTGGATGCTGCGGTACTGACGATCTGCATATCCGTGAGATAGCAAAGCTCGTGCAGCCGATAGAAGGATTGTTCATTACTCCTCACTATCCTGGTGAGGGGGGGACGGTAAGAGTTGGTGGTTCTGGAAGCTCTGGGGCTTCAAGTGTTCATAGAGCTTCAAGTGAGCATGGTATTTCTAAAACTTCTATAAGTTCTGGTGCTCCTGTAAAAGAAGAGAAATGCTCCTGCGGCATCGACCACGATGCCGCCCCTGCAACAACAGCCAAGCCGAAGGGCAATGCCGCAGAGGAAGTCTTTGAAGCTATCCTTGCTGGAAAGGGCGACAAGGCTGCCGACGCCACCAAGCGTGCTCTTGATGAAGGCGTGGCTCCACAGGACATCATCAACGGACAGATGATACGTGCCATGAGCCAGGTGGGACAGAACTTTCAGGACGGTAAGGCTTTCGTGCCGCAGCTGCTGATGGCAGGACGTGCCATGAAGGCGGCTCTTGAGATACTGAAACCGCTGCTTGCCGGACAGGCTTCCACAACGCTGGGACGTATCGTTATAGGAACGGTAAAGGGCGACCTGCACGACATCGGCAAGAATCTCGTTGCCTCCATGCTTGAAGGCTGCGGCTTCGAGGTGAAGAATATCGGTATCGATGTGCCGAGCGACAAGTTCGTTGAGGCTGTAAAAGACTATAATGCCGACATTCTCTGCATGAGTGCGCTGCTTACAACCACCATGACATATATGAAAGATGTTATCCAGGCTCTTGAAGATGCCGGAATACGCCAGAACGTGAAAGTGATGGTTGGCGGTGCTCCCGTAACACAAAACTTTGCTGACGAAATCGGTGCCGACGGCTATAGCGACAACGCAAACTCTGCCGTTGCCGTAGCCAAGGAACTGATGGGAAAATAAGACAAATACAGATAGGAAATAAAACGAATAAAACAATAAGACCCACCCTTGCCATCCCCGACGGGAGCTGGGTGGGTTTAAAACTACAAAACCTATGAATACTCAAAATCTTGATGCACTTGATTGGATAATCCTTGTCGCTTACTTTGTGGTGCTCATTGCCATTGGCATGTGGGCAAGTTCAAAGGCAAAGAAAAACGGCAATATGTTTCTTGCCAGCCGTTCTCTGCGTTGGCACCATATCGGTTTCTCAATGTGGGGGACAAATGTCGGACCGTCGATGCTTATCGCTTCGGCAAGTGCCGGCTTCTCTTGCGGCGTGGTATCGGGCAACTATGCCTGGTATGCCTTTGTGTTCATCGCACTGCTTGCCTTTGTGTTCGCACCGCGCTATCTTGGCACAGGAATTTCCACGCTTCCGGAGTTTATGGGACTGCGCTTCGGCGACTCCACACGTAATATCCTTGCGTGGTATACCATCGTAACGATACTCATCTCATGGCTTGCGCTGACGCTTTTTGCCGGCGGCATCATCATCCGGCAGGTGTTCGGCATGCCGATGTGGCTGTCGGCATTGCTGCTGCTTGCCATATCAGCATTCTTCACTATGCTCGGCGGACTGAAGGCTGTTGCCTACACCAATGTCTATCAGATGGTGTTGCTCATCCTCGTGTCGGCAACGCTCACCGTAGTCGGAATATGGAAGCTCGGCGGCGAATCCTTCTCGCAGGGTGTGTCGATACTCGCAAACCCGGACATCGTGCCGTCAAACTACTGGAACCTGTTCCAGCCCAACAGCGACCCTGGCTATCCTTGGCTACCTATCATCCTTGGCTATCCTGTCATGGGAGTATGGTTCTGGTGTACCGACCAGTCGATGGTGCAGCCGGTGCTTGCCGCAAGAAGTCTCAACGAGGGACAGAAAGGCGCGAACTTCACAGGCTGGCTGAAGATACTCGATGTGGCAATCTATATCCTTCCCGGTGTGGTTTGCTTCGCTATGGTCAAGACTGGGTTCTTCGGCAACGTGCAGGTAAATGCCGATGATGCCTATTTAAAGCTCGTCTACGAGCTTTTCCCTGCCGGTATGGTAGGATTGGTGCTCGCCGTGCTTACGGCGGCTCTGATAAGCACTATCGGCTCTGCCCTGAATGCCTTGAGTACGGTGTTCACTATGGATATATATGTGAAGAACATCCGTCCGAAGGCTACACAGGATGAGATCCGCAAGACAGGACGCATCGTGACGGTGCTTGGAGCATTGGTTTCTATCGTAATAACGGTTGCCGTAGACGGTATAAAAGGCATGGATCTCTTCAATGTGTTCCAGTCTGTGCTCAGTTTCATCGCTCCGCCGATGGCGGCAGTATTCCTGATGGGTGTATTCTTCAAGCGTTGCACCACGCTTGCCGCCAACCTGACGCTCACTTTCGGTACCGTGTTCAGCATCGGCACGGGCATCCTCTATCTTTGGGTGATACCGGGCTTTGCTGAGGCTGTGCATTTCATGCTCCTCTCGTTCTACATCTTCGTGGCGCTGATAGTGATGATGTTCTTCGTGAGCATCTACGACAAGAAGGCAAACGAGAAACATGTCATCGTGGCTGTCAACGAGAAACCGGGCAAGGGTGTCATCATTGCGTGGGCTGCGCTTGCTGTGGTTATGATTGCCCTCTACGTGTTCTTCAACGGCAACTGATAAGATAGTAGCACAGAAAATAATCGGATAAAGAAAAACGCCCTGCAAATGTTTTCACACTTGCAGGGCGTTTAACTTTAATAAGATAGTGAGTTTCTTAGTTGTCTAAAGGTTAGAAATCTTCGTCACTATAATCTCCATCTTTTTCTTCTACGATGCCGAATCCATGGCTTTTGTCACCGTCGGGAGTCCAACCGCTGGTACCAGTGCCAGGAAGATCCGGGCTACTTGGACCGCTTGGACTGTTTGAACTTCCAGCCATTATCTGTGAGGACTCCATTTCTATAACGTTAATCTCGGGAGCAAAATATTTCTTCTTTTTCATATTGTCGTTCTTTTTATTTCTTTACCACTACTTTGTTGTTTACGATATACACACCCTTCGGCAACTTGTTGACGTTGTTGGTGTTCATGCGCACGCCGCCAAGGTTGTATATGCCGGTGTTTGTATTCTGTTTGCTCTCCTCAATCACCCGGATGCCAGTTGTACCATCCAAGCCGTTGCCATCAAGCGAGAACATCAACATTCTGCCAGAAGGAGCATCTTCCTTGAGCCAGCAGCGGTAAGCCTTCACGTTGTGATCCTTATTTGTGTGAACCAAGTCACCCTTGCTGAACATATAGGAATCCTTTGATACCACAGTCGGATTGCTGTACGAACCAGTGTAAGTCATTCCTGTTCCATAAGCTGTGTGTTCCAGTTCGGATGTCTGATCATCATAGTTGATGCCTGTAGCTACATATATTGGACCATTGAGAGTCTTAGTATCTTTATCAATGGTGTATGTATAGTTGCCGAGCGGCTCCTTTGTAGGATATATTATATAAGGAGTGTTCTTCTTCAGCACTACGTCCTCACCGGCTACGTTTACCGTAGAGAACTTTATCCAGTTGTCTTCCAAGGCTCTGAATTCCGCCAACTGTGTACCCTCACCGAAGGCTTCCTTCACCTGGGCAGCAGTCATGTCAACGGGAAGAATGATAGAGTTCCATTTCTTCTTGTCGTCGGTAGTACTCTTGGTGAATGTACGGCGGAGCAGCATCTTGGCATTATTGTATGTCTTCTTCACGTTGAGAGTAGAGTCCTCATCAAGAACCAACAGGTCGTCGTATCCGTTGAGTGTACCGTCATCGTTCATGTCGGTACGCAGAGCGAAGCCTTTAATCTGAATATTATCAAGAGCTGACACCACGTCAACAGGTGTGATACGAACCTTATTGAACGACTTGGTAGGATTGAGCACGGCATAGCTGTCGCCCTCACTGCCTATAACATCAGCACCAAGAACCTTCCAGCTTGTAAGTTCTTCCTGCTTTTCATCATCAAGATAGGTGGTCAACTTAAGGACTTTGCCCAGATCTGCACCCAATCCCAAAGTCAGATTCCGGGTAACCATAACGAGCTGCTGTCCCTTATCTATAACTTTACCAATATTGACAGAGATTGTTGCGCCCCCCACGCTTGCTCCCAACGGAAGTGTCAAGTATGTGTCCATCGAGTCGTCAATCAAGTTGCCCAACTCGTCGTAGCCATTGCCAATGTTGGCAACATGGAACATCTTGGTGTTGGCAAAGTCGATGGATGCATTGGTGTTATTTGTAGACACCACCTGGGCGCCATATATAGGATTGGTAGTAGCGTTGTCTGCCTCAGCATCGGCTACATAGGCATAGTAGACGTTTAGCTGTGAGAGGTCGGCAGAAAGAACGCCTGTGTTATAAAGTACAATCTCATCAAACACACAGCCCGCAGGCACATCAACGTTCAGACACATCTTGCGAGTTTCCTCTTTACCGATAAGTCCCGCAGAAATGGCATCCCAATGGGTCGTTATGTCTCCAGTCACTTCCTTGCCTTTATTGTAGAGCTTGATGTTATAGAGCTTAAGCACATCAGCATCGAGTCCGGTAGCCTTGGCAGATACCACAAAACCAACCTTCATCTTGCCATTGAAAGCTCTTGCATTGCCATTCAAGCCATCAGCAAAGTTAGAGCCATCAGCAGTCTTGATGCCAACGAGACCTTTGTTGGCTGCCAATTCGATGCCTGGCTGACGGTATGTGAAATCGTTGAGTGAAGTAGTAAGCATGGCTGACCTGTTCTTCATTCCATCGAATATCTGAAGCAAACCACCGCCAAACTTATCGCTCAACACGTATTTAGACCCACCATCCTTATTGACAAGGATATTCACTCCGTGTTCCTCGGGAATATATGTAGGAGCATAGTTGAGGGTAGTCTCTTCATAACAACCATCTGCAGCTGTCGCACGGAAAACATACTCGCCGGGAAGAGACAAATTGCTTACCAAGCCTGTTGTGGCAACCACTTCAACAGCATCGGCACCCTTTGGATAGCTCTGGACATACCATGTCACATCAACATCCTTGTTGTGCTGCAACTGGAACTGATTGACACTTCCAGACACATCGCGGCTCGATGTGGCATTGATTGGACAATGATGAGAAGCAGCATCGGGAGCCATGCGGACAAAGGCGTAGTTGACGGAGGTGCCACCAATTTGTATTCCTGTGCCTTTGAAGTAAATCTTTGCTGCAGAAAAGGCTGCAGGAGCTTTCATAACGACTTCACCATCCTTGGTATCCTCAATCAGTCCAAGACCCAGGAGTTTATTAGAGATGTCATACTTGCCTATTTCTTTATTCTCTTTGTTGAAAAGTGTGAGTTCTATGCCTGATCCTACCGAAAGATTGGCGAGATTAAAACCATTGAACTTGAATCCCACTTCCGTTCCCTTAGGGAAAGCCTCCTCATTATCAGAAGGCTTGGCGTATACAGTAACTGGAGTTGATACTGGAACTAACACTCCTACTACAGCTGCATAGCCATTGGTAAGATTCTCATCAATCATATTACCACCCAATGTATTTGCACTCAATGTAAATGTTCCGCGCTTCTGTTCCTGAGCATACTTCGCAATACCATTCTCCTTATTATTGGTAATAGTATACTCACGAGCCTTGCCTACAAATGCATACTTGATATTTATAGCAGAGAGCAACTTGGCATCAACCCCACACTGAACAAGCTTGATTTCATCAAAATTGCCAGGGGCAGTAGCCATATACAATTTGTTTACCTGATCTGAACCAGGGAATGTCAGCAGCGACAAACCGAGTCCGGTGACAGACTTGCCTGTAGAAATAGACTGGAGGTCGCCTACCGCTTTGCCGTCCTTAAGAAACTGTATTTTGTAGAACTTTGCTAAATCGAGAGTAAGGATGCTTGCATCTGATTTTGCACAAATAACAAAACCAGCCTCTGTACCACCAGCATAATAATGCTGATTATCTTTAATGCTGATAATAGGACTTGCTACAACGGTAGCACCGACAAGAGCCGGAATCGTGGCATAATCATCCATATCATCATTACAAATGTTCTGAAGGTCTTTTGTTCCTGAAACCACTTCAACGCCATCAAAAAGGCTGTTGATAACACAACCAGGTCCTACGAGTGCACGACGGTTGTTAAAATAATTCTCCTTAGACGAATCTGAATCCTGCCAAACATTCTTCTCGCTTTTTTCCGCACCATTTACGGTTGCGGCATCCATTGACATAGTAAAAAGCAAGAGAGTTGCAACAAGACAAATACCCTTGATAATTTTTTTAGACATTCTTTAAGATTTGAATAAAATCGTTTCCTTTTTACATTAAAATTTATACCAATCAAATTTTTCGGTGCAAAGGTATATTGATTCCGTGGACCTAAGTTCATTGGGTAATGTTATGGTAAGCAAGAGTAAGTATGTGAAAGATGTAACTATCACACATACAGTTGTTTACCAAATATTCTTGGGGGGGGGAAGTAAGAACCCACAAAAAAACAAGAGAAAAAAGTAGGAAGTAAGCATGGTAAATTAAAGAGAAATCTTTAATTTTGTAGCAAATAAGATACGGACTGATTTACTGAAATGCCAATGAGAACAAAAATTATAATCTTTACTATCTGTGTTTGTGCAATTTGTGCCCACGCACACAACAACAATCTTTACAAACGTTTAGACTCTGTAATAGCCAATAGTGCTGTTTATGATTCTATCAAAGAAAAAAGACTAAAAGACATTCAGCTTGGTGCTAAATACGTGACCAACCCGGCAGACAAGCTGCGCATATATGAGAAGTTGGTCAATGAGTATAGTCCATACGTTTACGACTCGGCAATGGAGTATGTCCAAAGGGGAATAAACCTTGCCAAACAGACTGGCAATTCTGATTATTGCAACCGATTCCTGATTACAAAGGCAAGTCTGCTGATTGAACGAGGCTTCTATATTGAGGCGAAGGAAAGTCTGGACAATATCGAGATATCACAATCTGATGCAAAGCAAAATTTCCTTTTCTACTGCGCCCAGAGTTCACTTTATTACAATTTGAATGCCTATTGCCAGAAAATGGAGTTCAGCCAACATTATAACGAACTGTTCAAGGAATATATTGGCAAGGCACTATACTACTGTCCGAAGAATAGCGCAATGTATTATTATATGAAAGGTATTAACCTCTTTTTCTCAGGCAGGAGTATCAATGAGATTAGCGCTTCATTGAATAAGGCAATGCAAATGAGCGGACCGGAAAACCGCATGTACGGCAGGGCGGCATACGCTCTGTCGAAGGCTTACGGCAAGAATAAGCAATTGGAGCAGCAGGAACGTTATCTGCTGCTTGCGGCGATTAGCGATGTAATGTCGTCAAACAATGAGAGTCTGGCATTGCAGGATGTTGCTCTGTCGCTTTATAAAAACAAAAATGATCTTGACAAAGCCCAGAAATATATCAATCAAACATTGAAGGACGCACATGAATATAATAGTCGTCTGCAACGTGTGGAGCTATACGCCAACCTTAATGTCATACTGTCGGCTTACAACGAAAAACTCCAAAAAGAAGGCACTTGGCAAAAAGTGGCGATAATATGCATACTTTTGTTATTGGCAGCCATTGCTACTGCTGTAGTGTACATCAGCCGGAAAAACCATTTATTGAAACTGACGGAGAAGGAGCAGAAAGCCTTGACGGAACAGTTGAGCGCAATCAACAAACAACAGAAAAAGGACACAAAGCACTTCAGGACTCCAACGATGAGCTTAAAGGATCCAACAAAGCGCTTCAGGACTCTAACGATGAGCTAAAAGGCTCCAACAAAGCACTTCAGGACTCTAACGATGAGCTTAAAGGCTCCAACAAAGCACTGCAGGACTCTAACGATGAGCTTAAAGGCTCCAACAAAGCACTTCAGGACTCCAACGATGAGCTTAAAGGCTCCAACAAAGCGCTTCAAGACTCCAACGATGAGCTAATGAGCTCCAATAAAGCGCTTCAGAACTCCAACGATGAGCTAATGAGCTCCAACAAAGCGCTTCAGAACTCTAACGATGAACTTAAATACAACAACAATGAACTTAAATACAATAACAATGAACTAAAGAACTTTAACAACGAACTTAGGGACTCCAACAAAGCACTTAAAGACTCCAACAACGAGCTTCAGGACTCCAACGATGAACTTAACGGTTCAAACAAATCGCTTAGGGATGCCAACGATGAGCTTGAAAACACCAACGCAAAGCGAGAACTTATGGTCAATGCCTTTATCATGCTTTGCTATCAATATATCGAGCGGTTGGACAATCAGCGCAAACTAGTGATACGCAAGATCAGGGCAAATCAGCAGAAAGAGTTGCTGAGCATACTCTCGTCTTCAAAACGGAGTACCGAGGAGAATCAGAATTTCTTGTCGCAGTTCGACAAAATCTTCCTCTCGCTCTATCCATCGTTTGTAAAGGAGCTTAACACCTTATTGACGCCCGAGGCGCAAATCCAGCCAACGAAAGACAACGAGTTGACCCCAAGCTTGCGTGTAGCAGCCTTGGTGAGACTGGGCGTAACGGAGAGTCCCAAGATTGCCGGCATCCTCTCATACTCGCTGCAAACGATATACAATTATCGCTCCACACTGAAGAACAGCGCCATCGACAAAGAACACTTCGAGGAGAATCTGCAAAAGCTATGCTCCATCTATTAAACGCATATCAACAAAATAAGCTAACTCTGAACAGGGAAGTTTACACTCAGACAATGTTGATGGCAAGGTATCTGAAAATAGCATAACTCTTTGACAAGGATTTATGGGTGACACGATAACGAAGTCAGAAAAAAGAATGTTGGTTTTATGACGGTTGACACAACCACCATAAAGCCAACATTCTTTTTATGCCTATATAATAATATAATATGGTGGCAAAGCCACTATTCATCCACCAGCACAACGGTAACTCCGCGTGCAGCCTGTGCTCCCATGACAAGAGCCTGCTCTATGTCGGCGGTCTTCGAGGGTCCGCTGATGAACGTGCCGAAGTTGTATCGGTCATCCATCCAGATGCGGTCATAGGCATCGTGCATGTTGTTGACGATGTTCTTCCTGTCGAGCACTATTACAAGATACTCGGAGATGAAAAGCAATGCTTTCTCCTTCATTGTCTGCGGAATCCATATACAGCCGTTCTCGGCAACTCCCACTGTGCCTTGCACAATGGCTACATCGGTGCCGTTCAGGTCGTTTGCCTCTGCCACGGTATCCGGATTACGAAGTTCTAAGGCTGTGGAATCATTGCCGGCAGTATTGCCGGCTTTCAGTCCCTCCAGCGTTATTCCCTTTAGATTAGAGCAGAACACCTTAGCGTCAGGATAAGCTCTGCGCACCAGTTCATTGAGGTCGGCATCCTTCCGGACATCGTTGATGACATGACCGCCTACCGTCTCGGTCATCCTGACGAACTGTCCAAAGGTGTCTTCGTATTCGATGCCTTTTATCTCCTCCTTTGGCATATCGTATTGAAAGTGCGTGTTCTGGCGCAACTTATTCAAAAATTCTTCTTTCTTCATACTTTCTTTCAAATGAATCCTTCTTTTACTTCACCTTGCCTTCCTTCCACAGTTCATGGAATGATTTCTTGGCGAATTCAGGCATGGCATGGCCGATGCCCCATGCGTTGATATTACCTAAATGGGTGCAGCTGTCGGGCACGTAGTTGGCAAGCGGAGCGAATTTGAGTGCCGTGGTGTAGAGGGCAGGACGGTCGAACAGATACTCCATACCTGCCGACATTATTTTCTTTATAGGGTCGGCTTTTCCCAATTTCTCCAGACTCTGTCGCCATACATATATCTGTGACCCCGGACCTACTTTTGACGGACACACATTGTCGCAAGACAGACAAAGGGTGCATGCCGACACATTATCGCTGTATTTCTTCGGGTCGCGGAGCATGCCGAGGTTCACTCCCACGGGACCCGGAATGAGATACGTATAGCTGTAGCCTCCCGAGCGGCGGTATACGGGACAGGTGTTCATGCAGGCTCCACACCGCATGCACTTCAGCGTCTGCCAATGGTCGCTGTCGGCGAGCATGTCGCTCCTGCCGTTGTCCACGAGCACCACGTGCATCTCTGCTCCGGGACGTGCCTGGCGGAAATGGGATGTGAAGGCTGTGGTGGGCTGTCCTGTGGCGCTGCGGCAGAGCAAGCGTTGGAAGACGGCAAGCGACTTGTAGTCGGGTACCAGTTTCTCGATGCCCATAGCCACGATATGCAGCTTGGGCATAGAGGTGGTCATGTCGGCATTGCCCTCGTTCGTGCATACCACACAGTCGCCGGTGGCTGCCACACCGAAGTTGCATCCCGTCATGCCGGCTCCTGCCTGCATGAACTGGTCGCGTAGATGCAAACGGGCGCAACGGGTGAGATATGTAGGGTCGTAGTTTCCTTTTTCTTTCGATATTCCTTTCTCCTCAAACATTCTGCCCACTTCCTCCCGTTTGAGATGGATGGCAGGCATCACGATATGGCTCGGCTTCTGATGCAGGAGCTGGATGATGCGTTCGCCAAGGTCGGTCTCCACCACATCGATGCCGTGCTGCTCCAGATAGGGGTTCATCTCGCACTCTTCGGTGAGCATGGACTTCGACTTCACCATCTTCTTCACACCGTGGCTCTGCAGAATGGAAAGCACCGTCTCGTTGAACTCCGCGGCATCCTTCGCCCAATGCACCTTCACTCCGCGGCTCTCCAGGCAGTCGGAAAACTGCTCGAGATAGTCTGCCAGGTGGGTGATGGTGTGCTTCTTTATTTGCGAAGCCTGTTCGCGCAGGTCTTCCCACTCCGGCAGCTCCTGTGCCATCTTGTCGCGCTTCTCTCTTACCGACCAGAAGGTAGCGTCGTGCCAGCTGGTCTTCTCTGCATCCGCAATAAAGCGGGCAGCTCTCTTTGAATGTTCTGTGCTCATAATCCTGCGGCTAAAATCTGGACAACGTGGATGAATTTGATAGGCATCTTCTCTTTCTTGGCGATGCCAGCCATGTGCATGAGACATGAGGAGTCAGGCCCCGTCACGTATTCCGCCCCGGTGGCGATGTGCCTCTTTATCTTGTCCTCTCCCATACGGGTGGAAACGTCAGGCTCCTCGATGGAGAACATGCCGCCGAAGCCGCAGCACTCGTCCTTCCGCTCCGGCTCATGGATGGTGATGCCGTCGACAAGCTGCAGCAGGTCGATAATCTTGTTGAATGGCTTGACGTTGCATTCCGAGGACGACGACAGGTTCAGTTCTCTCACGCCGTGGCAGCTGTTATGCACACTCACGGGGTGTGGAAACTTTCCCGGCACCTCCTTCACCTTCAGCACGTCGTGGAGGAACTCCACTATATCCATAATCTTCCTGGAGGAGACACACTCGTGCTTGCCCTTCAGAATCTTGGGATAATACACTTTCACGTATGCAGCGCATGAGGCGGACGGAGCCACGATGTAGTCGTAGTCCTTGAACAGTTCGTCGAAACTCTCTATTACCTTCATCGACTTATCCTGGAATCCGGCATTTGCCATCGGCTGTCCGCAGCAAGTCTGTCGTTCTGGATAACCCACGTCAAGCCCGTAATGCTTAAGCAGCTTGTAAGTGGCAACACCTGCCTCCGGGTAGAGTGCGTCCACATAGCAGGGTACAAATAATCCTATCTTCATAGTCGTATTATAAATATTATCCGAATACGGAAATCTTTTAAATGATAATCTTTTCTTTCTGAAGTTCTGCACTTCGCTGATTTATAATATGTTAGTGGCGTCAGCGCCATTAAGCTTCAGTCAACGTATGCACGACTCTTATACAAAATTCTATAAAATACTTGATATACACAAGCATTTCCTGCGAAATGTTGTATGCATACATTGAAAAAACCTGAATCGGTAATGCCGACTTTCATGAACCTACCACGCTAACTCGCAAAATGAGGGTTAGCGTGGTAGGCTCTCTACTCTCTAAATTTGGGCTTAATTCATATTACTCCGTCTTTATGCTCTCCACCGGGTTCTCCGTGGCTACATGCCACGACTGTGCCACTACCGTAAGAACAACTACAGCCGATACGCCCACGAAGCTCAGCGGGAAGAGCCACCAATAAATCGGCGTGTGCTCGGCGAAGCTCTGCAGCCATTGGCGGCTCAGCCAATAGCCGTTTTTGTCCTTGAAATGCCCTTCGATGATTTCCGAGCGAGTGAATCCGTCGGCCAGCGTGGCTTGAAGTCACGCTCCACAGGCAGGTCGATATCATTGGCAAAGCGCATCACGATGATGCCTGGTGCAGCCTTCAAGCGATACACTCTGTGCTTGTAAACCTTCTTCTTCTCATCCTCGCCCACAACAAACTCAATGCTCTCGTCGGTTTCGAAGAGAGCATCCAGATGCCGCTGTCTGTCGTCCCACTCATGCGGGCCGAAGTCGTGCTTGTACTTGATGTAGTAATGGGTGAAGCGAGACATCTTTTTACATTTGCTTAATCATCCCCTCCACATACCTGACTTCATCAGAAGTCAAGTCGTACTTCTCATAGAGGGCTGCGTCCGTCCAAGCTTGGCTGAAGTCCTGCATCGGCACGAAGTGATAGACACCAGCCATCGCATCCTGCGTAATCTTCATCGACGAGACGAGCAAGCGGAAGAGGCGTGTCTTCAGATAGCTGATGAAGTTCTGGGCTTCTGTCACAGTGTCGAACTTGGCATAGAGGTAGGTCTGCGAGCAAACGGCAGGAGTATCAACCAAGATTGGCTCACCCAGCACTATTTGGTCGTTTCCTGAGCCGCCAGCCTTGGGAATAAACACCTTTATGGCATCTATGTCATCGCTGTTCTTGCGGATGTCGGTTCTTCTGACAAATCCCGTAAGCCTGACATTGTGGCCCCAATAATAGAGCTTTATGTCAAACTCATTGGTCTGTTCATCGCTTACGTCAAATGGATGCTTCTTGCTGGTCTTAGGATTCGTCGGAATGCCAAAAGGCGTATCCGACGAGATGATGGACTCCACAACGCCACGATTCTCCGTGCGAGCCTGCTGCATCACCTTGTCAACAATCTTGGCCAGTTTCGGCTCTCTGATGATAACGTCGAGGTCTTTCAGAATCAACTGTGCAGACTCTGTATCGCCCTTCTTGACCAGCGAATAATTGCACTCACCCTCGTGCTCGGCATCGTTCAGGTAGAAGCACACGCCGCCTTTTATCTCTACATCCTTGGGGAAAAGTTCGCCAGCGTCGTTGAAGGCCGTCAGATGTGACACCGTTCCGCAAGTAAGCATTTCCTTTCTGAATGGGTCAAGCAGGTTGGAGCGACCGCCAGTGAACCACTTCGATGGAATGATAAGCGTGGAGAACGGGCTTGACAGTGTCTTTGCCGCCATGCTGAAATCTTGGAATATCGGCGCATCGTTAGTGCCGCCAGAGCCGCCCTCGTCCTGATACGGAGGATTGCCCACTGCTACAGTTATTCCCATATTCTTTATTCTTTCTATAATCTCATCGCCGTGTGGGCCGATGAGGTCGTATGAATTAAAATTGCTTGCTATGTTTTCTATCGGCATCCCCAACGACTCATACACCTTGCGAGTGAACTCGTAGGCGATAGACGATGTTGGGATGGAGTAAATTTTGTCTTTATATTCGCTGCCAAACTTTTGCAAGATGGCATAGGCAAACTCGCCCTCCTTGGAGGCTATATCGAGGAATTTCGCGTCTTTGCCAATACGCTCTCGCGGTATCTGACGGAGCATTCTTTGCGCTACGTCAACAGGTGTCACCACCTCCGAATCCGACCAGCGGCCAAACTGCTTCATTGCAGTCTCTACTCGCTCGAAAGCCTCCTTGTCTGGGTCGTTGGCAAGGTCGTTGATGTTCTGGATTTTGTAGTCAAGTTCATGCAAGACGTGAGGATTCATGTGATGCTGCATCAAAGCGAGTGCCTGTGGCCTTAATCCCAGATTCTTGGCAATGCGCGGGTTATTGTTGCCTTCAGCGATGGCAACCAACACATCTCCCAGCGAAATGACGCGTTTTTCAGTCAGGAAAGCAAAGAAGAGAATACGAGAGTAGAGCGTAGCCATACGTTTCCTGAACTTCGTGTCCTCGTCAACCTTTTCTTTGTCCGACTTCGTTGATGCAGAGGTGTCATCTCCCTTTGCAGGCTCTGTGTCGCCTGTGTCAACAACGTCATCACCCTCGCCCTCGACAGGGTTCAATTTCAGACCGCCTCGCGTACCTATAGATTGCTGCCGCATAATCTCTTCGCGCAGCACATCTATGTCGAGCAGGGATGCGTCAGCAGGTATGTCCATTGCTTCATCAAGCACGCTTCGCTCGCTGTTATATTTGCGAATGAAGGCCATGATGTCGCTGGGCGTTACCTCCTGCAACTTATCCTTGTTGAGCCACACAATGGGAGAGACCTCCAGCTCTCGCTTTATGCGCTCCAGCAGATTGCTGTTGCCGTTGGCATCTGTATTGATGTCGTAGATGTGGGCGCGCAGTTCCTGCAGGAAGAACATGCGGTCAGGGTCGAAGTCAACGAGCAGCGTCTGTGGCTTCATGTTGCGCTTGGCCACCCGTCCATCTTCATCCATGTATGTTGCCACGTATGGGTTCTGTAGGCGGAAGATGGCTTGGTCGTACTCCTGCGGTGAAGCCGTATCTTTCAGATAGAGCATCGTGTCCCATTCTGGCACAGTGGAGCCTGTCAGCATTCGCTGAACGGTCAGCGTCAGCGTTTTAATGCCGTTAGCCTCGCAATCGGCTATCTCCTTCTTTACGTCAGAAAGATTGCGATAAGTCTTTTCATCCTCTACACCTGTGATGTTCAGTATCTTGTATCCAGCAAGATTCTTGAACACGCCTTGATTCTGGCGTATCAGTACTTCCATAGCATCGCAGGAAGCACGGAATGGCAGCACCATCACTACGTGCCGACAAAGTTTGCCCTGCTTGATGCGTTCATTATCAAGGAAGCCCATGACGTTTTCATCCTCCTTGCTACCGTCAATGACTTGCAGCAGATCGAGCACTTCTTTCTCATGCCTGAACTGCTTGTGACCACCATCTGTATTCTTCTGGATGGACAATGGACGGAAAAGTTCTTGGAAGGCAGTCGTGATGCCTGCCTCCTTTAGCTCTTCCAGTTTTTGCAAAGAAGAGGAATTGAGGTGGAAAGCAAACCTGACCATCTGCGGGAAGCCGAAATAGGGATTCTCCCATTCCTCTTTCTCGTCAAGATTCTGTGCGTCCCACTCCTGGCTGGCCTTTATGATGTCGGTGAACTGGCAATAGCTGATGATGTCATCTTCCGTAAATTCGCTACCCATCAATATGCGGTAAGGCGTGCCAGAAAGATGCAGCTGCACTTTCGCTTTCAGTTGTTTTGTCTGCTCCAGCAGGTCTTCTACTGACTCGTCATTATGTTTCTTCTCTTGCTTCAGTATCTTTTTGTTCGATGGCTTTGCCAGCACAGAACCATAGTGCTCCGCGCGAGCACCAAAGTGGGTCTCGTCAACAATCAGCAGGTCGATGGCATTCTTGAACAGTTGTTTGTGCCGTTCTTTGATTTTAGGGCTGCTCAGGTCTTGCAGCGTCAGGCACACGACCAACTTCTGATGGTTGCGCTTGGCATCTGAAATCAGCCGATGGTTATGCTTCAAGTCCTCGCTGGAAACGTATTGGTATTCCTCAAAGTTCTTGAACTTCTCGACAGTTTTTTCCCATTCTGATTTTACATCTGCCTTCGCCGAGACTACTAGAACCAAGTCTGACTTCCTCAGCTTTTGAGCACAGCACATCGCCGTAAAACTCTTGCCAAAGCGCATCACGGCATACATCAGCAAATGGGTGCGACGCTTGTTGTTGACGGCATCGTCGAAACGCCTTATTGCATCCTCTTGGTTGGGGCGTGGTGTGAGAGGCACTTCATCGCGTGTGTAATGAAATTCCTCTGGCACTCGTCCGTCCTGCATCGAGTAGAACTTATAACGCCCATTGTTTTGGTGTGCGCTGTCGGTTATGTCGTCAATGGCTTCGTCAATGTCTGAAGGAACTGCATTCTTGAAGAATTCATTCGAGAAGTGTGGCAGGTCAGGAAAATCCTCGCGAGCAATCTGCTTGCGCTGCTTCTCTGTAACAACGAACTTGTGAACCTCGTAATCCCTGAAATAGCGTTCATCGACCTTGGCCACATGCTCGTAGAGTTTGGTCAAGTCCTTGAAGTATCGCCGCCATTCGTTCAGTCGCACCTCCACAGGTCGGTAGGTGTCGCCAATCTTCAAGTAATTGGGCACGGTATTGGTCTCGAAAGCATAGATGTGAGGCTCAACACGGCCAACAATCAGTTTGTCAACTATCTCAGTATTCATCATAGCTTTTCCTTTTTAGCAAGTCCGTTTATATGGTCAAATCGGATAGTTTTGCCCGTGTCCCAATCCATCGTCTGCACATATATGCCGTTGTGACGATGAATCAAGCCCTTCTTGCAGCCCTCACACTCTATTTTCTTGATTTTGACTTCACCCGTAATCAGGTCTGGCATTTTCAAAGTCTTGGTGCGACAACTGCGAGGGATGACAAACTTCAACCCGTCCATCTGGAACACGTTCCATGATATGATTTCAGCTATCTCCTTGACAAATTCCAAAGACGGCTCTTTGCCAAAGCGGTTCTCGTAGTAGTCGAAGCACGACATCAGCAAATTCTCGCGAGCTAGCAGCAAATTGTCGCCCTGCCACTCATAGCCGAGCGTACCTTTGTAGGCCATGCACGTCCAATGCAGCCAGTCAGCTTCACTATCGGTGTTCTCGTTGACTATTCGCATCTTCCTGTCGAGCCAGCCGATGCGCTTGCTCAGGTCTGTGATGGCCTCGCCACTCACCGTGTCGTAGCGGCTGGTAAGAAACGGAGCCTCGCCACAGGTGATTTCTATCACGCCCATCCTGACGTACTCCTGCCAAGTCTTGTGCTTACCGGACTTTTGCTCGTCATCGCTCAACGTTTCAGGAAAGACAATCTTCTCCTTCGTTGGCTCCCACCAGTGCCGCTGCCCTTCATCGTGAGGCACGTTGAACACAGGACTGCGCTTGAACCACGCTTCGTCCACGCCGTTGTTCATCTTGTTGCACACCCATGAGGGCGTGAACACCTCAGCCATCTTCCGTACCCTTAGTTTGCGCTCTTCCTCGCTCTTTGACACTCGCGGCTGAATCACGTTGTGGTGCTCGCCTGTTATTTGCTCTACTGTGATATGGTTGTGGAAAGTGTAGCCATCCCCCAGATGGGCATAGTCATCCGTTGCCCAGATGATATTCTCACCTGTGGTGCGGTCTATGAGCAGCGTGTCGAGTATGCCGCCGCCCATCGCCAACAGTTCGTCCTCTTTGATGTCTATGCCGTGCATATGTTCAGTCAATATGTGTGCAAAGGTACACATTTTTTTCTGATACTTGTCACACTTTGCCTACACCTTTAATAATTATTATTGGCAATTTGCCTCTTACCATCTTACAGTTGATGAAAATGAGAATGAATCGAGTAGGAAGTAAACTCTAATCATAGGTGTTTATCTCCTACTTTCGTATTTACCGATCTCTCACACCACCGAAATGCCAACGTTGGCATAACCACCGTACGTGCCGTTCGGCATACGGCGGTTCCTATTTTGGATGCCATTCGAGATATGCTCCCCTTAAAGTAGCATACCCAGCGCTTTAATACTGTCAATTAGCCGTCAAGGTCTTATCTTTATTCCGTGTTTGATATTGTTAGGCCGGTGGTTTCAATTAGACGGAATATCCATAGCGCAACCGATAGCGGATATACTCTCGTGCGTGTTGGCTATCGTATTATTTCTTCGAACGGAACGACATATCAATTGCCAATCAACAGGTGCGAAGCGAACATATGAATTGTATAAAATTCAAGAACGGATATGAAGATACTTTTGCAGCATAAGATATTCGTAGGATATTGGCTTATCCGATATTTGGAGTGATGTAAACAGAAGATTCTGTCCAACGCTTATACAAAAACATTCTGACAGTCTTTTTGCATAAATATCCAATCATGCTGTATAAATAAACAGTTTGCCCAGCACGTCTATATAGCTCGGTTCTGACATTTACTCCAAGCCTCTGTGAGCATAGAATTTTGTCATCTGTCTTATACTGATATAGGTAGACACATTTTATAAACAATAAAA
>OOCQ01000544.1_pt1 | contig 30841 bp, 28 predicted proteins | sample 1671121 | NCBI WGS metagenome assembly OOCQ01 (sample SAMN06348124, study PRJEB24527) | human gut metagenome | biome: human gut; feature: ankylosing spondylitis patient; material: feces | host: Homo sapiens | place: China | collected 2015-10 | reverse complement strand
CACTTGTCCAAAAACTGGGTGACAGAACGAACCAAAACTCTCAAACAAGTGAGTTTATATTGGAACATAGAACTGGACACCCTAATAAAAAAGTAAACTTGATGTATTTAAAAGCGATGCTTGTAAATGCGATTTTCTGCCCTTCTGCTGCGAAGCAGATGGGCAGATTTTTTTGTACAAAGAAACCATTCGCCTTAATCTGTTATCTGTTGATTTTTAACCAGCAAATCATGACGTTTCTTTTTGATTTGTTCCTCAGTGTTGAACTTTATCAACTCCAATGCTTTTGTGTAGATCATATATTGGATGGCATCCTTGATACTCATACTAAAAGGAGAACCTTCTGGACCATAGTTATCAACATCCTGATCTCTAACAACATCCAGTACCTCGATAAGATGATTTACCTTATCCTCAATACTTTTAAACTGGAAAAGGTAAGCTCGCATCACCCTCAGCATATGGGTAAACTTCATATCATCTCCAGCTCTGATTGACTCTAAATCATGTTTGGAAACACCATACACCTTATCCAACTTTTCCTGGGTAACGCGAGTACCTTTTTCTGACAGGTCTTTAAACACACCAAGAAAAAATGTACCAATTCTCTTGAGTACATTTTTTTGATTACTTTTTTTTATTAACATTGTTGTTGATAGTATATTAAATTATTAACTGAAATTTTGCAAGAAGCATTCTGCCCTCCCCGAAAGGAGCGAATGTGAATAAAATACTCTCCCACCATCTTTCAGTTTGTAAAGGTATATATTTTTTCGGGATTATTGACATTTTACCCGAATTCATTTGTGAATTTTCGTAAATTTTGACTAAATATATGTTTAAATACATTAAATCTTGTACGTTTTCCACCCAAAAAATGGGGTGAAGGCATGGTGAATCTCGCCGGAAAAAACTACTTTTGCAACCGAAATCAAGCCCGAGTGACCGCTGATTCGAGAGTGTGATGTGAACCCTAGGGTCCAGAACTTTTGTATATACAGCGTGTTATAAAGGTAAATGAAATGAAAATCAGGGTTTTAGATATAGGTTTTTAGTATCGGAAAACTAGTTTTTTGAGACCAAGCCTTCACATCACAGCCTTGCATTCACAGAAAAAATGGCCGACCGAAGAGGCAAAATTCTCCAGCCGACTACTAAATATTTGACAAAACAAATATCCAACTTATGAAACAATCGCAGAACGACGCCGTGATGCCGTCACTATTCGCATCACTCAAGAGCACCGAGAGCATGCCTCTCGCAAGTAGAGAAGACTTGGAGCGCCTTATCACAAAGGACTCCATGGTAAGTTCACTAACCATGGCCTATCGCAAAAGAATGGACATCAGCAAGAGCTATGCAGATGAGCTAAAGCCCCTCGGTCCTGCCATCTCAGCCTCACTGCAGTATGACGGCAGAGGCAGAAGCCTGGAGAACGTGAAGGCTGAGACCAAGATGCTGGCCTTGGACTACGACATCCATGATGTTCCGGCAGAGCAGCTCGACGGCATATTCAAGGCGGCATGCCAGTCGGCCTATGCCCTAGCCGTGTATCACACCATCAGCGGACAGGGTATCCGCATCATCGTGGGATACGACAGAGCCGAGAACTGCGACCTCACCATCGTGGATCTCTTCAATGCCATCATCAAGAAGGCCATCAGCTTCTACAACACCCTGCTCAACTGGGAGGCCGACCAGCAGGCCACCGACATCGGCAGACTCTGCGGCCTTGCCCACGCCCCTGATGCCTACTTCAACTGGGAGGCAATCCCCCTGAAGCTCACCCCCAGCGAGCTGAAGGTTACCCAGGAACGCATCAAGAACGAGAAGAAGAAAAACAAGGGCGGCAGACCTAAGAGCAGCAAGACCCGCAAGAAGAAGGGCGGCTACACCCCAACCATCGAGGAAGCAGCTCCCCACATCAAGGTGATGATTGAAAGCTGGGGCAGAAGATTCGAGGAGCATCAGCACAACGAGTATGTTACCAGCTTTGCCTACTGCTGCCTGAAATACGGCATCGAGGAGGAGAAGGCACTGCAGTATGCCACCTCAGAATTCTCGCAGCAGTATGCCGAGACGGCAAGCGTGGTGAGAAGTGTGTACAAGAACCATGGCGAACTTGCCGGCAAATGGCACTTCTACTCCAAGGGCGAGGACTATCCGGCTCAGGCTACGCTGAAGCTCATCAGACAGTGGCTCGACCAGAACTACGAGTTCGTTCACAACGTGGTTACCGGCAAGTATCAGGTGGTGAGCCGCATGGTGAAGGATGCCAAGTATCTGAAATATACCGATGTGAGCGACGATATCCTGCACTCCATCTGGATGGAGATGGACCTGAAGGGCATCCATACCAGTGTGCAGAAACTGGGGGATATCGTGACCAGCGACTACAGCCAGCCTTTCAATCCGCTGGACCACTATCTGCGCAGTCTGCCGAAGTGGGACAGTAAGACGGATTACATCAGGGAGTTTGCCATGCGAATCACGGTGGAAGACCGCCCCGAGTATTGCCACACCCAGGAGGAGTTTGTGGAATATTTCCGAAAGTGGTTTGTGTCGATGGTGGTGGCATGGCTCAATCCTCACTTCGTGAACCAGTCGATGCTGATTCTGGTGGGCAAGGGCGGCATCTACAAGACCACCATTCTGGGTGCCCTACTCCCTCCATGCCTCAAGGCTTACTATCTGAACGACAGTACCAGCAACTATCTGGACAAGGATGCCATGGAGGCTCAGGCTACCAAGGCTAGTGTGAACCTGGATGAGTTTGAGGCGATATTCGGCAGAAACCTGAGTGCCTTCAAGAGCAACATGACCAAGGAGGTTTTCTCCTTCCGTCGTCCTTATGACAAGTATCGCTCAGAGCTGGAGCATCGGGCTTCGCTCTGCGATACGAGCAATCAGCAGCACATCATCACCGATGTGGAGAACCGCCGTTTCTCGCCATGGATTGTTACCAAGATTGTGAGCCCTAGAGAGAAGCCTATCAACTACGAGGGTCTCTACTCTCAGGCTGTGGCTTTGGGTCAGAGTGTATCGAAGGGCAAGACCCGAGAGGATGGCTGGGTATATTGGCAGACTTTCGAGGATGTGGAGAAAATGCGTAAGCACAATCGCCTCTTCATGGTTTCCAACTTTGCAGAGGAGCCAGATATTGCGTTTTTTTCGTATCCCGGATGAATCTACAGAGCCCAGGTTTATCAAGTCGGTTACCACAGCAGAGATTATGGAAAAGATCTGCACCAACCCTGCCTTGCGCCAGAACATGTCGAACCAGAGCATCGGCAGCATCATGGCGAGACTTGGTTTCAAGAGTGAACACGGACGTACGGGAAATTTTTGGCTCGTGGTGGAAAAGAGCGGTGCGGAAGTGGCGCAGTATTCGAACTACAATCCGAACTACCCTAACCCGTGATTCTATCTAAGTCACTGAGATTTCTATCTAAGTCACTGAGATTTCTATCTTAGTCATTTCTGAACCCGAAACAAGTTTGAGAGTATGCCAAATCAATATAGCAAGAGAGCCATCGCTCATCTCTACTTCCCTGATGCCAAACCTGAGAGTGCTGAAAAGCGCTTGATGGTTTGGATCAAGCAATGCAAGGGACTCATGGAACAGCTTCAGGCAGATGGTTACAAGAGTAGAAGCTGGGGATTTACTCCGAAGCAAAAGGAGCTTATTTTTGAATATTTGGGGGATCCGTAAGGGTTTCCCAAACTTTTTTTTGTTTTTTTCGATTTTTTTTTTTGCTTATCTTCGCGAATCTTCGCGAATCTTCAGAGTGAGTCGAAAAAAAGCCGTATCTTTGCATCGTAATTCAGAAGGAGATGCATCAACTGGAGAGTTACTAAAACTAAATTAACTAACAATTTTAACGCGAAAGGGAAAAGTATGATTCAGGTAGTATTGAAACAGAACAAGAACAAGAAGATGCCGAATGCGTATGGCTTGTACTACGCATATCCAGTGGTTAACGAGACTTATGATCTCGACAAGTTGGCAGAGCACATGTCGTCACACAACACACCCTTCTCAAAAGGCGCTATCAAGGGTATGCTTACCGATGCTGTGAACTGCATCAGAGAGTTGAATTTGCAGGGCATTGCGGTGAAGATCACCGACTTGGCTATTTTCAGTTTGGGCATCAAGAACAAGAAGGGTGCCAAGAGCATAGCCGACTGGTCGGCTGCCAAGAACATTGCCGGCGTGAAGTCGAGAGCCCGCGCCACGGGTAATCTGATTTCTGCCAATTTGAACCTCGACGCTACCATCAAGAGAGTGGATAAGGGGGTGATTATTGTTGATGGCGGAGAATTCGATGGCGGAGGAACTGACGGCGGAGGCAATACTCCATCGGGTGGCGATTCATCGGGCGACTCTACATCAGGAGGTTCTAACAAGGGCGATTCAACCACCACTGGCGGCGGAACGGATGGCAGCGGAACAACCGGCGATAACGGACATGTGAATTTGTAACCACGGAAAAGGATTAGGATTAGAATTAGGATTATTAACGATTAAAAGCGAAAACAAATGAAGAGAGAGACTATCAAGAAAGTGATTAATTTCACCATCACGGTATTGACCGCCATTATCAGTGCCTTCTGTGTACAGAGTTGCAAGGGCATGTAAGGATGTGAGATGGCGTGAGAAAGGCCTTGAGCGAAAGGCTTGAGAGTAAGAACACTAAGTTGAACCATTAAAAAAAGAAGAAGAAAATGAAATGTAAGAGAACTATCAATTTGATTGTAGTGCACTGCAGCGCTACCCGTGTGAACCAGAACTTCAGCATTGAGGACCTGGAGGCATGCCACAAGGCTCGTGGCTTTTCAGAGATTGGTTACCACTACTACATCACCAAGGACGGCACTCTGTATCCTGGCCGTCATGAGGACAAGGTGGGTGCTCATGCCCGTCACTACAACCAGCATAGCATTGGCATTTGTTACGAGGGTGGTTTGGACAAGAATGGTCATCCTGCGGATACGCGCACCGAGGCGCAGAAGATTACGCTGGAGGAGCTGCTGTATTCTCTGGCTCAGGATTATCCGGATGCCACCATCCTGGGCCACCGCGATTTGCCTGGTGTCAAGAAGGAGTGTCCTTGCTTTGATACCAAGGCATGGCTCAAGGAAATTGATTTCCATCTGTAGAAGAGATTCTAGCTGTAGTTGCATTCTTGATTGCAGCGGATTGCAAATCCGCTGAGCATGAAAAGGTTAGGACATTTTTTAACGTCGGATTGCAAATCCGGCGGGACGCCTAACGGAAGACAGGATGCCTGGCGGAAGACAGGATGCCTGGCGGAAGAAAAAAATGAGGTGCATTGCAAGAGAAAGACTTCTTGCGATGCACCTCTTTTTTATATATAGAAAACGAACCCCGCTAGGCGATTGCATTCCGCCAGGCGGAACTTTATCTAATTACTTTTACTTCACCATTCTTCGCAATCTTTACGATGCTGGATGGCTGGTGAGGCTTGTGCTCCTGGCGACGAGTCCAGCATACGTAATCCACAGCATTCAGAATCTCTTCGGAAATGTCACGGTAGTTCTGGGCTGCCGGCTCGCCACTTACATTGGCACTCGTGCTCACGATAGGCTTCTGGAAACGGTAGCAGAGCTGCTTGCTGAACTCCTCGTAAGTTACTCGCATCGCCAGGCTGCCATCCTCGGCTACCAGGTTATGAGCCACACCATTGGCATCATCCAAGATGATGGTGGTAGGCTTCACCGGCATCGCTGCATCAATGAAATCCCACGCCACCTGAGGCACGTTGCGGAAATAACGCGCCATGCGGTCGGCTGAATCAATGAGACAAATCAGCGCCTTGGAATCATCACGCTTCTTAATCTCGTACACCTTCTTCACAGCCTCCGGATTGGTGGCATCACAGCCGATGCCCCAAACGGTATCTGTAGGATAGAGAATCACTCCACCCTTTCGCATGCATTCCACTGCATTCTTAATATCTTCTTCTCTAGTCATTTTTTTTCTTTGAACTTTGAACTTGGAACTTTGAACTTTATGATTACTCTTGCTGGTTATCAACAAGGGGATTACAACTTACCACTTGTCGGTGTCGTCTTCATCCGCCTTCTGGCACTCGTAATAGGCGATGTCCTTCATGCCATTAAGGAAGGCGGCGGCATCCATGCGCTTCTTGCCCGAAAGCTGGAGTTCCTGGATGTTGAGCCATTTATCAAGACACGCTACCTGCAGCTTCTTCTCGAAGATTCTCAAAGAACCTACTGGCGCTGCGCCACGATGATTCTCCGACTGCTGGGTCTTGAAAATCTTCAACACCTGAACCTTCTCGGCACTCTTCTTCTTCGAAGGATGGGCACTTGGCTCTGGAATCTCGCCGTCGGCATCATCTATGATAACGACAGGTTCCTTCTTCTTGATCTCCGTCCAGGCACCAGGATATGGTGAAAGACCACGCACGAAATCGTGAACCTGCTTGGCTGGCTTGTGGAAATCGATGCGACAGGTGTCCTTGAAAATCTTTGGAGCTGATTTCAACTCCACGCCCTCGCCCATCAGTTCTTCCTGGGCAATGGATGCAATGTTGCCATCGGCTGCCATCAGGGCATCGATGGTTTCCAGTGCCAGTTCGGCACCCAGATGCATCAGGCCATCATATACATACTCCACATTGGCTTCTTCCGGAATAGGGAATTGCTTCTGCATGATGATGCGACCGGTATCGATGTCGTGGTCTAAGAAGAAGGTGGTGACACCCGTCTCCTTCTCGCCATTGATCACAGCCCAGTTGATTGGGGCTGCGCCACGATACTGTGGCAACAGGGCGGCATGCACATTGAAGGTGCCATACTTAGGCATCGCCCATACCACCTCAGGCAGCATGCGGAAGGCTACTACTACCTGCAAATCGGCCTGATAGCTGCGCAACTGCTCCACAAACTCTGGGTCTTTCATCTTCACCGGCTGCAACACTGGCAGACCCTGCGAAAGCGCATACTGCTTTACCTGAGATGGCTGCAGCGTGTCCTGATGTCTGCCCACAGGCTTATCTGGCTGGGTAACCACAGCCACCACGTTATATCCGCCCTCTACCAGGCGCTTGAGGGATTCCACCGCAAACTCCGGGGTTCCCATGAATATGATTCTTAAATCTTTCTTCTCCATTTTTTCAAAATTTTATTCTGCCGACATATCCGCCACTATCTTGCGATATACCTCGTAAATCTTGGTGCGGCTGATATAGCCCTTCAGCACGCCGTTGACATCTACCACTGGCAGCTGCGCGGCATCGGTTTTATCGAACTTATCCATCACTTCGTCCATGCGCTCGTTCTCGCCCAGGGTTGCCGACGGCTGAATCATCAGCTGGCTCACATTGAAGTGATTATACAGTTCCGTGCGGAAGATGATGTGGCGCAGACGGGTGATATCTATCACGCCCTTCAGCACTCCGGCATCATCCAGCACCGGAATAAAGTTGTTGTTACTTCTTGAAATCTCGCTCACCAGCTTGCTCATCGGCAGATCAGGACTGATTGGATGGTAATCCTTCTCAACCATGCTCTGCATGCTCATCAGCGTAAGTGCCGAACGGTCAACATGGTGGGTGAGCAACTTGCCCTCCCTTGCCAATCGCAGGGCGTAGATGCTGTGACTCTCGAAGATGCTGATGGTGAGCAGCGAAGAGATGCACACGATCATCAGCGGCATGAAGAGCTGATAGCCGCCCGTGAGTTCGGCGATGAGGAAGATGCCCGTTAGCGGCGCATGCATCACGCCCGTAATCAAGCCCGCCATGCCCATGAGCGCAAAATTCTGCTCCGGCACATGCACGCCTACCTGATAGATGTTCCACAGGCGGGCAAAAAGGAAGCCTGCAAAACCGCCGATAAACAGCGAAGGCGCAAAGGTTCCACCGCAACCGCCACTACCATTGGTTGCCGAAGTGGCGAATACCTTGGTAAAGGTGACAAACGCTATGTAGAAGATGAGCAGATTGTTCTGACCCGAAAACAGCGAACGGTTCATCACCTGCCCCCACTCTGCCTCGTTGCTGCCTTTGAGCAGGATATTGACGGCAGAATAGCCCTCGCCATAAAGCGAAGGGAAGAAGAAGATGAGCGTGCTGAGAATGAGTCCACCAAACAGCAGCTTGGCGTATGGATACTGGCTCAACTTGCCGAAGAATCCCTCGCAGGCTGACATAGTGCGCATGAAATACAGGCTCACCAGTCCGCAGAACACACCCAGCAGAATGCACGCCGGGGTGCGGTCCAGCTCCCATGGGTTGGAAAGGGTGAAATCGAACAGCGAACTGTCGCCACTGAATATATAGGTGAAACAGGTGGCTGTGACGCACGAAATCAAGATTGGCAAGAGCGATGCCATGCTCAAATCTACCATCAGCACCTCGAGGGTGAACACCAGTCCGGCTATCGGCGCCTTGAACACGCCTGCAATGGCGGCACTGGCTCCACATCCCACCAGCAGCATCATGGTCTTCTTATCCATGCGGAAAATCTGTCCCAGGTTGGAACCGATGGCAGAACCGGTGAGCACAATAGGTGCCTCGGCTCCCACGGAACCACCGAAACCGATGGTGATGCCTGATGCCACCACCGACGACCAGCAGTTGTGCCCCTTGAGTCGGGAGTTTTTGGTGGAGATGGCATAAAGTACTCTTGTGATACCATGCGAGATATTGTCGCGCACCACATACTTGATGAACAGCGACGTGAGGTAGATGCCCACGATAGGGAACAGCAGGAAGAGCAGATTATACGTGCCCTGCTGGAATCCGGAGGTGAGCAGAAACTGTATCTCGTGTACGATGGCATGCAAGAAGAAGCCTGCCACCGAAGCGAGCAGACCGATGAGGAAGGCGAGAATCAGGGTCATCTGCTTGTCAGAGATGTGTTTCTTCTGCCAGGCAACCAGTTTCGCCATCCTGCTTTGTTTGTATCCTGTTAACTCTTCATCCATCATTCTTTTGATATTTTAGAATTCTGATGTAAAGTGGAACTTGATGTGCTCAAAATCCTGCTGAGCCATGCTCAACACGTAGCCTGAATCGGCGAGGAACACATCGCGGCCCTCGATATCCTTGGCCATATACTGGTACTTGCGCTTCTTGAAGTTCTCCAGCTCCTTCTCGTCGTCGGCCTCAATCCAGCATGCCTTGTGCAGGTGAACAGGCTCCCAGCGGCACTTGGCGTTGTACTCGTTCTCCAGGCGATACTGGATAACCTCGAACTGAAGCTGACCCACGGTACCCACAATGCGGCGACCGTTGAACTGGTTGACGAACAACTGAGCCACACCCTCGTTCATGAGCTGCTCCAAGCCCTTCTGGAACTGCTTGCTCTTCATAGGGTCATCGTTCTCGATGTACTTGAAGAGGAGTGGTGAGAACGATGGCAATCCACGGAAGTGAATCTTCTCGCCCTCGGTAAGGGTATCGCCAATCTTGAAGATGCCGTTGTCTGGCAAACCTACGATGTCGCCTGGATAGGCCTCGTCGATGGTGCTCTTGCGCTGCGCCATAAACTGGGTTGGCGAAGAGAAACGCACGGTCTTGTCGAGTCGCACGTGGTAGTAAGGCTGATTGCGCACAAACTTACCTGAGCAGATTTTGCAGAATGCGATGCAGGAACGGTGGTTAGGGTCGATATTGGCGGTAATCTTGAAGATGAAACCGGTGAACTTAGGCTCCTCCGGTTCCACCTGGCGCTCCTCTGCCTGGGTTGGCTTTGGAGATGGGGCTATCTGCACGAAGCAATCGAGAAGCTCCTGCACACCGAAGTTGTTCAACGCTGATCCGAAGAACACTGGGGCTACTTCGGCAGAGCGATAGGTTTCTACGTCAAACTCAGGGTAAACGCCATCAACCAGTTCCAGTTCCTCGCGCAACTGGCTTGCCTCACGCTCGCCTACTCGCTCATCGAGTTCCTTTGACTGGATATCCACCTCTACCTTCTCTGTGACACGCTGCTTGTTTGGTGTGAAAAGGTTGAGCTGGTGCTCATAGATATTGTAAACACCCTTGAATCGGGCCCCCTGACCGATAGGCCAAGACAGAGGGCGAACGGAAATCTTCAATTCTTCTTCCAACTCATCGAGTACATCGAATGGGTCACGTCCCTCACGGTCCATCTTATTGATGAAGATGATAACCGGAGTATTGCGCATGCGGCACACCTCCATCAGTTTGCGGGTCTGTGCCTCCACACCCTTGGCAGAATCCACCACGATGATGGCAGAATCCACGGCGGTGAGGGTACGGTAGGTATCCTCGCAGAAGTCCTGGTGACCTGGAGTATCGAGGATATTCACCTTGTAAGGTTCTCCGGTCTGTCCATCTGGCAGGTAATCGAACTCCATCACGGATGTAGAAACCGAGATACCACGCTGTTTCTCGATATCCATCCAGTCGGAAGTGGCAGTTTTACGAATCTTATTATTTTTAACGGCACCAGCCACCTGAATCTGTCCACCGAAGAGCAGGAACTTCTCGGTCAAAGTTGTCTTACCGGCATCAGGGTGCGAAATGATGGCAAATGTTCTTCTTCTTTCAATCTCTTTCATCTGTTATATATCGTTATATATATATTATAATAATGTATATACTAAAAAATAATCACTAAAAACTAATCACTAATCACTGAAAAGTAATCACTAATCACTAAAAACTAATCACTACACATCGTCGTCTTCGAACTTCAGGCCTTCGGTGCGGTCCTTGATATAGTAATCGCTCAAGAGGCCGATGAAGACGGTGATTTCCTTGATGGCACGCTCTGTTTCGGGAGTAATCTCCTTTTTCTGCAGGCGGAGCATCATCACACCATAGAGGGCATCGAGGCAGGTTTCAATCTCGTTGAGTTCCTTGTCGCCACGGTTGCGCAGCTCAACGATAAACGGCAACACCTTGTAGTATTCGGCGTTGTAGATAGGAAACTTGCTGCTCTGGAGCAATCGGGCATGCAGGTCGATGACATCCTGCAGGAGCACTCGGTTGATATCGAGATGACCATACTCACGCTTTCCCTCCTCGTTCATCATGCGGATGAGGTTGCCGAACCAGTCGAGCTCCTCATCTTTCTGCTCGGGAGTGAAATTGAATCTTTCGATGTAATTCTTCTTGATGACAGGCAGCGAGCATCCGTATGCACGGATGATATCCTCTATCTGCCACATATATAAGAGGTATTCTGCAATACTCGTCTTTCTTAATTCTTGTGCTACAAACATATACTTTGAACTTTAAAGTTTGAACTTTGAACTTTATGATTTGCCTTCTTCTGATTAGAACCCTGGCAGATGGTACAGATTGAAAACTGTGCCGAAGAGGGCGATGACAGAGAAGATGATGACCACGCTTCCTATCACCTTATTAATAATAAGGATGCCGTTGGTATCAAACTTTCCCCTCACCTTGTCGATGAGCCAGGTGAGACCGAACCACCAGAGCAGGGCTCCGAAGACGATGCTGAGATAGCCCACACCCATTTCGAGCGGCATATCAGGCACCACGAAGGCAAACTGGGCAAAGGCGGCCATGAAGAGGAAGACGATGAGCGGATTGCTCAGCGTTACCAGGAAAGCCGTGATGGCATTGTGGGTAAGAGTACCCTGCTTGTTGCTACTCTGGTGCATGTTCTTGGTAGGATTGCTCTTGAAGCAATAGATGCCGAAGATGAGGAGCATCACGCTGCCGAGAATCTGGAGGATGAACTTGTTCTGCGAATTGTTCACGAAATCCATCACGAAGCTCATACCCAAGCCCGTGAAAAGCGCATAGACGATGTCGCTGCAAGCTGCACCGATACCCGTCACGAAACCATACCATCGCCCCTTGTTCAAGGTTCGCTGAATACAAAGGATGCCCACCGGACCCATTGGGGCCGAGGCAATCACACCGATAAGAATTCCCTTGAAAACAAAGTCAAGGATGTTAAACTCTATTGGAAATGCTAAATTCATTTTCTCTATCCCTTTTTGCCAGTATCCTAACCGGCTAAAAATACAAAATCTAATAACAGCGGGCAAAGTTACAAAAAATCGGGCACATCTAGTAATTTTTTGGGTTAAACTTTCATTTTAGCCCCTCTTTTTTTCTTAAGACGTAAGTTTTATTTGATTTCGGTTAAAAAAAAAGAAGAAATTATACTTTTTTATACAAGAAATAGCCACTATTCCAAAACTATTTCTTATCTTTGCAGAGAATTATAATTAAAAACAATTCTAACTAATTTGAAATAAAGACATGACAGAAAATGCAATGAAGCCATACGTAATTGGCTTGGACCTTGGTGGTACTAATTCAGTGTTCGGCATCGTAGATGCACGCGGTGACATTAAGGCTACAACAGCCATCAAGACTGGTGGCTACAAGACAGTGGAGGAATATGTAAAAGCTTCTGTAGAGGCTTTGCAGCCTGTGCTTGATACTATCGGCGGTATCGAGAAGATCAAGGGTATGGGTATCGGTGCTCCTAACGGTAACTACTATACAGGTACCATCGAGTTCGCTCCTAACCTTCCTTGGGCGCATGATGGCGTTGTGCCATTGGCTGATCTCTTCAGCAAGGCTTTGGGTATTCCTGTGGCTTTGACCAACGACGCGAATGCGGCTGCCTTGGGCGAGATGACTTACGGTGTGGCTCGTGGTATGAAGAACTTTATCGACATTACTTTGGGTACTGGTGTAGGTTCTGGTATCGTTATCAACGGTCAGATGGTTTACGGTAGCGATGGTTTCGCTGGTGAGTTGGGTCACGTAATCGTGGTTCCTGGTGAGGCTGGCCGCGTATGCGGTTGCGGCAGAAGAGGTTGCCTGGAGACTTACTGCTCTGCTACAGGTGTGGCTCGCACAGCCCGTGAGTTCCTGGAGACAAGCGATGAGCCTTCTTTGCTCCGCGAGATGAAGCCAGAGGATATCACTTCTTACGACGTGAGTGTGGTTGCCAGCAAGGGCGATGCTTTGGCTAAGCGCATCTACGACTTCACTGGTAAGATGCTGGGTGAGGCTTGCGCTAACTTTGCTGCCTTCTCTGCACCAGAGGCATTCGTATTCTTCGGCGGTTTGACCAAGGCTGGTGACTTGCTGATGGAGCCTTTGAAGAAGGCATACGATGAGAATGTACTGAAGATTTTCAAGGGCAAGGCTAAGTTCCTGACATCAACTCTTGATGGCAGTTCTGCTGCCGTTCTCGGCGCCAGCGCCGTGGGTTGGGACTTGTAATTCCCATCTGATAATCTGATAATCAGATAAAAATATAAAAAATCCCAGGTGATAGTGAATCGCCTGGGATTTTTTATATCTCCTATCCTCTTTACAACTCCAGGAAGTTCTTGACGATGGTCTTGCCTTCCGGCGTCAACACGCTTTCGGGATGGAACTGGATGCCATGGATATCGTAGTTTTTGTGCTTCAAGCCCATGATGCAACCGTCATCGCTCACGGCGGTGACATCGAGGCACTCAGGGAAATTCGTCCTATCTACTACCCACGAATGATATCTTCCTATCTCTATTCGCTTCTCCATGCCCTGGAATATCGGATCGATGCCAAACTGGGTGCACGGGGTGGCTACACCATGATACACCTCCTTGAGGTTGGTGAGCTTGGCGCCAAACGCCTCGCCTATCGCCTGATGACCCAGACATACGCCCAGCATCGGCTTGATGCCTGCATACTTTCTGATGACATCCATCAACAACCCCGCCTCGGATGGGATTCCCGGACCCGGACTCAATATGATCTTATCAAATGGCTCCAACTCGCGGAGCTGAAACTGGTCGTTGCGATATACCGTAACGTCCACGCCCAACTCCTTCACCAAATGTGCCAGATTATAGGTGAAGGAATCGTAATTATCTATGATTACTACTTTCATCTTCATTATTTATTATTTATTAGTGATTATTCCTCACTAATCATTAATCACTAATCACTACCTAAAGTTCTTCTGCAATATGAATCGCCTTGGTGAGGGCGCCCAACTTGTTATTGCACTCTTCCAACTCATTCTGGTCGTTGCTCTTCGCCACGACTCCACTTCCTGCCTGGAACCAGAGTTCGCCATTGCGGCTGATGAAGGTTCGGATTACAATCGCCTGGTTCAAATCACCATTCAAGCCGATGAATCCGATGCAACCGCCGTAGGCTCCACGATTATGAGGTTCCAGTTCCGAGATAATCTGCATCGCTCTCACCTTTGGCGCACCGCTCAGGGTACCGGCTGGGAAGGTATCGATGAACTCCTTGATGTGGTCGGCATCCTGATCGAGGGTTCCGCTCACACGGCTCACCAGGTGGATGACGTGGCTATAAAACTGCATATCCTTATAGAAATCCACCTTCACGCCATGGCAGTTGCGGCTCAAGTCGTTGCGCGCCAAATCTACCAGCATCACGTGCTCGGCATTCTCCTTCGGGTCATTGCGGAGGAACTCGGCAGCCTTTCTATCCTGCTCCATATCGCCCGTGCGACGGGTGGTTCCGGCTATCGGATCAATAAATGCCTTGTTGCCCACGATGCGGTTGTGGGTTTCAGGAGAAGAGCCGAAGATGCGGAATCCGCCGAAATCGAAATAGAAGAGATATGGCGACGGGTTGATGCTGCGCAGGGCACGATAGAGCTTGAAGTCATCGCCCTCGTACTTCTGGACGAAGCGGCGGCTGACAACAATCTGAAAGACATCGCCTCGCAGACAGTGCTGAATGCACTTGCGGATGTTTGCCTTGTGCTCCTCGTCGGTAAGGGTAGAAAAGGTATCGCCCACCGGATGAAAATCGTAAGGCTTCACATTCGCCTTGTTCACGGCCTTGAGCAGGGCATCAAGCTCGGCTTCGCCTGCGGCATCCTGGAATTTCTTATCTGTTACATCCTGTGCGGCAGTATCCTGAGCAGCCTTATCTTCAACATAGCTTTCGCTCAGGGCAATCAGCTCCATCGTATTATTGAAGTGATCGAACACGATGATGTCCTTATACATAATATAATAGATATCCGGTGCATCGTTTTTCTCCATGGTGGTATCCTTTACGGGGATATTCTCGAAATATCTCACGGCGTTGAAGGTGGTGAAGCCATAGAGTCCGCAGAAATCCTTGCCCTCGCCTTCTACGTGGAAGCTCTGGATGAAATCGTTGATAGCCTTGGAGATGGCGAGTTTGCAGTGCTCGCCCTTGCCCTCGCCGAAAGCAGGGAGAACTTCCTTCTCCACGTTGCCATCAGGATAGGTCTTGATGACCTCGCCATGACTCACGGCGATGCTTGCCAGCGGATGAACGCCGATGAAGGACCGGGAGTTCTCGGAACCATGATAGTCGGAACTCTCCATCAGAGCCGACTGGGGATAAATATCTCTCAATCGCATATAGACTCCCACCGGCGTATAGAGGTCGGCAAGAATCTTGCGGGTTACTGTATGATAATTAAACTTTGCCATTTTAATTAAATCTTTGCCATTTTAATTAAATCTTTGCCATTAGAAATTGCCGTATTCTCCTGCCATTTCCTTATGGCTCAAATACGTTTCCACATCCTTGTCGCCACGGCCTGAAACAGTGAGGACTACCACATCATCCTTCTTGAACTTCATCTTCTTCAAGGCGGCTACGGCGTGGGCACTCTCGATGGCTGGGATGATTCCCTCCATGCGGGTCAACTCATAACCGGCATAGATGGCCTCATCGTCCTTGATGGCAAGCACATGACTTCTGCCACGGGTGGCAAGGTCGGCATGCATTGGTCCGATGCCTGGATAATCCAAACCGGCACTGATGGTGAAGGCTTCTTCTATCTGCCCATCTTCTGTCTGCATCACCAGGGTGCGGGCGCCATGGATGATTCCCTCTGTTCCGCAGTGCATGGTGGCAGCGGTATAGTTGGTATCGATGCCATGACCGGCAGCCTCAGCCAGATAAATCTGAACACGATCGTCATCGATGTAATGATAGATGGTACCTGCAGCATTACTTCCGCCACCCACGCAGGCGATGAGGTAATCAGGATAATCACGACCGATCTTCTCCTCCAACTGCCATTTCAGTTCCTCGCTGATGACGCTCTGCATCTTTGCCACGATATCAGGGTAAGGATGCGGACCCATAGTGGAACCTACGATATAGAAGGTATCCTGTGGGTGACAGCACCAGTCGCGGATGGCCTCAGAGCAGGCATCGCTCAGAGTCATATTGCCTGTGCGAACAGGGTTCACCTTGGCGCCCAACATCTTCATACGTTCTACGTTGGTATGCTGGCGCTCCACATCGGTGGCACCCATAAAGATTTCGCACTTCATATCCATCAGGGCGCAGACGGTGGCAGTGGCAACGCCATGCTGTCCGGCACCCGTTTCGGCGATGATACGGGTCTTTCCCATCTTCTTCGCCATCAGAATCTGTCCGATGGTGTTATTGATTTTGTGTGCACCGGTATGGTTCAGATCCTCACGCTTCAGATAGAGCTGGCAACCATACTTCTCGCTCATGCGCTTGGCATAATAGAGAGGTGAAGGACGGCCCACGTAATCCTTGAGCAGGGCATAGTATTCTTTCTTGAACTCCTCGCTCTCGATGATAGGCTTGTAAGCCTGCTGGAGTTCTGTTACACACTTATATAATATTTCAGGAACGTAAGCTCCTCCGAATTTTCCAAAAAATCCTTTATCGTCAACTTGATACATAATACTTTGAACTTTTTTACATTGAACTTTAATGTTTGAGTGCCTCGAAGAGTTCATCCAGTGCCTTGTCTGGATCCAGGGTCTCATTGAGCAATGTCACAAACTTGCTGCCGATGATGGCACCAGCGGCGTTATCCTGCGCACTGGTAAGGGTCTGCTTGTTGCTGATGCCGAAGCCAATCATGCGAGGGTTGCGGAGGTTCATGCTGTTGATATGGTTGAAGTAAGCGAGCTTGGCATCACCGAAGCTGCTCTGGGCTCCCGTGATGCTGGCGGAGCTGACCATATAGATGAAGCCATCAGTATGCTCATCGATGAAGCGGATGCGCTCCTCGCTGGTTTCCGGAGTAATCATCATGATGACACGGATATCGTACTTATCGGCGATAGGCTTAACTACCTTGAGATAATCATCGAAAGGAAGGTCGGGAATAATGGTTCCGCTGACTCCGCTCTCTACACAGCTCTTGAAGAACTCCTCGATGCCATAGTGCATGATGGGGTTGAGATAGCCCATGAGGACGAGAGGGAGGCTGACTTCATCCTTGATGGCTTTGAGCTGACCGAAGAGGGTCTTGACGGTCATGCCGTTTTTCAGCGCCTTGGTACCTGCGCTCTGGATAACGGGTCCATCAGCCAAAGGGTCGCTGAAGGGGATACCTACTTCTATCATATCGATGCCCTTGCGTTCCATCGCCTTGATTACATCACCGGTGCCTTCTAAGGTTGGGCATCCGGCGCAGAAATACAAGCTCAAAAGCTTGCGGTCTTTGTTGTTTGCAAATAATGCATTTATCTTGTTCATCCTGTGTTGTATTTTTTAAATCATTTTATTTTACAAATGAGGCTTAACTCAAAGTCTTTATTGTATTTTTCTTTATTGTATTTCTCTTTATTGTATCTCTCTTTATTGTTTTTCTCTTTATTGTATTTCTCTTTATTACATCTCATTCAAGAACCCCTTGAGCTTCTCTATATCCTTCACTCCCGGCTCTATCTCGAAACGGGAGTTGAGGTCGATGCCGATGCATTTGGGATGATGGAAGGCATGGAGACGGGGTGCATCTCCCGGTCCGATGCCGCCACTCAAGAGGAATGGGACTTCGCCATCGTATTGCTCCAGAACCTGCCAATCAAACTGCTTGCCACTTCCACCCACCGTCTTGCATTTGGTGTCGAAAAGGAAGAGATCAACAGTGCCTACATACTCCTTATATTTTTGAATGTCTGAGGCATCAGATACACTGATTGCCTTGATGATCTTGATGCCTGGTCGGATATCGGGATCGAGGGTTAATCTCAGATTCTCGCACATCTCCCGTGGTTCATTGCCATGCAGTTGGACGTAATCCAAATGATAATTCACCACTCGTGTCACGATGTTCTGGACCATATCATCTACAAATACGCCTACTCGGGCTGGAGTTTTTGAAGATGTAGAGACAGATTTCGAAGAATTTCCTGAAGAATCTTCCGAAGAAATTCCTGAAGAACTTCCTGAAGAATCTTCCAAAGAATCAGAAGCTCCAATATCCTCTTTTGCATAATCAGGAATGATGCCAGCGTGACTGCTCTGCATCTCCACGTAGCGAGGCGATTTCGAATAGAAGATCATTCCTATCATATCAACGCCCAACTGACTCACTTCGCGTATATTCTGGGCATCGCGCATGCCACAAACCTTTATTACCATTATTATTATTGTTATTATCTATTATTAAACCCGTCCGCCAAGCAGAAGTTCACTTAAAGCTTTTCAGGCACCGCAAGATTTGAAACCGTCAGATTTGAAACCGTCAGGCACAGCCAGATTTGAAACCGTCAGGCGCCGCCGGATTTGAAATCCGGCGTAAAAAAATGACCCAACCTTTTTAGGATCTGCGGATTTGAAATCCGCAGCAACCAGGCTTGAAGCAAGATATGGGGGATTACAAATCCCCCGGTTTTAAGAGGTCGAACATTTTTTGACGGCGGATTGCAAATCCGCCGGGACGCCTAGCGGGAGACGACAGCCTAACGGGAGATGACAGCCTAACGGGAGATGACAGCCTAGCGGGAGATGACAGCCTAACAGAAATCCACTTAAAGCTTTGCTATGAATTCCGCCAGCGCCTGACCAGGATTCTCCTGCTTCATAAACTGCTCTCCCATCAGGAAACCACGGAAGGCAGCCTCATCACGGAGCCTCTTGACTATCATTGGATCAGAAATGCCACTCTCACTCACACGACATATATCATTCGGAAGTTTCTCTGCCAAGCGGAAGCTATTCTCTACATCCGTAACGAAAGTACCCAGATTGCGATTGTTGATGCCATACATATCCGGTTCCAGTTCCGCATACTCGAAATCTCTTTCGTTATGCATCTCCAACAATACCTCCATACCCAACTGGTGCGCCATGTTCATCAGTCCCTTGCACTCCTCTTTACTGAGGCATGCCGCAATGAGCAGCACGGCAGAGGCACCGCAATATCTTGCCTGCAACAGCTGATACTCCTCTATTACGAAGTTCTTATATAATATAGGTATAGAAACACCCACATGTCTTGCTTCCTGGATATACTCATCATATCCGCCGAAGTAATCGATGTCTGTAAGGATACTCAGAGCCGAAGCCCCGTTCTGCTGGTAGCTCAGCGGGATGATGCTCGCCTTGCCCGCCTCCTTGATCCAGCCCTTGCTAGGCGACTTGCGCTTGAACTCGGCGATGATACCCGTATCGGAGCTCATCAGCGCCTGCTTCATGCTTCCTCCCATCACCTTTTCCCCATCCTCCTGCATCTTCTGCTCGGTGAGGGTTATCATCTGTCGTGGCTGGATAAAGCGCTTTCGCTGCTCTATCTCCATCTTCTTATGAGCCACTATTTCTTCTAAAATATCTGCCATTTTTTACCTTGAACTTTGAACCTTGAACTTTATGATTACCTTTCCTCCCCAAAAAGAAAACTGAAAAAAGGTATCAAGTCCCCTCTGGGCCACCGTTGAATCCGATTCCATCGGATTCCCCCAACCCTAGCTTTTACCTTTTATTCAGCTCCACGAATTTCTTGAATGTGGCTAGTGCCTTGCCAGAGTCGATGCTCTCTCTTGCTATCTCCACGCATTCCTCGATGCTCTTCTTTCCCTTCTCCATCACCTGGATTCCGAAGGCGGCATTGGCGAGAACGATGTTCTTCTGGGCAGGGAGGGCTTTGTTTTCAAGCACGGCATCGAAGATTTCCTTTGCCTCTTCCTCGGTGGCACCACCCTTAATCTCTTCTGGCTTGGCTATCTCGAAGCCCAGATCCTGAGGCTTGAAGATGCGCTCGTAATTATTGGTGGTTACCTTGAAATCGCCGGTAAGCGAAATCTCATCATAACCATCGATGCTGTTTACAATGCCATAGTCGATGCCCAACTTCTGATATACTTGGTTGTAAAGGCGCATCTGGTCGAGATTGGCCACGCCCAGCAACTGGCACTTGGGCTGACTCGGATTCACCAGAGGACCCAGGAGATTAAACACCGTAGGGAACTGGAGCGCCTTGCGGATAGGCCCCACAAACTTCATGGCCTTGGCAAACAACTGGGCATGAAGATAAACGATACCCGCCTCGTTGATGCTGCGGTTCAGGCGGTCGATATCATCCGTGAACTCCACACCGTGGTTCTTGATGACATTAGATGCACCACTCACCGATGTGGCTGCATAGTTGCCATGCTTAGCCACCTTGTAGCCGGCACCGGCGATGACGAAACAGGAGGTGGTAGAAATATTGAAGGTGTTTTTGCGGTCGCCGCCCGTACCCACTACATCGATGTATCGGTCGCAGTCGAGGATGGCAGGAACGCCGGTGGCAAGGATGCCATCACGGAAGCCCAACAGCTCATCTACGGTGACGCCTCTCATCTGCAAACCGGTGAGCAGGGCCGTGATCTGCTCCTCTGGGAACTCACTCTGGGTGATGCCGATGATAATCTCCTTGGTTTCCTCGCGAGAAAGTTCCTCGTGGTTCAACATTCTGTTTAAGATGTCCTTCATTTCCATAATCTTAATCTCCTATCTTTTATTTTTTGTTTATACTCTCATTTATATCAATCATACAAGAACCGCCAGGGATGGCAATCAAAATATGAAAAAGGGCCTGTCGTAAGTTACGGCAGGCCCTTAGTATATCAGTTTCATATCTATACACGGCTTCTCGACTCACGACTTCTTGAATCTTGAGTTACGCCACCACCATGCTGTAGATACGAATATTGTCATCATATTGAATTAACTTTATTTGTTATTAATCTTGTTATTGAATCTATTCATTTGCAAAAGTACACTTTTTCTTTTAAACTACAAACTTTTTTCTAAGAAATTTATCATTTCAGTAGAAAAAAGTTAGTTCTTTACCTATTTTATAGACAGGTTTACTCCCTATACATTATTATATATAGGGACAGAAAAGAATAAATGAAGAAAAAATGGGGAAAAATGTAATAAAGGAACAAACACGCCGTTATGATAATAAAGAACGTGATTCGAGATTAGAAAATGAATCTATATCAGAACGTGGTTCTTATAGTAAGAAAGTAATTCAATATTAACAATTTAAATACAGATACGCCTATGAAGCATTTGTTTACTTCAGAAGAAATGAGACCGTCGGCAAAGACTATCTTTTTCATCAAACAGTTGGCATACACCTATCGTGCATTCAACAAGAATGAATCCTGCAAGGCGTATATCATCAACTAGGGGCATGGCCCCATGATAAAAAAAACAGAAATTATGAAAACGATGGTTTCCCCTTCTCTCCTCTCAGCCAATTTCATTGATCTGAAGAGCGATGTAGAAATGATTAATAAGAGTGAGGCCGACTGGCTCCACATGGATATTATGGACGGCGTGTTCGTGCCTAATATCTCCTTCGGCTTCCCTGTGTTAGAAGCCGTAGCGAAAGCATGCACCAAACCGCTGGACGTTCACTTCATGATTCAGCACCCGGAACAGTATATTGAGCAGACAGCCAAGCTGGGTGCCATGATGATGAACGTTCACTACGAGGCATGCACCCATCTGCACCGCACCATACAGCAGATACATGCAGCAGGCATGAAGGCAGGCGTTACCCTGAACCCTTCTACCCCGGTATGCGTACTGGAAGACATTATCGGCGATGTAGATATGGTACTGCTGATGAGTGTAAACCCAGGATTCGGCGGACAGAAGTTTATAGAAAACACCATCCAGAAGGTGGCCAGATTGCGCAAACTCATCCACGAGAGTGGCAGCCATGCACTCATCGAGGTGGATGGCGGCGTGCAAGGAGAGACCGCCCCACGACTGGTGAAAGCCGGGGTAAACGTACTGGTAAGCGGCAGCTATGTATTCAAGAGCAAAGATCCTTATGCTACCATCCACGAGCTGAAGGAACTGGAGCAGATAGAGGATTAAGTTCTTATAAGTTCTTAGAAGATAAGCCAAAGGCAGCTTGCAGCTGGAAACATTAATCCAGCTGCAAACTGATATGATGCTCCTTGGCCATTCTCCGAAGATTGAGGATGGCATAACGCATGCGTCCTAAACTGGTGTTGATGCTCACATTGGTAGTCTCTGCGATTTCCTTGAACGACATGTCCTGGTAATATCGCATATAAACCACCTCGCGCTGGTTGGCAGGCAAGAACATCATGAGCTTCTTCACGTCGCCCATAATCTGTTCACGCACCAATTCGCGTTCTACGTAGCTATCCATCACGCCGTCTCCCTTCAGACCCGACAGGTCGTTGTTGTTCTTCTGGTCAACGATGCGCTGATGTTTGATGTCACGGTAACCATCGATGATTACATTGTGAGCGATACGCATGAGCCATGCGCTAAACTTTCCATTAGGTGAATAAGCACCATTTTGAAGTTTGACTATAGCTTTGACGAATGTCTCCTGGAAGATATCATTCGCCACTTCCTCATCGTGTACTACGAACATGATGTAAGAAAAGAGCTTCACTTCGTTGTGAGCCAGCAAAAGGTCAAAAGCCTTATTGTCGCCCTCGACGTAAGCCAAGGCCAATTCCTCATCTGTCATTTCTTTAAGATTTCTCATTTCTTAATTATTTATTAGTATTAAGTAAATGTCTAATCAATAGGCGAACAGTTTTAATTTATTGTATGATTGATGTTAATTATCGCTACAAAGGTACACTTTTTTATCAAAACTACCAAATTTTTATAGAGAAAAAAGCAGAAACTTATTTTTTTAACATTTAAAAACCACGCTATTCTAAATATTTTCCTTATCTTTGCAGCATGGTATCTTCCTAAACGATAAGGATATAGAGCCAACCTATTTAAAAACATATTTAAACAAACAAGACAATGAAGAAAATCTTTAAATTGTTGCTGATTGCCCTGCTGATTCCAGCCTGGGCGAACGCCGCAGGATGGGATGAGTCGGAGTACAAGCGAATAGAGCAGAGCATAAAGCTGCCTGATTTCGCCCAGGCCGGCAAGGTGTACGACATCACCAAGTATGGTGCCAAACTATCTAACTCGGCGGCTCAAAACCAGAAAGCCATCAACAAGCTCATCGCCCTGGTATCGAAAAAGGGAGGCGGATGCGTGGTGATTCCTAAGGGTACCTGGAAGACAGGCGCCATAGAGATGAAAAGCCGCGTAAAACTGGAGGTGCAGAAGGATGCTACCCTGCAGTTTGTATTCGACACCAAGCTCTACCCGCTGGTACGCACCTCGTGGGAAGGTCTGGCTTGCTGGAACTATTCGCCTTGCATCTACGCCTATAAGGCTACCGACATCGCCATCACCGGCGAAGGTACCATCGACGGTGGAGGAAACATGGAGACCTGGTGGCCGATGTGCGGTGCTAAGAAGTTCAACTTCCAGGAGGGTGTGACCAAGGAAGCACAGAGCCTGGGGTCTCGCGCCAAACTGCTGAAGCAGGCTGAAGACGGAGTGGATTTTGACCAGCGCAAGTTTGGATTGGGACAGGGTCTGCGCCCTCAGCTCATTAACTTCGTACGCAGTGAGCGCATCCTCATCCAGGGTGTCAAGTTGCTCAACTCTCCTTTCTGGGTCATCCACCCATTGCTCTGCAAGAACATCACCGTGAAGGGCGTGACCATCTGGAACGAAGGTCCTAACGGCGACGGCTGCGACCCTGAGGCTTGCGAGAACGTGCTCATCGAGGACTGTATCTTCCACACCGGCGACGACTGCATCGCTATCAAGAGCGGAAGAAACAACGACGGCCGACTCTGGAACCAGCCTTCACGCAACATCATCATCCGCAATTGCGAAATGCAGGATGGACACGGTGGCGTGGTAATTGGTTCGGAAATCTCGGGCGGATGCGAAAATGTGTATGCAGAAAACTGCCGCATGGACTCGCCTAACCTGGAGCGCATTCTCCGCATCAAGACCAACAACTGCCGTGGCGGACTGATTCAGAACATCAACATGCGCAAGGTGACCGTGGGTCAGTGTAAGGAAGCTGTACTGAAAATCAACCTCGACTACGAGCGCAAGGAAATCTGCTACCGCGGTTTCGAGCCTACCGTGAGAAACGTGAGCATGGAGGATGTTACCTGCCAGAAGAGTAACTACGGTGTGCTCATCATCGGCAGAAACGAGGTAGAGAACGTATATGACATCAACGTAAAGAACTGTACCTTCAACGGCGTGGTGAAAAAGCCAGTGCAGATGACCGGCAAGACCCGCAACGTGAAGTTCGACAACCTGATGATTAACGGTTCGCTGGTTCTCAGCAAGGCAGAACAGCCTTACCAGAACTACTCAGAGTGGCTTACCCACAGCGAGATGCATCGCGTTCCTCATTCTTATCTTCTTGATTTCAGCAAGAAGCCAAAGTGGAGCTACGTGATGGGCATAGAGATGGAAGGCATGCTCGACACCTATTTATATTATAAGGACAAGAGCACCTTTAACGCCAAAAATGCATTTAAGGGTACCGAGAGCGCTGCCGACCACGAGAGCATCATCAACTATCTGAAGGAATATCCGGCCAAGATGATTGACGAGAAGGGAAACATCACCGGCTATAAATATGAGGATTTCAATCTCGACAACGTTCGCACGGCGAAGTTTATCCTCCGCATGCAGAACCTTTTTCCTAACAAGGGAAATGAACAGGCTCTGAAGACTCTGTTCAAGCAGCTCCAGAACCAGCCTCGCACCAAGGAAGGTGTATATTGGCACAAGGCTATCTATGCCAACCAGGTTTGGCTGGACGGTATCTTCATGGGCTTGCCATTCTACTGCAACTATGCCGTGCAGAACCTGAAGCCTAAGAAGGCGAAGAAGATTCTGGACGATGCCGTTGACCAGATGATCAAGACCGACTATCGTACATACGACGAGAAGACCCAGCTGTGGAAGCATGCCTGGGACGAGACTCACGAACAGTTCTGGGCTGACAAGGAGAACGGAAAGAGCCAGCATACCTGGGCGAGAGCCTTGGGATGGTATGTGATGGCGATGACCGAGTGTCTGGATGCGATGCCTGAGGACTATGCCCGCCGTGGCGAGGTAATCAGCCTGCTGAACAAGGCAATGGAGAGCGTGGTGAAGTATCAGGATAAGAAAACGGGTGTATGGTATGACGTGATGGATGTGAAGGATCCACGCAACTACTTGGAGAGCACAGCATCAAGCATGTTTGCCTACGTATTGCTGAAGGGTTACCGCAAGGGTTATCTGAGTGAGAAGTTCCGTGATGCCGGCGTAAAGGCTTACAAGGGTATCATCGACCAGTTTGTCCAGGTAAACCCAGACAAGACCATCAGTCTTACCAAGTGCTGTTCTGTAAGCGGCTTGGGCCCTGGCCCTGGTCCATACGTAAAGAAGCCTAACTTCAAGCGTGACGGCAGCTTTGAGTATTATATGAGCGAGCCAATCCGTGACAACGACGCCAAGGGCGTTGGTCCTTTTATCTGGGCTAGCCTGGAGATGGAAATGCAGGGATTGAACAAATAAAAAAGCATAGCCACAAATAGAGAAAGAGGACGCAACCATCGGATAGATGGAGCGCCCTCTTTTTTCGCAATATGATTAAACCTGAAAAGTCTAATATGATTAAACCTGAAAAGTCTAACTATTGATTAATTTTGGTATAAAAAATTACTTCACGAACTTCTTGCCGTTCTTGATTACCAAGCCCTTGAAAGAGCCAGAAACCTGCTGACCTGGCATATTGTATGTCTTGCCATGCTGAGCAGAAGCAGCCTCGATAGAAGAGATGCCTGTTGATGTGCCAGCCTCATACTTGAAACCGAAGAAACCCATCTTGGTACCAGCAGCGAGAACATAGTATGTACCACCCTCAGCAACGCTGAATGTTACTGTACCATTAGACTTTGCAGCAATGATGTTCTCATTCTTCTCATTCTGTGTGAACTCCTGAGAATCACCATCCTTGGCAGCAGGCAAATTGTAAGAAGCAGGAGCTACCTCAGCAAATTCTGCATCCAGGATATGGAAACCCTTGTTTGCATTCAACTGAACACCTACTGTTAGAGCACCAGCCTTTGCGGTCTCAAACTTGTAAACACTACCAGTTGGCTCTGCGCCAGACACCAACTTACCATTGTTCTTGCCACAAACGTAAGCATTGAAATCAGCATCAGCCCAGTTAGTTTGCTTCTTAACTGCAGCGTAAGCTGTACCATCCTTCTCCATATAAGTAAGAGTGATGTTCTCTACTGTAGTAATCTGATCGCCAGCCTTCACATTGTCACCTTCCTGCACTGCATAAGTGCCCTGAGCGTTCATACTTGTTGCCATAGCAACGGTTGCAATAAGAGTAAAAAATTTCTTCATAAATGTTTAAAGTTTAAGTTGTTTATTTTTATAATTCATGTTATTTCGAATATCATATCTATATTCCTATATTAAAATAGGTATATATACGGTTCAGTATCATCCGATTTGCTTATTACGTAATCCGATTTGCTTCACGACGACAAAAATACTCAATTATTCAACACAAACCAAGAAAAAAAGCAAGTAAATTCAGAAGATTTTGCGAAAACGTTTACGTGAAAGTATCACTATACAACTATTGTTTTTTCCAAATATTATACGTACTTTTGTCAGCGAATAACTTATTCAAACAACAAACGAGTATATTTAATAGACCTAAAAAGTATATAAACAGATGAAAAGAATTCTACTAAAGTTCGGGCTTCTATGCCTGATGTTGGTCTTTGCTTTCATAGCTAAAGCACAAGACATTACGGCAGAATGGAACTTCAAAGCCAATTTGCCAGAAGGTATCCAAAGTATCCAGGTAGAGAAGAACGTAACCGCTATCGCCTCTACCGTGGAAGGTATCGAAATGACTGTGGATGCAACCAACGGTAAGTTGAAGGGGCGCTCTGCCGATGCCCAGATCAACAAGGGAACCATCCTGAAAGTTCCGGTGAAATCATCCAGAGACATCGTTACCATCATGAACTATGGCAACGAGAAATATCGTGCTACCTTCACCATCGGTGAAACTTCTTCTAAAGATGAAATCATTGAGCACAATGCTACTGTAGATGAAGCTACTCAGGGCTATGTACAGATTGAAGTGGCTGAGAACGATTACTTCTACGGCATCAAGCTCGTTCAGGCGAGTGCCTTGCAGGAAAAGACACTCTACTCTACAGATTTCACCAACTGGGAGGCCATCGATCGTGCTAAGGCTACCAACGAGGTGGTAAAGGTGAAGACCCTCTACAGCAAGGAGGAACTCAGTTTCACATTCAATGGCGTGGGCGTTTATCCAGCAGGTACCAACGCTAAGTTCCCAGAAATTACCGGTTTCATGCAGACTGCCAAATACACTGGCGAATACAAGGCTGCAGAACCTAGCGTAGTAACATCTCCATTGGCTAGCATCACCAAGATTACCCTGCACCAGGCTGCTACAGGTGGCAAGCGTGGTATCAAGGTATCAGTAAAGGGCGACGGCGATGCAGACTGGGTAGCAATCCACAATGTAGCTATCGCAAATGCGAAGGGCGAGGACCTGACACTCGAGGTAAACCGCACAAACTGTCAGATTAAGTTCGAGAACTTAGCGCTCGGTCAGAACGCTTACGTTACCAATCTCGCTATCTATGGCAACGTAGATATGAACAAATCACCTATGCTCGGCAGCTTCCTCCTGAACGGTGTGAAGTATCATGCAGCCGACCTCTTTGCAGAGGGTGCAGATGACAAGCAGGTGGCCACCGTGCTCATTTCAAAGAAGGCAAATCTCATTTCAGAGACCAACCCGCTGACAGAAATCACAGCAGACAACGGCAACATCAAGAGCATTACTTATGCTACAACAGGCGAAGGTGCTGAGCAGAAGACCGTGGCTACCATCGTGGTAGAGGCAAACGGCGACGAGGCTACCTACGAACTCACCGTAGGCTTCAAGCCAGACTTCACCCTTACCTATTATGATGTAGATGGCAAGACTGTTCTTGGCACACAGGCTGTGGAGCAGGATGCAGAAATAGAGAAGTTCCAGGACGGAACAACAGAGAAGGTAACCGTAGCCGACGGCAAGAAGTTCCGTGGCTGGGCTAGCGACCAGAAGAAGGACAGCCAGAAGTTTACAACATCTTCTGTCATCACAGAGGACGCAGCCCTCTATGCTCTGGTAACAGATATCGAGACAGCCAGCGGCACTGCCCGCTATGACTACAACCTGCAGAAGGAAGGTTTCGACATCAACGACCATGAGGCAATCGAAGTAGAAGGCGGCAAGTGGCACGACGCTACTCACGGCTGGACCTTCAATGCCGACAGCAAGATGAAAGTACTAATGGGCGGCAAGGGTTACATCAAGATGGCCCTCTGCCAGTATTCAGGCTCAGGCAAGATCATCCTCTCAGACCCTCAGGGCAAGGAGTTGGCAAGCATCGACGCCAAGGCTAGCAAGGATGGCAACCCTGGTATCCTCCAGAACCCATCAGCAGAGAGCGGCTTCTATACCCTCTCATTCGAAGGCACAGCTTATGTCCACAACCTCAGCATCGTGAACATGACTGAGCCTGCCTTCGCACAGAACGGCAACTGGTACACCGTGAAGGCTGGTGACGCACAGAGCTTCATCACCACACTGGAGGTAGTAAACGGCGCCAACGCTGCTGCCGATGCAGCCCGCTCGTTCATCTTCCTGCCTAACGGCACATACGACCTGGGCGACCAGTGCCTCACCACCATCAGCGGAAACAACATCTCGCTCATCGGTGAAAACATGGATAAGACCATCATCGTCAACAAGCCTGCTATCGAGAACGAGGGCATCGGTACCACCGCTACCCTTCTCAACACAAGCAACAACCTCTACATGCAGGACATCACCCTGCAGAATGCACTGGAATACTACAAGAGCGGTTCAGCCGGTCGTGCTGTCTGCCTCCAGGATAAGGGTATCCAGACCATCTGCAAGAACGTGAAGATGCTCTCTTACCAGGATACATACTATAGCAATGAGCCAAACGGCAAGGGCCAGTTCTACTTTGAGGATTCAGAGATTCACGGCACCGTGGACTACGTTTGTGGTGGCGGCGACGTATATTTCAACCGTGTACTCTTCGTAAACGAGAGTCGCAAGGAAGGCGAAAAGAACGGTGAGGATGTGATTGCAGCTCCTAACAGCAAGAGCGAATGGGGTTACATCTTCAAAGATTGCACCATCGAGAACAAGGCAAAGGCATTCAGCCTGGGCCGCTCATGGAACAACATCACCCGCCTTACCTGGCTCAACACCACCGTGAACCAGAAGGATGAGATTCTGAACGACGACAAGAAGTATGCTTACTTCACCATCAACGCGATGGGCGATGCAATGGCAGACAAGTTCCGCCTCGACGTATTGAAGGATGCAGAAGGCAACGTATTCTCTCCTGCAGAGAAGAAGGTAGTATTCAAGGCATCAGACGGCAAGGTATTGAAGGACGAGGAGAACATCATCCTCACAGCCGACGAAGCAGCTGCTTACACTCTGGAGAATGTATTCGGCGAGTGGGAGCCAGCCAAGTTGGCAGCCCAGCAGACCGCAGGTGCTGCAACAGAAGTTAACGGCAAGCTTTCATGGACTGGCGATGCACAGATGTACATCGTATTGAAGAATGGCGAGTTCTTCGCTCTGACCAACGAGAAGAGCCTCAACCTCGAGGGTGCAACAGGAACATTTACAGTTCGTGCAGCCAACGAGATGGGTGGTTTCGGCCAGGCAGGTTCAATCTCTACAGATATCCAGAACCTCACTTCTGCCATCGAGAACAGCCCAGCAGTGAAGACAGCCATCTTCTCTGTAAGCGGCACTCAGCAGAGCCGTCTTCAGAAAGGCATCAACATCGTGGTAAAGACCCTGGCTGACGGCAGCAAGGAGACAACCAAAATGATTGTGAAATAACCCAATCATACAGTTGAGAAAGTTGAAAGAAGACAGACGGAAAACTGAAAGAAAACAGTTGGAAAGTTGAAAGAAAACATGTAGAAATATCAGGTAAAATCCTGAAACCTTCATCCCCTAAAGAATAGCCCCGAAAAGGCTTTCTTTAGGGGATTTTATGTTAAAATACACATTTTAGCAAACGTTTACGTAATCTTTTCTCCGATTTATACTATGTAATTCGATTTTTTTATCTATATTTGCAAACGGAAATATATAACCCGTGCATGAATTGGCGTCATAAAAGCGCCTTTTCGGAGCATAGTAGTTTTAATCTACTTAAATGTATAAATCGAGATTAAGAAACAAATTTTAATAAGTATAATCTAACCTTATAAGTGTATGTCTGGTAATTATAACAGAAAAAAGATTGCGCTTGCAGGTGCGCTCATGTTCATGGTAACAAGCGTCTCAGCGCAAACGGTAAAGGGAGTTGTTACTGACAATACGGGCGAGCCAATCATCGGCGCATCTGTCATGGAGGTAGGTGTAGCTGGCAATGGTGGCGTGACCGACATTGACGGTAACTTCACAGTCAACTTAAAAGGCAAAAGCAAGAAACTGAAGATTTCATACATTGGTATGAAAGCGAAGGAAGTAAGCGTTGCTGGTAAAGAAACGATTGACATCAAGCTCGAGGATGACAATACCACCCTCAATGATGTGGTTGTAATCGGCTATGGTACGATGAAGAAGAAGGACC
>OOCQ01000543.1_pt1 | contig 30957 bp, 29 predicted proteins | sample 1671121 | NCBI WGS metagenome assembly OOCQ01 (sample SAMN06348124, study PRJEB24527) | human gut metagenome | biome: human gut; feature: ankylosing spondylitis patient; material: feces | host: Homo sapiens | place: China | collected 2015-10 | reverse complement strand
TATTTGTCACTTCCTTTCTTATCCTTTCCAACCAATTTTGGAGGACTAAGATATTTTTCACATCCTGCTCCTCATTGTTCATAGCGATGTAATGTTGATATGATTATTTTGGGAGGTTTGGAACGCTGATATTCAGCGGTTTAGATATTTGGAACAAATGTAATGTTCCCAAAGTGTTCCAACAGTAGGTTGCCAGAATAGAGTCAGTTAAATTCTTTCATACAGACTCCTTCAAAGTGGTAAAAAATCGTGATTTTGGCAAAAATCAACGAAACACTTTTTAACGGTGATTTTACATTTATCAACTACGATTTTTCATGTAAAATGGGTGTCTGAGCCATGTTACACATAGGAACAGGAACAGAAAAATGACCCTATAAAAACGGCATGATTCACCCTTTACATTCATGTAAAGGTAAGGGTGTGAAACATGATAGAAGGGAAAGAAAATAGAGAAGTGTCAAATGGATTTAGACTTGCAGTTCACGATGCTTGGCGGGATGCCGACAAATAGCAATCGAGATCTGAAAGTTAGATGCCAGTTGTCTCTTCGATAAACCATCACTGGGCATTGTGTCTGATAAGACTCTATGCACATATCTATGATGTAAAATAGGTCTTCTTAGGTATCAAACTTCACTAAAAAAGATTAAATTTCGATGCAAAACAAAAGATTCTTGCCTGAATATCCAATAAAAGTGAAATATTTTCACTATATTTGCACAACAAATAGAATAAGTATGGAAAACTTAAATCGTCTTAAAATAGTTCTTTTTGAGAAGAACCGTACAAGTAAATGGTTGGCAACCCAGTTGGGTGTTAACCCTTCTACTGTATCTAAGTGGTGTACAAATTCTTCACAACCAGACTTGAATTGCTTGTTAAAAATTGCTGACCTTTTGGAGGTTGACATAAGAGAATTGATAACAAGAGAGTACAAACCATTTTTGCTATCACAACAAGAAGAAAATGCTTCAAACATTTAATATAAGCAACCGACGTTACCTCGGAAATAAATATAAACTACTAAGTTGGATAAAGGGTATCATCGAAGAAAACTGCACAAATGTGGAGTCTTTCTTTGATGTGTTTTCTGGTACTGGTAGTGTCGCATCAGCCTTCACAGACAAAAGATTAGTAGTGTGTGACATGATGAAAAGTAATTATTATGCTGCCCTATGTTGGTTTTCTCCACAGGAAATCGACAGAGAAAAACTTACAAGGATTTTGGAAGCATATAATAGTTACGATGCATCAAACGAAGACAACTATATGTCACAGAATTTTAGTGACACATATTTCAATAGAGAAACCTGTCAAAAGATAGGCTTTATCAGGGATGATGTAGAAAATAAGCTTCATAATGGTGAAATAAACGAACGTGAACACGCTTGTGTTATCACCTCTCTGTTCTATGCCATGGACAGAATCAGTCATACATGCGGTCACTATGATTCTTTCATTCGGGATGGTAAATACGAAGGGGTTTTAGAACTTCGTATGCCTGAGAATGGCTATCATATCAATGAAGGCAATCATATCTATTGTGCTGACTCCAATACAATTGCAGACCTTGATGAAGTTGACATCGCCTACCTTGACCCTCCTTACAACAGCCGACAGTATTGTGATGCTTATCACTTGCTTGAAAACATTGCGCTTTGGAATAAACCAGAGGTTTTTGGTGTGGCTAAGAAGATGGATAGAACAAAGATGAAGAGCAAGTATTGCAAAAGTATTCAGGCAGCTGTTGCCCTTGAAGATTTGGTAAGAAAGCTACGTTGTAGATACATTCTATTCTCCTACAATAACAACGGCAAAAAGTTACAATGTCGTTCAAATGCAAAATTGACAGACGAGGAGATTGTTCGCATATTATCTATTCGTGGTGATGTTCAGGTGTTTACAATGAATTATCGTGGATTCGAAGCTGGATATGAAGCGAAGAACAAAGACAATCAAGAAAGATTATTCCTATGCAGCGTACGCAGATAAAGAACTACATATCTTCCCCTCTAAACTATATTGGAGGAAAGGCACGCATTCTTGACCAGATGTTACCCTTCATGCCTACGAACATTGACATATTTGTTGACTTGTTCTGTGGGGGGTGTAACGTCGGAATGAATGTTCCTGCAGGTCACACCATTTACAATGATACATCCAAGCCGTTGATAAGCCTAATAAAGGCTTTGAAAAGGATGAAAAATGAAACTATAATCAAGCGAATCAATGAGTTAATCAATGAGTTTGAGTTTAGTCGCACACGCGATCATAATTTCAAATATTATGGCGGTGATGCTAACAAAGGTGTATCAGCATACAACAGAGAGAAGTTTTTACTTCTCAGAGAAAGGTTTAATACATATCCGAAAAAGGATAATCAGTACTATATTTTACTATATACGCTGATTTTGTTTGGATTCAATAATCAGTTACGCTTCAATGACAATGGGGAGTTTAACCTTCCTGTTGGAAAACGTGATTTTAATACAGCTATTGAAGCTAAACTTGTAAGATTCTTGAATGCGCTAAGAGTTCAAGACTGTGAGTTTCAAACAAAGGACTTTAGAAGATTTGACTTCACTAATCTGACAGCCAACAGCCTTGTATATTGTGACCCACCATATTTGATTACAACGGCAACCTATAATGAGAAAGACGGTTGGAACGAACAAGATGAACTTGACTTGTTGGCTATTCTCGACAACTTAAATGAAAGGGGAATAAAATTTGCCCTGAGTAATGTCCTGCAACACGAAGGTAAAGAAAATACCTTGCTTCAAGAGTGGATTGGTCGTAACAATTATATTGTTCATGACCTTTTCATGGACTATCATTACAGCAACTATCAGAAAAAATCTAAAAAGGCAGAATCTCAAGAGGTTCTTATCACCAACTATTAAAATTTGTGTCTATGGCTGAATACAACAAATTTATAGGTAAGTATGAACGAATACCATACAATTCTTTTGTATGGAAATTCGGAACAACCTCCTTCAGAACAAGGGAGTTTAACAGAATGACTGAGTGGCAACTACAGTTGCTTGACGATTTTTGGAAGAAACCTGAAAATCGCACACAGGGATGGGAGAAGAAATATATGGCTCCTGGTCAAAAAGACATCTATGAGATTAAGAATCGATATTACGATTGGCTTGTTGAGAATGGCTTCACCAAAGGAGACGATAAGGTAAAGTATAAAGCTGCCCGTGAGAAGACAAGCGGTCTATATGATATGGGGCTTATTGATGAAAATCATAGGCTTACAGATGTAGGACGTGAACTGCTTGAACTCTCAAAAGATGAAGATTCATTCCTTCAGAAGAATCAGTTGAATATTTCAAAAGACTCACAAGTATATCTTGAACAGTTATTGAAACTTAGTGCGGACGATGCAGGAAGCACCGTACGTCCTTTCATCGTAGTGCTTTATCTACTATCTGAACTCGATTATCTTACATACGAAGAGTTTAGGTATCTAATGCCGTTATGTACGTCAGAGTTCAATACAGATTACATTCTTGACAGTATAAAGGAATACAGAAAGAATGGTGGTAGTGTTGACGAAATTATTGAAGACTTCCTGCTGAGCAAGGGAAATTACCAAGAAGGATTAAAACGATTCATAAGAGAACCGTTTTCTGGTGACCTCCTGCTGTCTGTGGGTATGAATCGCAAAAGTGCAGATTACGACAAAGCATACATTCCTGTCTTTAAGGAAATGTACTCTGTTTATATGGAAAATGACCTGTCAAGAATTTATCCGTTATTCTTGGCTGTAAGCAAACTTTCTACAGCAATTAAATGGAAGACAATGATGTTTAACACCAGTCTTACAGCTGCTGTGAAAAAAGATCCAGAAGGTAGCCTTCTGCCTTTGCCTGAAGATGCATTAAGTTCCGATGCAGCATTTAAGCGCTTCTTCTACCTGACCATGCACCTAAATAAGGCAAAATCTATGTTGGAAGACTACTTGGACTTAAACAGACGTTATCTTGGGCTTACGAACTGCTTTATCTTCGGTGATGAACAAGTAAAACTTGATATTGTGCCAAAGCAATTCTTCAATTCTGCAATAACAGAACTGTACAAACAAGCATATGAAGAATGTGATTTGTTGTTCGTAAGTTGTACTATGGATAGCATTTGTCCTGCTCTTACCTTCAATGAGTCTAAAATTATTGCAGGTATTAACAAGGAACTTGGCACACATATCGAAAACATAGAAGAAGCTTATGACGAAGTTGATAAGGTAAGGTATGACCGTTTCAACAAGTTGGTAGATGATAAGTTTACAGACGATAAGTTGCTGCAATTGCTTGATAACTTTGACAATAGAACGGATGGCGAAATCAGTCAGATGGTAACTGACAACGCTGATATTCCTACGATTTTTGAATATGTTCTTGGCATTATCTGGTATAAAGCAAGTGGAAGAAGAGGAAAGGTGCTTGACTATTTGAAGTTGTCTCTCGATGCAAACCTTCTTCCGATTACTCATGCCGCAGGTGGAGAAGCCGATATTGTCTATGAATATAAGCAAACTATGGACTATCCAGAACACAGTTTGCTTTTGGAAGCTACTCTTGCTGATAGTACCAATCAAAGAAGAATGGAGATGGAACCAGTGTCAAGACATCTTGGCAATCACCTTCTGAGAACAGGAAACAAAAACAGTTATTGTGTTTTCGCAACAAGTTTCCTTCATATCAATGTTATTGGTGATTTCCGTATGAGGAAGATGATTATGTACTGTGACCCACAAGACCCAGATAGGTACGTTTCAGACTTGAAAATCATGCCATTATGTACAAATGACCTCAGGTGCATAGTTGAACATAAGATTTCATATTCCAAACTTTATAAGCACTTCTGCAAAGCACATGACGCACAAGAAATGCATCCACAAAAATGGTACGATGATTATGTAAGTATAGAGAATTCAAATCTATACTACAAGTACGAAGAACAGTACCCATTAGGAATGGTTGCAGATGGCAGCGTACTTGAATATCATTGATTCGACATCTACAGTCGTTTCAAATAGAATACCAATACCGTGAGGTATTAAGCATGACCAAAAAGGGTGTGAACATCGGACTATCTTTATTCTTGGTGTGGTGTTTCTGACGCTTCTTCTGGTTACGCACAATGATAGCAATGCTGATATGTTATTCGATGGCAGGGTCTGTGAAGATCTCTGCCATCTTTGCACTATCATCTTCGCAAGATTGATAACAAACTAAATAACCGACTGATTTTAAGCGTTAAGCCTAAGGTCAGTCGGTTGTTTTGTTCCCGAATTGAGTACCATCATCCCAAATCACTCCATTTTCCAGAGTTTTTTCAGAACTGGCTGGGTGTTGACCAAAGAATCAATGTCATGGTATTCCTTGGCTTTGACTGGATCACTCATGACATGATTGTAAAAGATGTGGTTTACCTGCTCCAACTTCATCACTCGATTCTGGTATTCCTGATGCATTATCATGATTGACAGAATGCCGAGAAAGAACAAATACCACTTCCACCATTGCCACTTGTCTGTTCTTGCCTTGAATTGCTGCCACTTCGACTTGATGTAACTCTTGAAGGTAGGCTTGGAAAGTCCACTTGCTACCATAAACACGTCACCAATACTTCTCAACTGTCTATGTGCAAACTCTACGTCTGCATTGTCCTTGATTGTCCTGTCACCGATGAAGCGCATCCATGTGCGAACATCTTCAGGGTATTCAGGAGCCCATTCGGCTATCTGTTCCTGAGTTGCAAAGCCTTGAACTCTGCGCTTTTCCAGACGTTCCTTGCGCCAGTTTTCATTCCATTCATTTTGCACTTTGTCATAGTTCTCGCTTGCCTGATTGAATCTGGCATATAAGAGGTTAGACAAATCTTCCTTGTCCTCGTCAGTGAAGGTCGTTCCAACTGGATGCAACCTAAAGTATTCTCCAAGGGCAACAGACACCACTTGGCTTACAACTGATTGTGACACTGTAGGTGGCGGAATAGGCTTGTTGGCTGCTTCTGCCATCTGAGCCATGGACTTCTTGATGTCTGAGACATCTTTAGCCAGTCCTTCATACTTGGTATTGACTGCGGAAACCTCGTCAGTCAATTCCTCTATTGCTTCATCAACTTTAGCCATAATATGTAATCATTAGAATTAGTCTTATCTGTGGAATCCACGACCAGTGCTTTGACCTTGTGAGTGTCGCTTCTTCTTTTTGTACTTATCATCGTCACCCCAACCGAGTTGGCTTGAAGAGCCACCTCCACCACCAACAGAAATTGGTCCCTGGTATGGATTGAGGATGATTGCACCGAGTGTTTCAAGCCCAACATGGAACGCTCCGTTTCCTGCATCGGCAACGTCTTCGGCTTTCTGGAGCATATCCATAACGTCCTGATTCGCTCCTACACGTTCCAACTCGTTCAGGTCAGGATAGTCACGTTTCGCTTCATAGGCTTGCTCCTTGAAACGAGTATCGAAGTCAGGGAACAAGGAATCAACTCTATGATGTTCGTTTTCGGTGTGCGATTCAAGCCAGTCAAGACGTGCATCCTCATACATATCCCTCGCTTGTTCATGAACGATGGTGAACGGATTGCCGAGTTGCTTACAAAGGTTCTGCAACGTGAGACTCGTATCGAGTTGCTTGCCACTGAACGAAACATCATGTCGCAACGACTTCTTCGCACCTGTGCGATCCTTTGCGACTGTGAACGAAATGCCCTCGATGCCTGTTGACTTCGGATTGTATCGGAAGTTGACACGAATACCGAGTTTCGCTAACTCGTCCTTGAACTCCTTCCAGTTGCGAGCGACTTGAAGCGACTCCATGACTCCATGCATGACGTGATAGCGAATTGCATCCATCTTGCGAAGTCTGTCCTCGTTGACCGCTTCCTTGCCTTTGGCTTTGTACAGTCCATACTCCTTGGTCAGTTCACGGCAGACTTTGATGTTCTTGTCCTTTTCGTGTGAGTCCTTTGTGCAGATGCCTTGGTTGTTGACACGGCAGACTATGATGTGAACATGAGGGTGCTTCCTGTCGAAGTGACGGATGGCAACAAAAGGGTTATCATCGTAGCCCATCCGCTTCATGTAATCATTGACTATACGCTCCAGTTTCTCGTCCGTCAGGTTCTCCAAGTCCTTTGGAGAGAGTGACAGGATGAAGTGCGCCACTGGCTTTTTGCAACGACTTGACAACTGGGAGTGCATTATCAGAGAATCAGTGATTGTCTGGTTACTGCTCAGATTGATGCCACTACTGGCGCAGACGATTGTGGCATTCTTGCGAGGGTCGTTAGCATAGTTGACGAGCCCTCCGAATGCTTTGCCGTGAAGAATCTTTGCATACATATCTATGAGTATGATTAAAGATTTAACCTTCCAGAAGTTCCTCGTCCTCTGGCTCCTTCTCCTTGATGGCAAGTCGGCACTTGTGTATTACCGAATTGACCTCGTCCAGTATTACACGGCACTGGTCTGCAATGTCGGTCAGCCCTTCCTTGATGGCTGTCTTTGCGATGGCATGAATGTTATTGCCGAAGTTGTTCAGGTCATGAACCTCCTTCATCAGAGCCTTGGTCACTCTGGCACGAACGATACATTTCAGTGAGCCATCACGGATATGTTCTGAGAGTGATACACCCTGCTTCTTTGCCTTACGTTCCAGACGCTTCAACTGCTTGGCAGTGTAGCGAACAGAGATAGGTTTAAGAAACTTCTCATCCTCTGAGAGTCGCTTGCGACCGCTCGGATTGTTGATTACATTCTTTGACATGATAATCTCCTTATGCTTAAAAGTTAAACTTACATTGTTCCTATAAGAGGGATGAATAAAGGGAAAGGAAAAGCCAGAAATAGCGTTCTGAAGGTACTCTCGGAGAGCAAGTTTTCAATAGGTGATAGCCTGTATCTAACTCTCTGATTAGATTCGGGATATCAGCGCAATTCGGTAGTACCGGATTGCCGTTTTGGTGTATTACCAAAACACAAACTTGCTCCCTAAAGAACGCGATTTCTCCCTTCACTCATATTTTGACCACTTGACATCGTTCTGATATAGTGTAAACCATAGAGGATCGTGGCGAGAGGTCGGCTAAAGCCCTGCATTTGCAGCCTGACGAGCCTGTTCTTGTTGGGCCTTGTTCATAGGCTGGAATCCGAGCTTTGCCTTGCTCAGGTCGGTGCCATGACTGGCCATCAGTTTCTTGATGTCAGAAAGGGCATAGCGGTTAGAACGACCAACCTTGGCAGGAACGAGAAAGCCTGCTTTCTTCCATGCCCAGAGAGTAGTGACACACACATTGCACATCTTGGCTGCTTCAGAAGAAGTAAGCCAAGTTTCGCCATCGGCAGAAAACTTGCTCTCGTTCTCCAGACGTGCAGCATCAAGAATTGCCTGTTCTTCCATGGCACGCTTGATAAGCTGTTCACCGAATTGCATGAGGTCATAGCCAGAAACTTCAACCTTGAAGTTGGCGCCGCTTTGTACAAGATTCATTATATCCATAGTCTTAATATCTTTTGATTGTTATACCTGAAAAGTTCAAATTATCACGTTAAGAAAAGTACAGTTCCGAAGGATGATAGAGGTCGGTTCCAGTGGTTTCCATAGTCTGCTGACTGAGGGTAAAGTCAGCCAGACAGACTTGGAAATACCACCTTCACCTATGAACAGAAAAGCCTTGTTCTACTTGATAAGGTCAATGAGTTCCTTCTTCATATCATCATCAATGGCACGGTATCTTGCGAAGGCAACACTGCCATTTGCATGACCAGACATTGATGCGACAAGGTTAGGGTCTTTGACCTGCTTATAGAGGTTGCCTATGAAGGTACGTCTTGCCATGTGTGACGTTCCGACTTCATATAGAGGTCGCTTTTCTTCCTCCCTGGTTCTCGGGTTTAGAACGGTCACGATGCGGTTAATCTTGGCACGTTTCAGAATGTCACGGATGGCATCATTGAACTTGAAATTGAATCGCATCGGGAAGAACACCTCTGTATCTCCGTGGTTATGTCGCGCCAGAATCTGTTGTGCCTTTTCTGTCAGTGGTACACGGACGGTCTGAGGATTCTTGTTGATAGTCTTCAGCGGAATGTACTCCAAAACATCACCGCTGATGTTCTCTGGAGTGAAGGTCACAAGGTCAGAATGACGGCATCCAACCATGCACTGGAAAACAAACATATCCCGATATTCCATGAGGTCAGGGCGGTCGGAAAGGTCACATTCAAAGACTTTGTCACGCTCCTGAATGGTCAGATAGAACGGTGTTCCGTAGAGTACCTTCGGCATTTCGTAGCCGACAAATGGGTCATTATGGCTTGCTCCCTGCTTGCGTACCCAGTTGCAGACAGTACGAAGAAGGGTCATGTTTGAGTTGATTGTATTCAATGATCGAGGACTCTTGATTGCTCGTTCATTGAAGTCCGCATATAACTCAGGATGTTTATCTCTGATGTTGTGTTCATCAAGCATGAAGGCTTCAAACTCACGAAGATCATCGGCATTCATAAGGTCGATGTTCATCGTGTAGCCTTTATGCTTCTTGACTTTCTGCATGTACTGCTCAAATCGGGTAATCTTAATCATCAGACCTTTGGTGTTGCACTCCTGATGATGGTCAAACTTCTTTGACTTTAGGTACTTGTCAGCCCACTCAACGAGTCGGGTGTTTACAAGTGTGCCATCACTCAGTTTGTAGGCATTGGGATGGTGGTAGGAGAAGATAACCTTCTGAAGCCAGTCACTGTTTGCGCCAATGAAGTACTCTTTTGATATGAGGTTCTTCAGTTCATTGACCTGAATGTCGAATCTGGCACGGACAGCATCGTCAACCAGAGCGACACGCATCTTGTAGCCTTGTCGCTTGCCATCCCAGTGATTAGGGTTGATGGATAACTCGCTGACACATTTGATGTCGAGTCCTACATCACGGACACGGAAATACACGTTGCTACGTGCTGATACATTGTTTTTGGCTGCATCTTTATTGCGAAGGAAAGCTGTAACTCTCATAATTTGTAACGATTGATTGTTAATGGTTTACTCTTTGACAGAAGGGAAAAGAAAAATTTATCTGTGGAATCCTCTTCGTGTGGTCTGCTCCTGATAGTCCTCGGCTATATCATTGAGCTGCTCCTGAAGCCAGTCATTGGCTTCTGGACTTAGGTCACGGATGCACTGGATGCAAACGGCACTGGCTATGCTCTTACGTCTGCCGATGGTCGCTTCATGGTTGATACCCTTGTTGGCATCAGCCTTCTCACATAGTTCATTGAAGGAATCACGCATCGAGAACCAGCCGTTGTCAGTCTTGACATAGTGGATGGCTTTCTCGGCACAGTCAGGCAACAACTTGCGGTACTGCTCTTGTTCTTGGTTATTGTCGGAAGTATTCATATCTATGATTATTATAATGTTCGTGCGTAGTGATTTTGTATTACTGAATCAGTTTGAGGACATCACGCTTTACATCATCGTCAATGGCTCTGTATCGAGCAAAGGACTTGCTTTGTTCGCAGTGTCCTGTCAATGATGCAATCAGTGCAGGGTCATGAACCTGCCTATAGATGTTGCCTATGAAAGTACGTCTTGCAAGGTGGGTAGCTGCCACTTCATAAAGTGGCTTCTGAACTGCCTTGCGTGTAAGTGGGTCAAGGACAGTCACCTTGCGGTCAATCCCGACTTCCTTCAGTATCTTCTTGATGTCGGTTCGGTACAAGTCATTGCAGTATCGAACAAACAGATAAGGCATTTCTGGGTCGAGTCTGTCAAGAATCTCCTTTGCCTTATCACATAGAGGGCATCGAACAAGATCCGTCTTCCCATGAAGTAGGTTCTTGTGGGGAATGTACTCTATGTACTCCGCTTCAACTATGTGATTCCATGTCAAAAGATTGAGGTCGTTACTACGGCATCCAATCAGACACTGGAACATGAACTTATCTCGGTGGAAATCCAGACGTGGATTCTGCGAGAAGTCATGATAAAACACCTTGTCACGTTCCTCGATGGTCAGATAGTAGGGTGTTCCATACACCTCCTGGTCAAGAGTGACATTGCGGAAGTCGGCAGATTTGAGATAGCCGTTCTTCACGCACCAGTTCAGGAACATGAACAGTCGCTTTGCGCTGCATGACAATGTGTTTGGTGACATAGGTCGTATATCAATAGACTTTGCAAGTTTGAACTGGGCAAAGTGCTCTGGGTTCTCGTCACGGTACTCATGCTCATGACTGATATAGTCAAGATAGGTCTGAGTGCCTTGCTTGTCAAAAAAAGCAAGATATAACTTGTAGTCAGCATCGCCAGACATCAACTGGAGCCATGCTTCAAATCGCTTGACCTTCTGCATTACTGCGGTCTGCGCTTGACGATGCCAGTCATTGAAGTCGCTGATTTTGAGGTATAACTCAAAGTACTCAACGGCAGTCTTGGTGTCTTGTTCGCTCTGGGCGGTATGTCTAACCATTTGCTTCATTGCTTCTTTGTCGCTTGTGAGGGGACTTTCGTTTCCCTCCTGTTCGTCCTGCTCGGCAGATGGCTCTTGCTCATCGGTGTGCAGCAACGAACTTATCTTATTGTTGAGCCATTCTATATCGGCACCTTCATAGTAGTCAGCATAGATAGATGCCAGAACGGTCTGGATAGTCTTGTTAAACTGGCTCCTCTTGGTGGCGGTTGCCACTTCTTCAGGAGTTTCTGCCTTGTAGCCTAACTTGTCAGAATCCCAATAGTTGGAATCGATGGTGAGGTTACTTGCAACCTTCATGTCGATTTTTCCGTCACGAACTCGGAAATAGACCTTGGCGATTGCTGCCTTTGGTGAGAACTTTCTCAATTGTACGCTTGCTTTCATACTTGATGCAGTTAATATTTGTTGAACTTGGGAACGGTTGGGAACGGTCAAAAGAAGGTCTTGGGAACGGTCTTTTTGCCGTTTGGGAACGATTTTCAGAACATGGGAACGGCTTTTATCGTTGGTTGCCCCGTGACCGCCAAATCTTGGGAACGGTCAACTCCGTTTTGGGAACGATTTAAGGTCGATTTTGACCTTTCGGGCAGTACAAAGTTAGTAACCGTTCCCGAATTTGTTCCCATAAATCCCTAACAAACTGCATTGTCATTAAGAAAGTTTAAGTTTCGCTCATGTCTTCAAAAAGCACTGATTTTAAGGGGTTTTCGTGAGTGTTTATCATTCAAATTCGTTCAATTTTGAGCCTTATCGAAAGGGCATTGTCAATTGCGATGTAAACGCTGATGGCACCCACTACGGCTACTACACCTGCAATGGCATAACAGAGCTTGACCACAATAGGCACGTATTTGGCTATTTCCTCTGTCACTGTTGTCAGGGCAGTGGTTCCTGCAGTGTAGTCACCTGCCGAGTTTTGCGCCATGGCAATGCCACCGCCCACAAGGAGCATCAATGCCAATGTCTTCAAGCGTCCTGAAGAGAGAACGCTCTTGGCGGTCTTCTTCAAATAGTTGGTCGTTTTCTTAAACATTCTTTCTTGTTTTACTTGCTAATGATTTCTCTTCGCAGTTCATTCTCACCTTTATCCCCAGTCTTCTTTCACGCTTTTGGCGTCTTTCCTTTCTGGCATACGGCTCGATGGTACTGCTTTCTCACTTTGATATATACTCTTCTGCAGTTGAGTCTTAAATCTGGTAGCCAAAGAATGCAGGGAACAGGATGGATGCTCCTATCATAAACAGACAGGCTCCTATCAGAGTCACTATCGATTTGGTCACACCTTCTTCTCCTGTATTCATCTTGATGTATATCTGCAATGCAGAGATTATCACCATCACTGCAGCGACGGCGTATGTCAGATACAGCACATACAGCATCATCGTCACCACATAGTCGTGCATCCCTGTCAGTGCGTCTGCTCCCCAGCTATAGTCCACATTGCCACATTTGGCTGATGCAGACATGGGGAGCAGCGCAAAGACAATGATTGCAACTACATTCTTTATGATATGGCTAAATTTCATCCTTGATTGGTATTGTTTTGATGTTTGGTTGTCCTGGCTTTGTCTCACCTTGTCTCAGCAGACTCTCCGTGAACTCGTCTTGCCAGAGTCCGTTTATCCAAATAGGAGAGGTGCTTTCCATCTGGTCACTCACTCGCTCTTGCAACGACTCGGCAGCAGTCTTCTTTTGTTGATTGGCATCGTCACCATCGGCAGTCATACCTCCAGCTCCTACACCAGAATCATTGCTCCCTGCATGGCTGGAATCATCGCCTTCATTTCCTTCCGAACCATAGCCGCTTCCTGCAGCACCACTTCCTGCAATTCCATTTCCATAACCGTCATCACCACCCATCCCATTCTGATAACTGGTATCATACTGTTTGTTGGCAATGCTGAAACCGCCATCGCTTTCATTGACAGCTACAGCAGCTTCCTCTTCCGTGATGCTGCTCACATCAAACTCTTCCTCGTTGCTCTTGTTTTCTTCCTTCTTGCCATACAGGTCTCTCGTTATCATCACCGCATAGTAGATAACGTATGCAATGGTAAGGCTGATGGCGAATATCACAAATGGACTCATATTATACTTTGTTTTATGATTGATTTATACTCTGTGTCGTGGCAATCCTGCCAGTTGCGAGTGCAAAGTAAAGCGTAAAATCCGACATAAAAGAATTTTTCAAAGTATGACCCTCTAAGTTTAAGATATATTCAAAATATAACCATATATCATACTCTAAATCATACTTTAAACAGCTTTTTCTTTTAGTTTTCGCATATTTCTTCCTTATACTTAGACGGATGTTTTTAAGTATAGAATACCTTATCTGTTTAAATCTTGTAATATGTACTTGTTTAATACGAAATATAACATAAAATAGAGATATTCGTACAGATATTTTGGTTTTATGTACGTTTTGTGTTAAAAATGAGTTAATGTTTCGATATATTTGCTGCGTTAGATTTTATTTTATTACTTTTGTATTCAAAAAATAATAATAACATGTATAACAAGCCATATGTCATCAGATATATTAAGAATTATAGAAGGAGGATTGAATAACGATAGGAGAAAAATCATAAGTTACTCCAATCGTTTAGCTACTCGTCTTGAAGCCGAGGGCAACATTCAATTGGCTCGTTGCATCAAAGAGCAAATCCAAAACTCTAACATGAGAAGTTCTGCAACTGCTGATGCCATGCGTATGTTGCCTTTGGATTCGGACAGCAAATTGCAAATAGTAGAAGTAATTCCCGAAGACTCAACACGTACCAATATTGTCCTTTCTGATAATGTCGGAAGGCAAGTAGGTGAATTCATTGAGTTGGTGAGGCACAGTGACGAACTGGAACAGGCAGGGGTTAATATGCCTAAGTCCATGCTTCTTTACGGAGCACCTGGTTGTGGCAAGACCTCTATAGCTCACTATGTCAGTGAAAACACCAATTTACCATTGGTGGTAGCAAGATTGGATGGAATTGTTTCATCACTTCTTGGTAGTACAGCAAAGAACTTAAGAAAAATATTCAGCTATGCTAGTAGCATGCCATGCATCTTGTTTCTTGACGAATTTGATGCAATAGCCAAGGCACGTGACGACAATCACGAGCTGGGAGAACTGAAACGTGTCATCAACAGCTTGCTTCAAAACATTGACTCCATGCCAACTTCTTGCGTTCTGATTGCAGCAACAAACCATCCCGAATTGTTAGACAAGGCCGTTTGGAGACGCTTCACAACAAAAATTGAAGTCGGAATGCCTGATGACGAAGCAAGAAAGAAAATAATTCTTGACCTAACGTCTGGATTCAGCTGTACTTTTGTTGAGGATGTACAAAAGATGAAAACGGTTTGTGACCTAACAAAAAAAATGTCTCCCTCTGACATCTCTACGATATTTAGCAAACTAAAAGTGAAGGGCATTATCAATGGAAGCAAAGCTATTGAATATGAGGACTTACTTGTTACTATCTTTGAGTTCGAAGGAAAAGACGAAGCACAAGACAAACTCATCATGTTCCTTAATACAAACGGAGTTAGTCAAGCCAAGATTGCACAAAAGCTAAACGTTAGCGCAAGATTGGTCAGAAATATATTATCTAAAAAATAGTGAATTATGGCAAAAGAATATCCTATACAAAATGTATCTTTTAGGGGCGAAACAGACAATTTCTTGACGGAAGCTGGTGGTGGCAGTGAATTACCAAAGTGGGTTAACGATACTGCTATTTCCGTTAATGCAGAAAGGGTTTATGGTCAATTGGAGTTGTTCTCAGAATTATTTTCTGATGCAAATAGAACGATGCCTGTGCTTACAGAGATTACACTGAACCAAAAAGCAACAGCGAAATCTCATCGTCCTGCAGTGCGAAAAATGATGGATGTAAACTCTAAACGAAATGTCCTAGGAGTCACATCGGTAGGTAAAATCTTGGTAAAGATTGATACCGCCAATGATTTGAAGAAAATGGAGCGAGGTTTTAAGGTGGTAAATACAGCCAATCTGCCGAAAGACAAAAAGATTGGTTTGTCTGCAATAGAAAACATTTCTCGATACAAGGCTGTTGTTGATGATAGCATTCAAGAAGATGACCGTCTCAAACTGCAGTTGGTTGATTATCTGAATAGTGAGTACAATCATCGTTCTCGTATTGCTTTGGGTATAAAATGCAAGGAATTTGGAGTTGAATTAGAAGAGCTGAATTATGCTAGTAGCTTACGCTTGTTTTCCTTGGAACATGTGTCAGAGGAAGCACTTCAGGCTATTGCATCCATGGATTGTGTCTTGGCGGTTAGAAAAATGCCTACAATAGAATTTGAAGCTGCCCCAGACGAAGACAACTCCAGCATCGAAGTGATGACACCATTGGAAGGCGCAACATATCCTGTGGTAGGCTTGTTGGATTCTGGTGTTGGCGATAATGATTACCTGCGTCCTTGGATGATTGATGATGAAGATAATATCGCTGATTTGGAAGATGAAGACATAAACAGAAGTCATGGAACTGCTGTTGCAAGTGTCATCAACTATGGTGATTTTCTTGAAAATAAAGATTTGACGAAATGTGGACCTTGTAAAATAAAGAGTTGTATTGTCAATACAGACAGAACCCAAATATACGAAAACGAGTTGGTAGCCAACATTCAAAATGCTATCGCTAAACATCCAGATATAAAAATCTGGAATCTCTCGCAAGGTACAACAAAAACGATAGATAATGACAGGTATTCCGACTTGGGCATCGCATTGGACAGCTTGCAGAAAGACAACAGAATCTTGATTTGCAAATCTGCAGGTAATGTTGATCCAAGAGCAGAAAATCAAAGAATTACTGATGGCGCCGATTCTTTGCTTAGTCTCGTTGTAGGATCTATAGCTCATAAGAAAACTACCAATAATGATGCTAAAGAAAATGACAGAAGTCCTTTTTCTCGCATTGGTCCTGGTGTTGAAAATGCAGTAAAGCCAGATTTGGTGCACTATGGCGGCAATATGGATACACATCTGTCCCTGTTTTCAGAATGGGGAAGACAGTTTTGCCGCTGGAGTGGAACTAGTTTTTCTACTCCACGAATTACAGCTTTGGCTGCTAATCTTAATCAGATGATTGGAGGTGAATGCAATCCCTTGCTTTTGAAAGCATTGCTTGTTCACAACTCTGATTACCCTGTAGGCTTATCGAAAACGCCAGAAGAACTTCGCAGGGAAATGGGGTTCGGTTTGCCATCTGTTATTACAGATATGCTTAACAACGATGCTGATGAGTGCACTATGGTTTTTCATCAGACTTTACAGAAAGGAACAAATATTGTTTCTTTGGATTTTCCATACCCACAAAGTTTGGTTGAAAACGGTTATTTTATCGGTGAAATTACATTGTCAATGGCTGTGAATCCTGTAATTAATGCGGGGCAAGGTTGTGAGTATTGCCAAAGTCAAGTGGATGTTCTTTTGGAAACTTATGACCATGTTGAACATGTTCAATTGGGCGAAGGTATGATGCGCAATGAGTCAAGAACATCAAAAGATGCCGTTAATGTACTCAATGCATCGATTTATAGCTCAAAAGCTTTCAAAAAGGAGTTCGCAGAAGAACGTATGCTGATTGAACAGGGAGATAAATATCAACCTATCAAGAAGTATTATGTCGATCTTTCCAAGATGACTGACACTAACAGGAGAAAGGCATTGGGAGAAAACAGAAAATGGGCACTGAAACTCACTGGACTCTACCGTGATGCAGCTGTACAAGCTTTGGAGAGAGACGGAGAAGTACTTTCGCAAGACGTTGTTGTCGTTGTGACAATAAAAGACCCTAGACATCGTGGCACGATATATACCGAATGTCTCGATTTACTAGAACAAAGAGGATATGTACACAACGATATCAATATTCATAATGATATTCGAGTTGATAATTAATGATCGTACTTTATTATGGCTACATATGATTTTTCAAACGCCATTCCCTATGTGCCCACTCATGTTGGAGAACTGATAAACGACGAGCTTGTTGCGTCGGGACTGTCTGTAGAGCAATTGTCAGAAAAAGCTGATATCGAATTGATAGCTTTAAATGAAACAATTTCTGGGAAAAGACAACTATCCACAGAAATGGCTTTACAGATAGAATCAGTTATGGGGATTCCTGCTTCATTGCTTCTGAACATCCAAATTCAATACAACAGTTTTCTGCGGAGAAAATGAATATTCTCCGTAGAAAACTATCGTTTTTCAAACTTTCCCATATCACCTTACCAAAGCAGATATGCTATATAATACACCAGCAGCATCCCAAGCAGGAATACTGCCACACTGCATCCTATTTTTAATCGTTCCAATATCTCGTCTTGCCCCAGCCCCTTGCTGTGTTTGATGATGACAACGATTGATACTATATCTATCAACAATACAGCATATATCATGGCTGGCAGATAGTGAATATGATCCACCATCCACCAGTGCATATCCGCTATATCGTCATATTTCACTTTTGCTTCCCTCATGCTTTCTTTCTCCCAATTAGACAGTCGTTTACATCCTTATATTCTTTGTAGCGAAAGCTCATGTCTATCGCCTTGGTGGGATAAGCATTCCTGACAATTCCATAGCCATCCATTCCTGCCTTGTCATTGTCCAAAAAGCAATATATATGCTCGTACACTCCCAGTCTTTGCAGACAACGTTGCATGTTTGCTACTGAATTCAAGACAATATAATCACATAGCTCATCCACAACAGCTCTTCCGTCTCCTTGTTTTTCCAAGGTTTTGAAAGAGAGGAAATCCATAAATCCCTCAAATATGCATACTGCCTCCTGTACTCCAATGGCTTCTGCATGCACTATGGATATATCCTTGTGTCCCATACATCCTTTGTAGTATGGATTTCTGATTTCCATACCTTTCTGTATGTTCTCAAAGGCTATACCGAAATAGCGTTTCTTGCCATGAGTGTACCATACTTCTTTGCAGTATTTCATGCCCACCTCTACGTCGATATGGCGTGAACGCAAATACGACATCAGGGGATTGTATTGCAGGGGCTGTAGATGCACGTTCTCCATCTTCACTGCCGTCTGTACCGCAGCCTTGATTGTTTTGCATGAATGTTCCACATGACTTATGTTCAATTTGTCCAACCGGCTCAACACCTCACTCACATCATTGGTCTCAAACAGCCGCTTGCTCAGGTTAATGATGTCACCGCCTTGCCCCAATCCAAAGTCATACCACTCATTTCTTTTCTTGCTTACGCAGAATGAGGGCTCCTTCTCGGTTCTGATAGGAGAGAGATAGTTGTATCGGTCTCCTTTTATGCTCACAGGGGCATGGTCCAATGTCCTCAGCAGGTCAATAATGCTGATAGTCTTTGCTGTATCTATGTTCATGTTTTTTCTGTTTACTCTATCCTCATTCCGTCATCTGTTCATCTGTCCACACCATATATAGATGTGGAGTGAACGGATTGATGTTTTTTGAATCATGTATCTTCATCTATCAGTGGCAGACTGGGATAATTCTTGGGCAGACAGTATTCATTGCTTGCCGATTTCACTACTTTCTTGTTTGTCAACAGATAGGTCAGCAGCTTGGATAGTGTGGTTCGGCCTCTTGCAAACCCTATCTCACCATATCCCTTGCTCAATGCCGTCAGCATATGTTCATATCCCGACACCACCTTGTCTTGGAATGCTACTTCCAATGCTTTCTCGTGTTGCTCTTCCGTGATGTCTCCGATGGTCATCTTGGATGCCTTTCCGTCTTTCTTTCCAAACTCGTAGTCGTAGATGTCAACAGGCATCCCTTCTTCGTCTATCTTGAAGGCGAATGGTTCAAATTCTCGGTCTCGCAGACTCAATGGTTTCACTTCGCTTGCATTGGCTAGGGTCTGACTCTTGGCGATGACCAACACCGTTTCTGCCTTGTTGTTCAACTCGGTTCCGATATGTCCTCTTACGTTATCGTCACTCTTGTTCAGATGAAGCACACAATGTATGTGCAGATTGTAGATGCTCGACCATTGCATCAACTTGTTGATGATGCTCACCGATTCCGACGGATCATTGATGTCCAGCATCAAGTCTCTGATGCCGTCGATGACAACCAGACCGCATCCGGTTTCTTTTTGCAAGGCGTGTTCTATCAGTTGCAGTCGCATGGTGGGATGATACTCTCTCAGACCATAGAATACCAGGTTGGCAGCATTCACATCTTGTTGCATCCCTGCCAAACGTAATATGCGTTGCATCACCACATGGCAGTGGTATCTGCTCTGCTCGGTGTCTATATACAGTATCTTACGCTTTCCTTCTGGCAGACAGGCTCTGTACTTCAGTACCTGCTTGTTCCCCAACGAGGCTGCAACGATTGCAGACACATTGAAAGTCTTTCTACTCTTTGCCTTTCCTGTCGATGCACTGAAATTGCCAAGTGTGGCGATGGTCGAATTGTCCACCCACATAATCTGGGGCGGCACCTGATAGGTGTCGTCTGCCAGTATTCGTGAAGCTTTCAGCAACTCGTCCAGTACATTTCCGTTGTCTGTCTGACAATTGCTTTGTTCCATGGGTGTCATGGCATATCACTGTTTATGTTCATACCACCCACATTCATCGCTTCCATGTCATTGCAATGTGTCTCGTCTGATACATTTGCGTTCATGTTCTCTTGCTGTATTCCTCTTCTTCGGGCAGGACGGCTATTCACCCAATCAATAATTTCTTGTCTATTGAAGAAGATGGTTTTCCCACTTGGCTTGTAGTGGGGGATAGATAGTGTTCTGGTCAACTTGTACAACTGACTTTCTGATATACCAAGAAACTCCTTGGCTTCTTTCACGGTCAGAATCTCCTTGGCAGCAAACAGATGTTCTTCCACTTGTGTCAAGCGTTCATGTAACTCTTTGATGTCTCCCAATGCTCTGAGGACATCTTCTATTTGTCCTACTCGCTCTGTCAACCGTATTATGACTGGTACCAGGTTGGCTTCCGTCAGCTCTTCCTGACGAATACCTCCTGCTTGTGTTTGTATTCCCATAATTGAATCCATACTCAAATATTTTTTTGTTTGATAGTTATACTACTTTATCTGTTCAGTACACATTCCGTGCTATTTGACCAGTTTTGAAGTTTTTTCCTATACAAATCCTGTGATATGGCTTCCTGCTACAAAACTGGGTGCAAATATACTTTTTCTTATACGAAAAAAGATTAATAGGGGGTTGACAGTTCAGCAGTGTCAATCCTCCTATCAATCTTTCTTGTTGTCATATTCTGTCTTTTCCGTCAGATTTTGCCCATTCCGCTATTTCTTTCACCTTGCTCTTGATGTTGGCGAAGATGCTTCTGTCCGACAGTCTTGCCTTGCATGCAGCTGAAGACAAGTCCGAGGCTTTCATGTTCTTCCCTGTAGATGACAGCAACAGTCTGTGTGTACTCACCACATCCTGCCATTGCTTGCTGATGAGTCCGTTCTCACATAGTTTGTCGAAGAAGAATGCCAGCTCTCTGTTGTTCCTTGCTACCAAAGGGCTTTCCAGACTGCAGCAGAACAGTTCTTTTATCTCTGCCTCTGTCACTTTTTTCTTGAACAGTCTGAATTGGTTCATCGCTTCCACAATTATTCCCAACAGCCCTTCTCTGCGTAACAACTGCAGCGAATACGTTCCTGCGCCTTTTCCTGTGTCAGAACCGTATTGGCTTTTCATTTGTTTCTTTTTCTCACAAACGCCATATTCTTTCTGATTCACTATAAAGGCAGACACCCATCTTGTCATTTTGTAAGAGTCTGCCGACGATGTGTCAGGGGCCGACGTGGTGTTCAGCTCTCTTATGAGTGCTTCCACATCTTTTTCGTCCATACTTTCCTGGCAGAAATACTTCTGCACCAAGTCGGGTCTTGTCTCCAACAGGTCTTCGATAATTCCCATGTCCTTACGGTACTGGTTCATCACTCTTACATCCCAACTGCCGCAATAGCGATGCCCATTCAGAAAGTCTTTCACATAACGTGAATACACTTTCTTTCCTTCTGCAACCTCCTTGATATAAGTAGATTGCGCTCCTTTCATCAATGCAACAATGCTCTCAGTTTTTCCATTTCCCATATACTTCTTCAGTGGACAGTATTTACAGGAAGACAAAAAAAGAGAACGAGCTTTCTTTCATTCTCATTGTTCCTCTTACTTTTTATAATATATACTATGTCACTTTTTTACTATTATACTCTTCTACTAAGTTACTATATTCCTATGTATGCAAAGTGGATGCCATGCTATGTCAAGCACGACAGTAACCCTGTGGTCAAACTGATTGCGACCTCGATGCTTCCTGCAACAACTGCAAGCTGCACCGCCATATATCTTATTGCAGTTTCTCATATTCGCCTCGTTTTATCTTTCTTATTACCTTCATGGTCTGCAGGTCTGTCAGCGTGTACATCACCGACCGCTCCGACAGTCCCATCTCTTCACCTATCTTTAGGGCATCTGCTGTTGTGAACTCATGCTCCAGTCCGTCCAGCAATATCTTCTTTTGCGGTTGAATGCTGTCTATGGTCATGTATTTCTGCAGTCTTGCATAGCATTCCTCGAAATACTCACCCAACTCTATGGCAGCCTTGACTGAATCAATATCCACGTTGTCATTGTCAGCTTCTCCACAAGCCCAACGCATCATCTGTATCACAAGTGCCAACCTTGCCGTATTCAGATGGGTCTTCATGATTCTGCCATCTATCAGTGCATCATCCTTGATGCTGTTGATATAATCAACTGTTTGATTTCTCCAGTCAAAGAAGTGTTGCTGCGCATCCGCCGTGAAATTGATGATGGTGGGTATCATCATTCCAGTCTCATCATCATATTGGCAGGGCAATGCCAGTATCTTCTCCACCACATCTGCCCACAGTTCAAAGCATTCACGACCATCGTAATTGCTTTCTGTTCCATGCAGCTGCCAGGGACTGATGGTATGCCTCTTGGGATAGGCAAACAGAATGCGGTCTATCAGACCATTGTCGCCATATCCCTTGTCCACCAACTCATGCACTCGCTTGGTCTGGGTCGTTCCAATGATATTGATGCAGGGCTGCTCTATATGGATGGGGATGTCCAGACTGCATCGGGTGATGTCCAATGGTTTTCCGCTATGTGCCGTCAGCAGCTGCTCTATCAGCTGCCCCTTGCTGTATTGGTTCACGGTGTTGAACATACCCATGATCTCATCCACAAATGCCACAATGCCCCTTTGGTTCACATTGTGCGCTTGCATCAATGCCTCTGGGGTGAAGTCCGAAATCACAGTTCTTTGCAGTATCGGTATCTCCGGAATCTCTGATTGCGAATAGGTGAACTTTCTGCTCTTTCTCTTTTCCATAAACAAGGAATAGGCTTCATCGTCTTCCTTGTATTTTTTCAACAGCTTATAGTCATGCGCCCTAATGGGCTTGAAGGCAAAGTCCAGAGGTGGTGTCTTGCCTACACCTGGTCGTCCCACAAGGATAACGTACAGGATGGGACTGCTCGTCCAGCATCCCTTGATTCTTATCTGGCAGGTGTTCCCAATGGCGGTTGCCACAGCCGAAAGCATCGATACCAACAGGTAATCCTGGTTGTAGTTCTCGTATTCTACAAGCACCTTCGCCATCTCTTGTATCTTCTTCGGGAATGCCCCCAGAGGAATGGTAGTTCCAGAATTGTCATCACCCATAGTTCTGTCTATATCTTCCTTCCCCATATAGGTACCTACATCCCATGTCCCTATGGCTGCATCCCTTCCCATAGCTTCATCCTTTCCAATGTCAGCATCCGGTCTCTTTGACGTTTGGGTGCTACACTTGTTTATTTTTCTTTTATTCATTGTACAGCAAATGTTAGAACAATGGTTTACGCTTCTTCTCAATGAAAGCCTGGGCTTCATCTTCTATTTCCTTGATGTATGGATTATATCCCTCTTGCAACCATTTGTCCACTTCTGATTTCTTAAATCGTAGTGATTTTCCCTTCTTATGAAAGGGGATGATGGCATTGCTGGTCCATCCATACACGGTCTGACGGGCAGGATGCTCCGGCAGATACTCTCTCAATTCATCCACCGTAAACCATCGGTCAATCGGTTCCTCTACGGTCGGAATGATTTTGTCCATCTTGGCACACAACTCTTCCAATTTAGTCATCATCATCTTGGTGACTTTTGGCAAGTCTTCAAATCTGATTTCTTCTGTCATCTTATCATATTTTTATGGTTATTACTATATTCTTTGTCACACGACTTTCTGGGTGCAAAATAACCATAAAAATCAATACTGATTGGCTTATGATTCCAATCAGTATCAGTTCCCATAATCGAAACATAATCCCATAACATCCCAATACCTCTTTTTACCGATACTTCTTCATATCTCCCAAAACAAAAGTTTTTATCGCTCTCTCAACATGATGGCTATCATCATAAGCCTCCCATAAGGCAATCATAATAAACGTACAGCCGTCAACCTCTCTATCATTCTTATCCGATTCATTGTCGCTTGTCAAAACTTTGTCTTTCCGCTTTAGTCGGTTCAAGCAGTCCTTCACGATAGAAACCACCTCTTCCATGTATCTATACGAAACGAGCCACTTATGAAATATTCACAAGCGGCTCGCAGGATAGTGTGGATGTCCCGAAATTTATCTTCTCGTTACTTCCTGAGAAAGTATCAATCAAACTACTCAAACTCCTTTTCATCCAGATCTATCTGGATAGCATTGGCAGCCTTTTCCTTTTTCTCATCAATCACTTTCGCATATATTTGTGTCGTCTTCACGTTGGTATGTCCCAACATCTTGCTTACGGTATAGATGTCTGTACCATGTGCCAACTGGAGCGTAGCGTAGGTATGCCTGAAACAATGGAAAGTTATTTTGCGTGTGATGCCTGCAGCCACTATCCATCGTTTCAATGGCTTCGATATCCAGGAAGGGGCTGGCAACCCTGCAAACACCAACAGGTTTGGGTCTTTTCGTTCACCGCACAATTTGTATGCCTGTTCCGACATCGGCATGTATTCCACACCCTTTGTCTTCTTTTGGGTGAAGTTCAGTCTGTATGTGTCATTTATCTTCTGCACTTCTGACCATTTTAGTTTTTGGATGTCGCAATGTCTCAATCCTGTCAATGCCGAGAACAATGCAGCTCTCTTGATAATAGGATTATCACATGGTGTTGCGGCCAGTATGTTCAGTTCTTCCGTCGTCAGGAACTCTCGTCTGCTTTCCAACTCTTGTATGTTCTTACTCTTGGCGGCCATATCGATGGTCAGGTAACCATCGATGAAAGCCTGATGCAGCGCAGCTTTAAAGATGGAGAAATAGGTGGCTGCAGTATTCTGTGATATGGTTCCACTCTTGCTGCCACCTTGTGGAGCAGTCATTACCCATTGCTTGAAGTCCTCTATCAATTTCAGATTTATTTCCGAAAATAGGATAGAGTCACCATTTGCAAACAGTTTCAACAACTCATATAAGCGATTCCAGTTGACGATGATGGATTTCGAACTATTGCCATGTCTTTTCTCTTTAACATACTTCACATATTCGATAAAGTTACATTTCGAACGTTCGTTCTGTTCTGCCTGGGCAGTTTCCGTTTCCGTATATAGGGCAGCGTTGTCATATTCACGCTGTCTCGCCTCACGTATCTTGTCTGCATAAAGACAGGCACGTTGATCTACAGCAGCCTTACATTGAATCACACCGTTCACGTCACGCTTCGGCATATAAGCCTCCTTGCCTTTGGCACCTCCCCGTGTCGTTTTACTTTTGTCCCATAGGGGAGTAGTAATCACACGGTTGATATTCTCACGAATACGTTTAGGCTTGTCGCTCAACTTTTCATAGACGGGATATGACTCCACAACGAGATACCATTCGTCTGCACGGTTAGATTTTCTCAGTTTCACCGAGACCTTTGTATTATGGAATGTTCTTTTCATACTCGTTCATTATATAGTAATTGATGATTTCATTATTCAGTAAACATTAATCAGAAGTTCAATATGTTCTCAAAAAACGATGATCTGCCACATATATCTATTTGTACAGATTGTCTATTTCATACTTTGGAACATACACATAGTTTCCAATCTGTCTGGTTGGAATACCATATTTTCTGATATGCAGATATACCGTACTGTCATCCATATTGTATTTCTTACTGATCTCTCCTATGGTGTAGCAGTTCTCTGGTTCCAGGTTGTAGAGCTTTGGCAAAGCCTTGGCTGGCTTCTTGCCGAAGTTCCTTTTTGGAAAATATTTCTCCAGTTCTTTTCTGCTCACTCTAATGAGGCGCACACCCAAATTAATAGACGGTATTCGTCCGTCATGGATATATTGGTAGAGCGAAGTCCTGCTCACCGAGTACATCGCCACAGCCTCAGGAACTGTAATATAGTCCCTGTCATCATCAATCTGTTCAGTCAACTCCTGAAGCTTTTTCAGCTTCTTAGCTTCACGTTTGCGTCGTGTGTAAGCCACCTGTCCGCACTTCTCCGAGCAGTACCGTGACTCCAGAGTTTTGGCGAAAAATGGATTTCCGCACACCTCACATCTGCGTTCTATTTGAAATTTAGCCTTACCCATATTTTGCTTGTTTTTTACCCATTTACTTACAGTTTATAATCGCATAGACGCTTAAGTATCAATAAGTCCAACCTTATAGACGTTTAAGTCCTGTGCCAAATATGTGGCAAAAATACGGCATTTTTCTGAGATAACCAAATAAGTTTAGAATTGTTAAGAAATAGAAAAAGCCGTGCAACTCATTGAGTCACACGGCTTTCCCGATAATATTTATTTTATTTTTACGTCATTTTTATTGACTTTACTTGACCTCCTCGAAGTCAGCGTCCTGAACATCGTCGGTGCCATTGTTCTGTGCGCCTGCGTTGTTCTGTGCGCCAGCCTGCTGACCGTTGAAACCGGCACCGGCGTCAGCACCTGGCTGAGCACCCTGATACATCTGCTGGGAAGCAGCCTGCATAACGGTGTTGAGGTTGTTGATGGCAGAGTCGATGGCTGCAACATCGCCACTCTTGTGGGCATCCTTCAACTGCTGGAGAGCCTGCTCGATGCCTGGCTTCTTGTCTGCAGGAATCTTGTCACCGTTGTCCTTCAGGAAGTTCTCGGTGGTGAAAATCATAGAGTCAGCCTGGTTCATCTTATCAATCTTCTCGCGCTCAGCCTTGTCGGCAGCAGCGTTGGCCTCTGCCTCAGCCTTCATACGATTGATCTCATCCTCGCTCAAGCCAGAAGAAGCCTCGATACGTATGCTCTGCTCCTTGCCTGTGGCCTTGTCCTTTGCCGATACGTTCAAGATACCGTTGGCATCGATATCGAATGTGACCTCAATCTGTGGAACACCACGACGTGCAGGAGCGATACCTGTCAGGTTGAACTGACCGATGCTCTTGTTCTGAGCTGCCATCGGGCGCTCACCCTGCAGAACATGGATGGTAACCTCAGTCTGGTTGTCGGCAGCTGTAGAGAACACCTCGCTCTTCTTGCAAGGGATAGTGGTGTTGGCATCGATAAGCTTTGTCATTACGCCACCCATGGTCTCGATACCGAGAGTCAATGGAGTAACGTCGAGCAATACGATGTCGCCTACGCCCTCTTCCTTGTTCAGGATAGCACCCTGAATAGCAGCACCTACGGCTACCACCTCGTCCGGGTTCACACCCTTTGAAGGCTCCTTGCCGAAGTAGTTCTTAACCAAAGTCTGAACGGCAGGAATACGGCTTGAACCACCAACCAAGATAACCTCGTCGATATCTGAAGTCTGGAGCTTAGCATCGCGGATAGCGTTCTGGCACGGTACGAGACAAGCCTGAATCAGGTTGTGTGCCAACTGCTCAAACTGTGAACGTGTGAGCGTCTTTACCAAGTGCTTTGGTACGCCACCCTCTGCTGTGATGTAAGGCAGGTTGATTTCAGTAGAAGAAGAGCTTGACAACTCGATCTTTGCCTTTTCCGCAGCCTCTTTCAAGCGCTGCATAGCCATAGGGTCTTTAGAAAGGTCGATGCCCTCGTCAGCCTTGAAGCCGTTGATAAGCCAGTCGATGATAACCTGGTCGAAGTCGTCACCACCAAGGTGAGTATCACCATTGGTAGAGAGCACCTCAAACACACCACCACCGAACTCAAGGATAGAGATATCGAAAGTACCACCACCAAGGTCGAATACAGCAATCTTCATGTCCTTGTTAGCCTTGTCTACACCATAAGCAAGAGCAGCTGCTGTAGGCTCGTTCACGATACGGCGAACGTTAAGACCTGCAATCTGTCCAGCCTCCTTTGTAGCCTGACGCTGAGAGTCAGAGAAGTATGCCGGTACGGTGATGACTGCGTCGGTAACTTCCTGTCCCAGATAGTCCTCGGCTGTCTTCTTCATCTTCTGCAGCACCATTGCAGAGATTTCCTGTGGAGTATATTTACGTCCTTCGATGTCTACACGCGGATAGCCACCTTCGTTAACAACGGTGAACGGCACACGTGAGGTCTCTTTCTCGCACTGTGCGTATGTCTCACCCATGAAACGCTTGATAGAGTATACTGTGTTCTTTGGGTTTGTGATTGCCTGACGCTTTGCAGGGTCGCCGACCTTGCGCTCGCCGTCTTTTACGAAACCTACCACTGATGGAGTGGTGCGTTTACCTTCGCTGTTAGCGATTACTACAGGCTCGTTACCTTCAAACACTGCAACACAACTGTTAGTTGTTCCTAAGTCGATTCCAATAATCTTTCCCATAATTGTATCTTTTTATTTTTTTTTATTGTCAATGTAAATTAATTCTTTCAGACTGCTTTCGCAATCTGCCAACCTTATAACAAAGCGTATGCCAAGAGGAAATAACTGCCAAAAAGTGTGACATCTTGTCAGAATTACATATTTTTTTTGTGTCAGATATGGTTGAAAATGAAAATAATGTCGTATTTTTGCCTTCTGTAATAATATAAGGTTCCTTCGCAAAAGGGAACCATGAATGATTTGATATATTTTATATTTACAAACAAACACGTTTTTTAGGAGAACAACATGAGGAAATTTACTTTTGACCGCATCTTTGCGGTGGTTGTATTCATGGTGACAGTGTGTACAGGTCTTAAAGCTCAGACAAATGGACGAGACACTGTAACGGTTTTTGATGCTGTGCGTTTCTACGACGGTTATCTGGTAGAGAAAAATCCGGAGGATCCGACACTTGACGGCATCCTTCGTCATCGGACATCTCTGTATGCCATAAAGCTTACCGATGAGCAGCTTGCGCAGATCGGCGACAGCCTGGAGATGCATGTCAGGGTGCAGGCTTGCTGCGACAATTATGACAGGATAGGCAATGTGAACATTGCTTTCGTGCCGAAAGGACAGGAGACGTATAAGCCAGACGAAGTGCAGCGTATAGAGATAGGACGCTTTATAACTCCGTTTATGAACAAGAACAAGAAGCCGGACACGGTGCCGTATGAATACAAGGTGCCTTATCTGAGCTATATCTTCCGCGACAGTGAGTTGAGGGCTCAGTATGATATCTGGGTGGAGTTGGAAATCTTCGGTGTGCCTTATGCTGCAAATCAGCAGATAAAGGGTTGCGCTGACAGAAGCGACGTGTTCCTCGGAACATTGAAGTTCTCTACGATAAACGAAAACAGAGGCGTGACGACAGACAAGGATGTGCTTGTGCCTATCGTTATAAAGAATCCGGAATACATAGCCCATAACCTCAACAACTATGACGAACGGGCTACCGATGAAATCGGCAAGACCATAAAGACATATACTTTTACCGTGCCGAAGGATGTGGCTGACGGTCAGCTTGTGGTGGTTACATCCAATCATGGAGCGAATGAAGGCGGCGAGGAGTACAACCGCCGTTGGCATTATATTTATTATGATGGCGGCGAAGAGCCTGTTATGGTCTATAAGCCGGGAAGAAACTCCTGTGAGCCTTTCCGTAAATACAACACTTGTCCGAATGGAATATACGGCTATTTCAAAAGGTCGGATGAGACATGGCAGTCGTTCAGCAACTGGTGTCCGGGGGATGTTATAGACAACCGAATAATTGACCTTGGAGAGGTGAAGGCCGGCACACATACCGTATGTATCAGTGTTCCGGATGCCGAGTTCGTAGGCGGGCAGGGTGATATACCAGTCTCAATCTTCTTTCAGGGACTTACAGAGGGCATCCTTAATAATATAGACAGAGTCTCGGTGGAGGAGAGCAAGCCTTTGGTTACAATTACAAAAACAGGAAAAACTCTTGTTGCGGGCAGCAGCGAAGGAATTGTTTCTATAGAGCTTCGCGACTTGCAGGGCAAACTCGTACGTCAGACAGAGTGCGGCAAGACTATCAACTGTTCTGGTTGTGCCTCAGGAATTTATCTTGTCAGTGTGGAACTGATGAATGGAATCATCGAGACGCATAAGGTGCTGCTGGATGAATAAAGGAAGTAAATCCAAACGGTCGTTAGGATTACATTAAGCGTCATAATGACCGATTGGGGTTAAATAAGAAACGGGTTGGCAGGAGATTAGTGTTCTCCTTGTCAACTCGTTTTTTTATATATCCCAAACAATTGTTGTAGTTGGGGTTAAAGCGGATATTCTTCAAAGGCATAAAGCACGGTGGAAAGATACCTCTCGCCCGTGTCGGGAAGCAGAACAACGATACGCTTCCCCTTGTTTTCGGGGCGTTTGGCAATCTGTGCCGCGGCAAAGGCAGCAGCTCCGGAAGATATTCCAACGAGCAGTCCTTCCTGCCGTGCCAGTTCTCTGCCAGTGCGGATGGCGTCGTCGTTGTCCACATCAAACACCTCGTCCACAACATCGGCATCGTAGGTCTTGGGCACAAAGCCAGCTCCAATGCCCTGTATCTTGTGTGGTCCGCTTGCTCCGCCGTTCAGTACCGGCGACGTAAGCGGCTCAACTGCAACAATCTTCACGTTGGGGTTGTTTTCCTTAAGTCTTTTGCCGATGCCGGAAACGGTTCCTCCCGTACCCACACCAGCCACGAAAATGTCCACCTTACCCTCGGTCTGTTGCCAAATCTCCACACCGGTAGTCTCATAGTGGCGCTTCGGGTTTGCCTTGTTTTCAAACTGCTGCAGAATGACGGCACCGGGGATAGACTCTTTCAGCTCGTTTGCCGCCTTGATGGCTCCACCCATTCCGTCCTTTCCGGGAGTGAGCTTCACCTCGGCTCCGTAGGCCTTCACAAGGTTTCGCCGTTCGATGCTCATTGTCTCAGGCATTGTCAGAATTAGTTTGTAGCCCTTTACTGCAGAAACGAGAGCCAGTCCCACGCCGGTGTTTCCGCTTGTCGGCTCAATGATTGTTGCGCCAGGTTTCAGAATCCCTGGCGCAACCGACAAACCCTGTGGGGAGGGTGTACGGATGCTAACCCAAAACTGTT
>OOCQ01000531.1_pt1 | contig 31477 bp, 26 predicted proteins | sample 1671121 | NCBI WGS metagenome assembly OOCQ01 (sample SAMN06348124, study PRJEB24527) | human gut metagenome | biome: human gut; feature: ankylosing spondylitis patient; material: feces | host: Homo sapiens | place: China | collected 2015-10 | reverse complement strand
CTGGATTGGCAGGTGGAGAGCCGCAACATCTACTCCGGCACGGGTGCTATGATTCCCGGCTATCGGGCGAATGTCCGCAGCACCGATGATGCTGTTCTGGGGGTGGTATCCGACCGCTACCGCATTGTGCAGAACGAAGAAGCATTTCAGTTCACCGATGACCTGCTGGGTGAGGGCGTTACTTATGAAACTGCCGGTTCTTTGCAGGGCGGTAAGAAGGTGTGGATGCTGGCAAAGCTGCCGGAAAAATATATTATTGCCGGAGATGAAGTGACACCATATCTTGTGTTCTTCAACAGTCACGATGGCAGTTCTGGGGTCAAGGTTGCCATGACCCCGGTTCGTGTCGTCTGCCAGAACACCTTGAATTTGGCTTTGGGTACTGCAAAGCGCATCTGGACTGCCCGCCACACCGAAAATGTTCTGCTCCGGGTGCAGGACGCTCGTGAAACCTTGCAGCTTGCCAACAGCTATATGGGGGAACTGGGCAAAGGCATCCATGAGCTGACCACCATCAAGCTGTCTGACCGCAAGGTGCAGGAGTTTATCAACGAGTTCTTCCCTGTCGCCGAAGATCTGACCGATGGCCAACGGAAGAACAACCTGCGCTTGCAGGAAGATTTGAAGGCCCGCTATTATAATGCACCCGATCTGGAGTGGGTCGGAAAGAACGGCTGGCGGTTCGTGAATGCTGTTTCGGATTTTGCTACCCATGCAGACCCCATCCGTAAAACTCGCAACTACAACGAAAACCTGTTCCTGCGCACCGCAGAGGGCAATCCCATGATCGACAAAGCTTACAAGATGGTGCTGGCAGCAGCATAAAGGAGGACGTATGAACGATGTGAGCAACCGGGCTGTCCGGGAATTTTCTGAGTTCCTTGACCGCATCGAAATCAACTTTCCAAAGCCTACCTGCACCATGGCATACGAGATCACGATGAAAAGCACTATCGTCAGTGCCTTGATTACGCTGGACACCGAAAAGCAGATGGACGAGCGTTTCTGGAACCATCTCCGGGTGCAGCGGAACATTCTGGATTTCCTGTATACCCTGTGGCTGGACGATGACCGTACCTTGGTGGATGAGTTTTCCACCATTATCAAAGACTTGGTGGAATATGATTTCTCTATCGCAGAAGAACAGATGAAAGAGAGGTTGAACATTGCATGAAACGACTTGTATCTACCTTGAATTTGCCCAAAGAGGATTGGCTCCGCTATCGAAAATGCGGTATTACCGGCACGGATGCCGGGGCTATCCTTGGCTTGAATCCCTACCGTTCTGCATTTCAGGTGTACCATGATAAAATCAGCGACACCATTGAAAATATCGACAACGAGGCCATGCGGCAGGGCCGTGACTTGGAGGATTATGTGGCGCAGCGGTTCTCCGAAGAAACAGGCTTTAAGGTGCGCCGTGCAAACGCTATCTACCAAAGCGAAGAACATCCGCTGCTTCTGGCAGACTTTGACCGTCTGATCGTTGGGCAGAAAGCTGGATTGGAGTGCAAGACGGTTTCGCCCTTCTCTGCGGACAAGTGGGCTGATGGGAAAATCCCGGCTCACTATCTGGCGCAGGTTGACCACTACTTAGCCGTCAGCGGTTTCGACTGCTGGTATGTGGCGGCTCTGATTTTCGGCAGAGAGCTGGTGATCCACAAGATCGTGACAGATAAGCAGGTGCTTTCTGATCTCATTGATAAGGAAGAACGTTTCTGGACGAACCATGTTGTGCCCCAGATTCCCCCTGCACCTAATGGCTGTGACAGTGATACGCAGAAAATCAACCAGCTTTATGAGGCGGATAACCGGGACAAGACCGCTGACCTGAGTGCGCTGCATGGACTTCTGGATAAGCGGCAGGAGCTTTCCGACCAAATCGAGCAGATGGAACAGGAGAAAACGGCCATCGAGCAACAGGTCAAGCTGAAAATGCAGGATGCTGCTTATGGCACAGCACCGGGCTATAAGGTATCATGGGTATCCTCCGAAAGCAAGCGTGTGGATTCCCAGCGTTTGCGGAAAGAGCAGCCGGACATTTTCAACCAGTACAGCAAAAATGTAAGCAGCCGCAGGTTCATCATCGTTCATGCGGCATAAATCTTGTATCAGGTGGCAGGGAGTAAATGCTCTGCCGCCTTTTTTCTTGGAGGTTTATTATGGCCACAGAAAATCCATTCGTGAAATTATTTGCTATCGACTTCAAAGATCATCTGGAAGTCAAAAAGTCTGGCAATACCGAGTTAAAATATGTAAGCTGGGCGTATGCTTGGGCAGAGGTGAAAAAGCTGTATCCTTCTGCCAGCTATGAGGTTAAGAAATTCAACGGTCTGCCATATGTTTATGACCCCATAACCGGCTTCATGGTGTATACCACTGTCACGATTGAGGGCGTTTCTCACGAAATGTGGCTGCCTGTACTGGATGGCGCAAACAAAGCCATGAAAGCCACACCTTACACCTACACTACCCCGAAATGGGAATACAACCAGCAGACGCGCCGCCGCGAGAAAGTCGGCATGGAAGAACGTACCGTAGAAGCTGCCTCCATGTTCGATGTAAACAAGGCTATTATGAGGTGCTTGGTCAAAAATCTTGCGATGTTTGGCCTTGGCCTGTACGTTTATGCCGGAGAAGATTTGCCGGAAGATGCTGCACCACAGCCGGATGCAGAACCTCAAAATCAGCCGAAACCGAAATCCGCTGCCCCGAAGCAGGAACAGCCGCCCATGCCCTGCATCTGTGCCCGGTGCAACCAGCCCATCAAGAGAGTTAAGTTGAAAGATGGCTCTATCATGCAGGCGGCAGAATTTGCAGCCACCCATGAGGGAATGTGTGCAGACTGCTATAAAGCCACCCGGTTTAATGTAGCATAAAGGAGAGAATTTATATGTCTTGTAATGCGATGACCGAACACTATGAAGAAATTACTGTCTGCGGAAAACCTGCATTATTCACCAGCTTCCGTATAAAAAGAGATACCGTCCCGGATGGTCTATATGCCTACGATGTGCGGCATGATGATGACTGCCGGGGGATTCCCTGTGAGATTGCACCATTTATCATGGTCAATCACTGGGGAACGATTATTCTTGCAGAACCGTTGGAACTGCCCGATGATGGACGGCGGTACATCGACGAAGAGACGGACTGGAACTATGATCCGTTTGGAGGAGCAGAGAAAAATCAAAAGCCCTGCGTGACAGTGGAAGAGTTTATGAATCAGTATCTGAACCGTTGATAAGAGCGAGCCGTGTCAGGACGAGATCGTTTTTGAGGTCTCGGTTTGTGGGCAGCGACGTAAGAGTTATATGGTGCGGATACGATGAATAATATAGCGCTGGCTACAAAGCGAGGGCAAGAAAACGGACGAGTAGTGACAAAGGCTCGCAGGAAAAAGTATTAAAAATGCCGTGGGTACAGAAAAGTATCAATCACAGCGTGATGAAACCGATTTGCCTTAGCAAATCGGTGACGCTAAAATGACGTTCGGCATTTTTGATACGGAAAGAAAAGGCTATGAGCACTTATGGTTATTGCAGGATTTCCACTGCAAAGCAGAGCATTGACCGTCAGGTTCGCAATATTAGGGCTGAATACCCGACAGTTCACATTGTACAGGAAGCCTATACGGGAACTTCCATCCTTCGGCCAGAATGGGGCAAGCTGTATCGGGTTCTGAAAGACGGTGATACTGTGGTGTTCGATTCCGTCTCCCGAATGTCTAGAAATGCCGAAGAAGGATTTTCACTGTATGAGGATCTCTATAATAAAGGTATCCAGCTGGTATTCCTGAAAGAGCATCACATTGATACCGAAACTTACAAAAAGGCCCTATCAGGGAGCATTGCCATGACAGGAACCAATGTGGATTTTATCTTAAAGGGTATCAACGAGTATTTGATGGCGTTGGCAAAAGAGCAAATCAAGCTGGCCTTTGAGCAGTCTGAAAAAGAAGTAGCCGATTTGCACCAGCGTACCCGTGAGGGCCTTGTGACAGCGAAGTTGAACGGAAAACAGGTTGGCCGTAAGAAAGGTGCTGGTTTTGAGACTAAGAAATCCAGAGCAGCCAAAGAGAAAATCCGTATCCATTGCAAGGCATTTGGTGGTACATTGGACGATGTGGAGTGTATGAAGCTGACAGGGCTTGCCCGGAATACCTATTATAAGTATAAGCGGCAGATTCGGGAGGAAGCTAAAACGCAAGGTTGAGCTTTGTAAAAGTGACAACCGCAAAAGATGATAGAAGGAACACGGTGAATTCTACGAATACCGTGTTCCTTTTTTGTGGGTTATCGTAGGATGGACAGACATACCGTCCATCAAAATCTTTATAATGAGGTTAGAAAAGCTGATAGGATTGTGTGATAAAAGGAGAAGAGCGTATGAAAAAATTCTTGATGTTTTTACTGAGTATTGCATTTGTGCTGAGCCTTGTGCTTGTGATTGGAATGATTGGCGAGTGCATTTCGCCGCGACAGGCGTTTTACACAATCACGGATGAGTTGATGAACAGTGCATATCGCTTCAAAAGAGGTTGGCAATTTAAGAATAATTTGCCTTGATTTTTGAGAAGATGGACAGACAGCGTGTCCATCTTTTTTTGTATACTGAAACTGTGCAAAAGAAACAAAAATTTTTTTGTTCTTCAGTGAAACGACAAAACTTTCCACAAAGAATTGCAGTGATGATTGTGCTGTGTTACAATGGGCAAGAAGGAGAATGAACTGTGCTTAATAATAGATTAGATCGTATACTCTATATCCAACGAGTACTGGTGCAGGGCGGTGTGCTGAACAAACAACAGACTGCCGACCGCTTTGGGGTCAGCGAAAAAACCATCCAGCGCGACCTCGATACGTTGCGGAATCATTTCGCAGACAGCGAGCCGCGCCGGGAGATTTTGTACAACTCGGCCAAGGGCGGCTATCTGCTGGATGATACCTTGTCTCGATTTCTGACCAGCAGTGAGATTCTGGCCGTCTGCAAAATTCTGCTGGAAAGCCGCTCGATGGTAAAAGAAGAGATGTTTCCGATTCTGGATAAGCTCATTCTGGCCTGTACACCGTTGGATAGACTGAATCAGGTCAAAGACCTCATCAGCAACGAGCGTTTCCACTACGTCGAGCCGCAGCATGGCCGAAAGTTCATAGAAAGCTTATGGGAAATTGGCACTGCGATTGAAAATCACAACCTGGTGGAAATTACTTACTGCCGCACCCATGATGGCGAAACGCGAGTGCGTACCATCGAGCCAGTAGGTATTTTATTCAGCGAATATTATTTCTATCTGGCAGCGTTTATTGAGGGCATCGACAAGGACAAGCACTTCAAAAATCCACAGGATAATTCTCCGACCATTTATCGCATTGACCGTATCCAGAACTTTAGGACACTCGACAGGCATTTTGCCCAGCGATACGCTGACCGCTTTCAGGAGGGCGAGATGCGCAAGCGCATCCAGTTTATGTATGGCGGGGAATTGCAGACGATTAAGTTTGAGTATACCGGGCCGAGTTTGGAATCTGTTCTTGATCGACTGCCCACTGCAAAGATTTTGCGCGTAACAGAAAAGGGCTGGCTGATAGAAGCCGAGGTGTTTGGTACGGGCATCGATATGTGGGTGAGAAGTCAGGGAGATTACATTAAAGATTATAAAACCATAAGGAGCGATAGAATATGAGCAAAATTCAGGTAGAAGTGAGTTTTACGGATGAGCTGGAGTCTATCCGTGTGGATGGAAAGGAAATGGAAATACCGAAGGCCATCAAGACAAAACCTGTCGAGGAGTGGTTTGAACCGACTGTGGGCCGCGTAAGATGGGGTGGTCTGGGTGCTGAAATCAAGGAGATGGATTTCAGCAATGAGAAAAATGCCGTGTACAGCTTCCTGTTTATTGGCCCGGAAGATAAAAAGCAGGAGTTTATGGCTTGTGTGGAACGCTTCTGTCTGGGCGAGGAAGCGCAACAGGGAACGAAAAAGGAAAACGAGCAGGACTACCTGCATAATGCCCAAAATTATCAGCAGGCAGGCAATGCGGAAATGGCGTTCCAGCAGTACATGGTCGCGGCCAGAGATTACGGATACCCCGAGGCACAGTTTGAGGTGGCACGGTGCTATCAGAACGGCACTGGTGTGGAAAAAAGCGAAGAAAATGCGGTCGTGTGGTACAAAAAGGCGGCAGAGCAGTGCGATGCTAAGGCACAGTGCGCACTGGGCGCGTGCTATTATCAGGCTCTGGGCGTTGAAAAGGACGACAAAGAGGCCCGCAGATGGTACGAAGCGGCGGCAACTCAGGGAAATGCAACAGCGCAGTATATGACCGGGCGGCTGTATGCGGCACTCTCGTACAATGAGGCGGCTGTAAAGTGGTACACCAAAGCGGCAGAACAGGAATGTCCAGAAGCACAATATGAATTGGGCAAATGCTATGAGACTGGTGACGGGGTTGGTGAGGACAAGGCAAAGGCTGCAGAACTGTACCGCAAGGCGGCAGTGCAGGGCTATGCGGAGGCACAGAAAAAACTGGGCGACTGCTATAGTCATGGTATAGGTGTCGCAAAAGACTTGGAACAGGCATTTGAATGGTATCGCAAGGCGGCGAAACAGGGTAATGCAAAAGCACAGAACAATCTGGGGATTTTCTATACGGATGGCGTTGGTGTAACGAAAGACCCCGTACAGGCAGTTGAATGGTATGAGAGAGCGGCAGAGCAAGGACTTGCTGAGGCACAGCATAATCTTGGCTTCTGCTATAAAAATGGTTGTGGTGTAGAAGAAAATTATGAAAAAGCCGTAAAGTGGTATCGAAAAGCCGCAGAGCAAAAATATGCGAAAGCACAATTCGTGCTGGGCAAGTGCTACTATTACGGAGATGGTGTAGAAATAGATTATGAAGAAGCCGTAAAATGGCTTCGGAAAGCGGCAGAACAGGGAATCGCAAATGCGCAGGATCTGCTTGGTGATTGCTATTATTATGGCTATGGCGTAGAAACGAATAATTGGATGGCCGCAGCATGGTATGAGAAAGCGGCAAAGCAAGGCAATGAGTATGCACAATACAGCCTGGGCCGCTGTTATGAAAATGGTATAGGCAAAAGAATGGATTGTGCTGAAGCTGTAAAATGGTACGAGAAAGCAGCAGAGGGGGGCAACGCGGACGCACAGAGAGAGCTCGGCTATTGCTATTATTGTGGAAAAGGCGTTAAAAAAGACTTGAAACAGGCATTTGAATGCTACCGCAAATCTGCAGAGCAAGGAAATGCAACAGCTCAACGTAACCTTGCAATATTCTATAAAAATGGATATGGTGTGACACAAAACAAAGAAGAGGCGGTGAAGTGGAATCAGAAAGCTGCAGAACAAGGCAATGCAGAGGCGCAGAACAGTTTGGGGCTTTGTTATGAGCACGGAGATGGTGTGACGAAAGACCTTGGAAAAGCAATCGAGTGGTATCGTAAATCTGCAGAGAATGGTAATGAATTGGCTCAGTACAATCTGGGACTTTGTTATGAGTACGGAAATGGTGTAACGAAAGACCTTGGAAGAGCGGCGGAATGGTATTGCAAATCTGCAGAACAAGGCTATGCAGTTGCACAGTACAAGCTCGGTCGCTGTTACGATTATGGCGATGGCATAGAACATGACTGCCAAAAAGCAGTTGAGTGGTACCGAAAATCTGTAGAGCAGGGGTGTGCTATGGCGCAGTGTGACCTTGGCAACTGTTATAAGCACGGACGTGGCGTGGAAAAGAATCTCGAAAAAGCAGTGGAATGGTATCGTAAATCTGCGGAGCAGGGCTATGATCGAGGACAGTTCGCCCTGGCTGGCTGCTATGAATACGGAGAAGGTGTGCCGCAAGACAAAGAAAAAGCCCTGCAATGGTATAAAAAAGCGGCTGATCAGGGCTTTGGAAGCGCAGAGTGGGCCATTAACAATATGCAGAGCAGCGGTATAGGTACGGCACTTTCGGTACTTGAATTCGGTGCGGCAATGGCTGCCGTAGGGGTATTAGAGAAACTAGAGCGACTCGGTGAAATCTTCAAAGGTTAATTAACGAAAAGGAGATAAAATGGCAAACGAGCTTGAAGCACTGGAAAAACAGCAGCTTTCCGCGCAGAGGTCGCTACATGACCTAACGGATCAGCTGACCCTTGCTGACCATCTGGTGTATAAAAAATATCTGACGGAATTGCAGAACTATGGTATGGTGGAACTCTCCCAGCAAATGTTGAAAGTGCAGGACCCTGCCCAGTGCATCCGACTGTTCCAGTTGCAGAAGCTGACCCTGAAAAAGGGAGAGGATATGTTCCAAAAGCTTTCTACGGTGTACTATTCCAGCATGGCGCAGGGCTGCAGTCTGGCGGTGATGATCGATGTGCCGGAGGAGAATGTCGGTGCCAATATCTATCTGGGTATCCGGGAAGACCCATCGAAAAAGAATATGAAGAGCCACAATCTGGATACCTCCAGCAGGACGCTGCAAAAGGTGCTGCGCTCTAACTTCCCCGGTTCCGAGACGAGAGGCATCTCGCTGCAGGAGGAAGAAGAACTGCTGGGCGGTGCATTTGGCGATGCGCAGGAAGCTGTGGCCTCGGTGTCCTGCGTGGCGGCACTGCGAGATAAATCCAAGACGGAAGACAAAGCTTTTGTGCAGGGCATCGAGCGTTTTATGGATGCGATGGATGGCGAAGTGTACACGGCGATGTTTTTGGCTGAACCCGTTTCGGCGGATACACAGGCGGAGATTCGCAGTGGGTACGAAAACTTGTATAGCAGTCTTTCGCCCTTCCGCAAGAGCACATGGTCCTACAGCGAGAACCAGAGCACGGCTGTGATGGAGAGCCTGTGCAGTGGAACTTCCCATACCATCAGCGATACTGTCAGCACGACTACAACGGACGGTACGAACCAGTCCTCTTTGGTGACAGACGGCGCACAGAAAATGAAAGGGGTCAGCGGCGGCATCAACGGCGGCATCGGCAGCAGTTCCGGCACTTCGGTCACAAAGGTTTCGCCGGTAGCTGGTGGTTTTGCAGGCATTCTGGGTCTTGGCAGCATAGCTGCCTCGGCTCTGATACCGAGTGCAGGTGCTGTCATTGGCCCGTTGCTGGGTACGGCGGGCAGAGCCGTAGGCGGCACGGCACCATCCAGAACAGCCTTTAACAGCATTGCCCGGAACATAGGAGACTCTATGGGTCTTAATGCCTCGTGGGGTATTAGCCACTCGAACACGGAACAGAAGGGGACTTCGTACAGCATTTCCAATGGGACTTCGCATGGAACATCGGACAGTACCAACCAGCAGGAGAGCCATGGCACAACGAATACACATGGAACAGGCCGTACTCAACAGGTCGAGTTGTGTAATAAATCAGTGGAGGAACTGCTGGAACGTATTGAAAGCCAGCTCAAGCGCGCCAAGGAGAGCGAAGATTATGGCTGCTACAAATGTGCCGCTTATTTTCTCTCATCTGCCCCGTCCACGGCGATACTTGCGGCGAATACTTACCGTGCATTGATGGTGGGTGAGGGTTCTTCGGTGGAAAGCGGTGCTGTGAATGTTTGGCAGAATAATGAGGAAGAGGTGGCACAACTGCGAGAGTATCTAAAGCGGTTCATGCACCCGATTTTTGCCCGTCCGCTGTGGGAAGGTGCGCCGGACAGTCTGCTGTATACGCCAGCAACGCTGGTCAGTGGTCGAGAGTTGCCAATGCACCTTGGTTTGCCGACACGCTCGGTACACGGCCTGCCCGTGATTGAACACGCAGAATTTGGCCGCAATGTGCCGGATGCTGCTATTGAAAAGGCTGATAAAATCGACTTGGGCAAAATCTATCACATGGGTCAGACGGAAAGTGCAGACCTTATTCTGAGTCGTCAAGCGATGGCGGCACATACGTTCATTACAGGTTCTACTGGCACAGGCAAATCCAACGCAGTTTATCACCTGCTGGACGAGCTTACAAAGGATGGCAATACAACTTTCCTTGTGGTGGAACCAGCCAAGGGCGAATACAAGACGGTGTTCGGCAACGAAAAGGCTGCTGTTTACGGCACCAATCCCAGAGAGACGCCGCTGCTGCGTCTCAACCCGTTTGCTTTCCCAGCAGAAATTCATGTTCTGGAGCACATTGACCGTCTGGTAGAAATTTTTAGTGCTTGTTGGCCGATGTATGCGGCAATGCCAGCTGTGCTGAAAGATGCCATTGAGCGCAGCTATCAGAACGCAGGGTGGGACTTGCGAGAGTCGAAAAGTGACAGAGGCGTTTTCCCCACATTTTTTGACCTGCTGCACGTTTTGCCAACGGTCATTGAAGAATCGCATTATTCCAATGACACCCAGAGCGACTATGTGGGCGCACTGTGTACCCGTGTGAAATCTCTGACCAATGGTATCTATGGCAGTGTGTTCTGTGCGGAAGATGCGCTGAGCGATGCAGAGCTATTCGATGAAAACGTCATCGTAGACCTGAGCCGCGCAAGCGCAATGGAAACAAAGTCGCTGCTGATGGGCATTCTGGTGATGAAGCTGCAGGAATATCGGATGTGCAGTGGGGTGATGAATGGGAAACTCCGTCATGTGACAGTGTTGGAGGAGGCACATAACCTGCTGCGCAAGACATCGGCAGAGCAATCACAGGAGAGCGCAAACGTACAAGGTAAGTCGGTGGAGATGCTGGCTAACGCGATTGCGGAAATGCGTACATACGGAGAAGGCTTTATCATTGCAGATCAGGCTCCCGGCCTACTGGATGTGTCGGTCATCCGCAACACGAATACAAAAATCATTCTGCGATTGCCGGACGAAGAAGACCGCAAGTTGGTGGGTAAATCTGCCGGATTGAAAGAAGCGCAAATCGATGAACTCTCCAAGCTGCCGCTGGGTGTGGCTGCTGTTTACCAGAATGAGTGGCCGGAAGCGGTTCTATGCAAGGTGAAGCCATACCCGGTGCAGGAAAGTGCAGTCTACCACAAGCCTGTAAAAACAGAGGAAGAAATCAATACAGAATTTATATTCGGGCAGTTGGCGCAGGAAGCTCCTGCAAAGTGTCTGAATGATTCGGAAATGGAACAGCTGAAACGATGGCTGAAGCGGCATGAGATTTGGATGGAGCCTGAGGAACGACGTTACATCGAACAAGTATTTCAGGGTGAACTGAAAGACAGAGATAAGACTCAGAAAATGGTGTTTGATTTCTTTGGTGGCATGGAAACGCTTATACAGTACTGCCATGAAGCAGAAAAAACATTGGCACCACGCAGAGAAATGGTGAATCAGTTGCAGGGGAGATATGCCCTCCAAACATCGACTGCGGAGTGGGCATTAAACTGCCTGATGACAGAAGGACTTCAGCGGAATCCTGACCGGGATGCGGTGAAAGAGCTAAGGAAAAACTTTCTGGAGCAGGGAGGTAAAGTGATGTGAAAAACGAGCTTTCGGAAGTAAAAGTACCAGAGTTTCAAAATTCCATTGGACTTGATACATCAATCAGAAGGTCTTTTGAACAGCTGCAAGAGGGCAAATTTTCTCAGACAGAGAAAAAACTTATCCCGGATATAAAGCAATCATTTGAGCACTTGCAAAAAGATGTATCTGCAAGCGAGAGGATGAGTTCTGGCGTGGCAAAATCGTTTGAAAAGCTGGGACCAGAACCGAGAACTCGCTATAATGATAGTGGTGCACCATATCGTATGGAGCAAGATCTTTTGTCCGATGCAGAGTACAAAAGAAATGGGTATGAATATACAACAGACCACCTTGGGAGACTTTTCACAGCGGAAGGAAATCTTCACTTAAAAGAGCACGATGGACGTTTGCAAATAAAAGATAACATCCATGACATCGGTAAAGGATATGAAAAAAGCACAGATGACCGTGGACACGCGATTGCAGACCGCTTTGATGGTGCAAATGATTTGGAAAATCTGGTTCCACAAGATGCAGGCTTGAATCGAAATGAATTCAAAAATTTTGAAAGTAAGCTGGCACAAGAACTGGAAGCTGGAAAGCAGGTTTATTTGAAGCTGGAAATGCACTATCCCGGAGACTCATTCCGTCCAGATGCGATTACAGCAGAAACAACAATCAATGGTAAACAGGAAGTGAAAGTATTTTTGAACGATAAATACTAACAAGTCTACTGCACTTTCAAGTTATTACAATTTTGGTCGGTTGCACTTACAATACAAGTATCACTTCATGGAACGGAGGGTACTTGTACTATGGTGGACTACGCTGACATTGGAAAACGCATCCGTGCCTGCCGCCTTGCAAAAGGTATGACGCAGGAGCAGTTGGCTAATGAGGTCGGCGTTGTGGTCACGCATATCAGCCATATCGAGACAGGCAACTCCGTGCCCAGCCTGAAAACGCTGATCGACATCGTCAACGCACTGGACTGCTCGGCGGACGAGCTGCTGTGCATCGAGATCAAAAAAGCAAAGCCGGTGTTCGACAGCTGGATGACGGAACAGCTTGCGGATTGCACTGCCGATGAGGCAAAGATCATCAAAGAAACGGTGGTCAATCTGAAAAAATCGCTCCGAAAAGTGTATGGGAAACCATCTAAGAATCGGTATGACTAAAATCTCAAAAGGCTAATATTGAGAGCCTGAAAAGCATCAGTAAACAGAATTAACCGCCCCAGATTCCGTAACAGGCATCTGGGGCGGTTTTTGGTTGATGACATAAGAATACTTTTAAGCGGCATTTGAGAAATAAAATTTCCCGAATACTGGAATAAAAATTGAAAATGAGGTATACTAATAACAGGAAGGAGTTGAAAGAATGCTTTGCCAATTTTCTTTTCAGAATTTTAAGTCTTATAAGGATGAAACGACATTTGATTTCCGTGCAATGGCGATTCCAGAGTTTCAAGATGCATTGATCCGACAGGAGAAAGCAGAAGACTTACTTCCGGTCAGCGCGGTCTATGGCCCTAATGGTGGCGGTAAGACAAATCTGCTTCAGGCATTCTTTTGCCTGATTAACCTTGTCGTAAAGCCAATCCATGCGCTGGAGAAGAATCGACAGCCTATGATCTTCCAGCAGGGCAGCAGTGTGGCTCCTTTTATGCTGGATGAAAACTCTGTAAATGAGCCTACGATTTTTCAGGTGTTTTTCCGTGTAGGCGAGAAGGAGTACCAGTATTATATTTCTCTCAAGGAAGAAATTGTTTTTGAGTCTCTGCTGTGGCGCACTCTTGGCGGCAAGAAGACGGGCCTGATTTTTGAACGAGACGGTCAGAAGATTGAATTGGGTGCAAGTATCAATAAGGCAAGCATCAACTTGGACGTCAACCCGAAGATGCCGTATCTTTCTTTTTTGGCGATCAACTACAATATCCCTGTGATTGCAGAAGTGCAGAATTGGTTTGAATCCTGTATTACACAGAGCTACGCGAACCCCAGAGCAGAAAACATTGTGCTGGTGTCCAAGAGTGAGACGACTAAGGAAAGCCTGATTCATGCACTGAATGATGTAGGCATTGATTTGTCCGGTTATCGCTATGATGAAGATAGCAAGCACCTGTTCACGCAAAGAACGATCAACGGCAAGGTCTACGAGCTTCCCTTTGAAGCAGAGTCGGATGGAACCAAGAAAATGATTGCAGCCTTGCCGGTTCTGATGGTAGCATTGCAGGAAGGCCGCACAGTGGTTGTGGACGAATTGGATGCCAAGCTGCATCCGAAGCTGCTCCGGTATGTGATTCAGATGTTCAAGAACCAAGAACTGAACAAGAAGGGCGCACAACTGTTATTTAGTTCCCACGACCTGACTACGATGAAAAACACTGTTTTCCGCCGTGATGAAATTTGGTTTGCTGCGATGAATGATAATCATGAGAGCGAGATTTATTCGCTTTACGAATTCCGGCAGGAGGACAATACTCGCGTCAAGAGCACAGCGGCCTTTGACAAGCAGTATCTGGAAGGCCGATATGGTGCAGACCCCTACCTTTCTAATATGCTGACAGGGAGGGATTGGGCATGAGTCTGAAACCTCCGAAAAAGAGTGACCTTGGAAAAAGCTGGATGAAGAATCGCCGTGATAAGGCAAGGATGATTCAGCCGGAATACCACTTGATTGCATCTGAAGGTACAGAAACCGAGCCGCAGTATTTTGGCGCAATTCAACGGATTATCAATTCTAAGTACCGTGATAGAATCCAGCTAAAGGTAGAGGGCATTGGCGACAATACGGTGAATCTGTTGATGAAAGCTCGTCAATACGTTCAGAATAACGGCATTGTGTTTAAGCACGTCTGGATTGTCTATGACACAGATGATTTTCCGGCAGAAAATATCGACATGGTAGCACAGCTGTGCGAAGAATACAGTGCACAAGGTGAGACGATTTACCATGCTGTATGGTCGAACCAGTGCGTAGAACTGTGGTATTTGCTGCATTTTATGTATATGGATACTGATATTGATAGATCTCGTTACTGGCCGAAGCTGAGCGATTGGCTGAAAAACATTGGCGCAGGGAGTTACGAGAAGAACCGCCCGGATATGTATGAAGTGCTGCGACCTTACATGGACATTGCGATTGCCAATGCAAAGCGATTGAACAAACAAAATGAAGGACGGAAGCCCTCTGAGTCAGCACCCGGAACGAAAGTTTACGAACTGGTTGAGATGTTGAGACCTTATCTTTTGGACACATTATTATAGTAGAAGGGTGATTATGCCTTCTCAAAAGTAAGTTCCTAAATGCCTATGGATTCCATTGGAATTCATAGGCATTTTTTCTGTAAAAGATGGAAGATTCTTGTTTTATGAGTGGCGTTACGGTATAATTAAGTTACAGCTATGAATATGAAAGGCAGGACTTTTGTGAAGAAGATATTCGCAAAATATAAATGGCTGCTGATTGCGCTGCTTATGATTTCAATAATCGCTATTCCAATGGTGGTTAATGTCCTCTTTAAGTTTTCCAGCGCTTTTCCAGCTGAATGGTCGGCAGGAGATGCACTTTCCTATGTTTCTGGATTGCAAGCTTTGCTGGGTACCATTATACTTGGCATTATCACTGTTGAGCAGGGACAAGACGCACAAGAAGTTAATAGGCGCTTAAGCGAAGAAAATAATAGACTCCAAAAAATAATGTCACAAAAACTTTTACCAGCTGTGAAGCTGACAAATCCATCATGCAAACCGACAATGCTTCATCGCGGAGCACTGTCCTATGTGCCACAGTCCAAACAGTTCAGAATTATTCGGTCTTATTATGGAGATTCCGTACAACATGAAATCAGTGAGATTCGAGTGAATATTGATTCCTTGGTTGAAGAAATAAAGTATATTAAAACAATAGAATTTTCCTTGCAAAATATTTCTGAATCAATTATTCGGCATATTCAAGTGGATAGCGTTGATATTGTTGGATTCCAAGGCAAAACAGAGTTAGTGGCGTGTCGAAATTTTGGACAAGGAGGAATAGGAACGCTACTCGCAACGGGCGATTCTGTGGATGTGAGTCTGAAATTGTATTCCAATAATGCTATTTATAAGGAACTTTGGGATGACGATTTGGCTGGAGTGGCTGTTGTGATGCATTTGACTAATACTACGATTTCTGGGACAACATTTTCGGAATATATTGAATTCGGAATGCAGAATAACGGCCATTACCATATCAACTATGGAGAACCCCTCAAGCAGACAGGGCGAGTGAAGGTGGATTGACTTGAACGCTCTGTAATTTTGGCACCCGCCCAGGCTGCCATCAAGAACCCCCGCAAGTAATTGCGTGAGCGCTTGAAAAAGCACAAATAATACAAACGACCGCCCCGGTTTCCGTGACAGGAAGCCGGGGCGGTTTTTTGTGCTCACGGAAGGGCAGATGAAAAACGCAGCATGAATATATACAATATAAAAATGAATATATGCTAAAATTTCGGGAAAATACTTGCATTTTCATTAAAATGAGTGTATTATAACACCTGCCGACGAAATGCCGACAATCAACAAGAGAGGGATCGATACTATTATGTCTTTGAAGAAGAAAATTGCTGCGGCTTTCATCGCCTGTGCGATGACGCTTGCCGTGGTTCCTTCCGCCTTCGCCTGCACGGCACTCTATGTCGGCAGCGACCTCACCGAGGATGGCACCACTATGTTTGGCCGGATCGAGGATCTGGGCACCAACGATTACAACAAGCTGTTCAACATCAGCCCCGCCGGGAAGCACACCGCGGGCGAGGTGTACGAGGGCTGCTACGGCTTTACCTACACCTTCACCCACGACAGCTACCGCTACACCGCCCGCCGGGACGACAACGGTCTGGGTGTCTGCCCGGACTGCGACAGCACCCACGAGCACACCCCCTATGAGGAGGCTGGCACCAACGAGAAGGGCGTCATGGTCTCTGCCACCGAGTCTCTCTACGGCACCGACGCCGTGCTGAGCGTAGACCCCTATGTGGACAACGGCATTGAGGAAGCCGAGATCACCACGGTGCTGCTGAGCGAAGCTTCCACGGCCCGCGAGGGTGTTGCCCTGCTGACCTCCATCTACGACAACGCCGGTGCAGCCGGCGGCTCCGGCGTGTTCATTGCCGATCAGAACGAGACCTGGTTCGTGGAGAACCTGACGGGCCACACCTACCTTGCCCTGAAGCTCTCCTCCAGCGTGGTCTTCATGCAGCCCAACATCGCCGCTATGGGCAAGATCGATCTGGATGACACCGACCATGTGGTGGCCTCTGCCAACCTGATCTCCGTGGCCCAGAAGGCCGGTACCTTTGTGGGCGACGCCGCTGCCAATGTCATCGATCTGGATGCCTCCTACAACGGCGACATCGCATCGGACCGCATGGCAGCCGGCCTGAACTACCTGTACGGCACCGACACCTTTACGAAGGACAACTACAGCGAGACCGACTTTGCTATCAGCAACGTCGGCGAGAACGGTGCCATCGTCCCGGTCTACTCCAACATCCAGCTGACCAAGAAGTTCTCGGTGGAGGATTCCATCCACTTCTTTCAGACCGAGCCCATCGGCAAGACGGGCAATGTGGAGACTCATCTGTTCCAGGTGAGCGCCACCGGCGATCTGAACACCGCCATTACCGAGTGGACCGCTTTTGACGACGACGTGTACAACGCCTTCGTCCCTTACTATCCGATGCTGACCACCGACACCGCAGATGTCTACAAGGTCTCGGTCCACACGGTCACCCGCTCCGACAAGCAGCCCACCGAGGGCGTCTGGTATCAGGATGCCAAGGGCCGCTACTATACCTACCCGGACGACTGGACCGACTCCTTCTACGGCGTGCGTGACGCCCTCTCCAACCTGCTGACCTACGGCAGCAATGGCAATCAGGTCACCGCAAAGGATCGGGCAGCAGCCAAGGCCAGCTATGCCGCGCTTCAGCAGGAGATCATGGCCGACTACGCCGATATGAAGGCCGCCGTTGCCGCCGCCGACACGCTTGAGGCCAAGCAGGCTGCCGCCACCAACGCCAGCAATGCCATGAGCCAGAAGGTGTACAACACCACCCTGAAGATGTACAATAAGCTCCAGGCCAAGACGGCCGCCCGGGCATGGGTCAGCTCTCTGCTGCACTGAGGCTTTGCAGCGCCTGAGGCGTTTCCCATAAAACCGCAGCGCCCCCGGTTTCCATGACAGGAAGCCGGGGGCGTTTTGTGCATGACTGCTCCTTGCAAACGCCACCCATTCGTTCTATATGACAAGGCAAAACTGCCGGAATTCTATTTGCAGGAAGAAAATTTGGAGAAGATCATTGCGGAGATGGGGTAAAACACACTGGAAATTCACAAATAACGTATCATCGTTACTCCGAACGCTCTGTAATTTTGGCACCCGCTCAGGCTGCTATTAAAAAACCGAGAGCATAAGGCTTTTATAGCGAGTTATCGTTAAAAATCTGGTATAAAATAAGGCTCGCCGTCAATTTTGAAATGAACCCCAAAAGTTAGACAAAAATCAAATTAAGCGGCCCCAACGGTCTGAATCCTGTACTGCACAGGGCTCAGGCCGTTTAGTTTTAATTTGATTCGGCGATTGTTGTAATAGTCAATGTACTCAACAATGGCCTTTTCCAGCTGGTCAAGGGAATCAAATTTTTCTAAATAGAACAGTTCAGTCTTGAGCAGTCCAAAGAAGTTCTCGGCAACCGCATTGTCCAGACAAGTGGCTTTCCGAGACATGCTTTGTGTAATGCCCTTTGCCTTCCGTAGATTCTGGTATCAGTGCAACTCCGGCCAGTAAGCCTTGTTGGCAACGATCTTATCGTCCGGAAATCTGTTCTTGACGTTTACATGAATAAGCGGTACGATACCATTAAGACCGCAGAAAAAGAGCGGGCGAACGATGCAGGATAAACCGGCACAGGGGGTGCTTTTTTGAACATCGAAAAAATCACGCAGGGAAAAAATCTGACCGATACAGAGCAAACCGTGCTGGAGTACATTCTGGACCATCTGGACACGGTACAGACCGAGGGTGTGCGCGGGGTGGCGCGGGCGAACTATACCTCCACCTCCACCATTATGCGGCTGGCGCGCAAGATGAATTACAGTGGCTTTGTGGATATGTGCTACAAGCTGCGCTCCTTTACCGAGACACCGCATCAGACCATGCAGGAGGAGGAAGATTTCCTCAACGGCTTCAGCACCCAGTCTCTGCTGAACTACAACACCTACACCCAGCTGAAGGTCTGTGCGGAAAAGCTGCTGGAGCAGCGGGACAAGATGATCTTTGTCTATGGTACCGGGTTTTCCGGCACGGTGGCCACCTACCTGACCCAGAAGCTGGTGAACATGGGCATCCTGTGCTTCAGTGCCACCGGCGGCGATTCCGTGGGCATTTTTGAGAATACGCTGGAGCGGATGGGGATGTTTTTCTGCATCTCCAAATCCGGCGAGACCTCGATGGTGCGCGACAAGATCAAGACCGCGCAGGAAAACGGCGTGTGCACTGTGGCCATTACCGGGGAGCAGGAGAACAGCGTGGGCCAGTACGCCGACCTGTGGTTCCGGGTGGAGAACCAGTGGAAGCTGGACGACCAGAACACCATGCCCAACACCTTTTTTCCGCAGGTGATGATGCTGATCGAGCTGATCGCCTACGAATACCGCCGCCTGTGCATGGAAAACGGCATCAAGTAAGAACGCTTGTGCGTTTTGCACAAAAAAATCATGGGTTCTTAAACAAAAGTGATAGAAACGCGTTACTGTTTTGGGTAACGCGTTTTCATTTGTTCAAAAATTGTTTACACTTGCGTTGGTTTGTGGGATAGTAGCATCACAGACCCGGCCGGGTCCCAGGGGATGGACGCATCCCAGGAGAATGGTTTTTGGAATTGTAAATGAAAAGGAGTCAACCCATGAAGGATAAGGTAATGGATGCATTGCAGCGGTTCTCCAAAGCAATGTTCATCCCCGTTCTGATCCTGCCCATTGCCGGTATTCTCATCGCTGTGGGCAACCTGTTCACTAATCCGCGGCTGCAGGCAGTGCTGCCGTTCCTGAACAACCCGGTCACCATCGGCTTCGGCACGCTGCTGTCCGGCTCGCTCAACGCCATCCTGGCCAACCTGGGCGTCATCTTCTGCGTAGGCCTCAGCGTGGGCCTGGCCAACAAGAAAAAGTCTGAGGCAGGCTTTATCTCTCTGCTGGCATTTCTGGTGTTCCTTAACGCCATGAACAAGTTTATGAATATGCGCGGCATGCTGGTAGAGGGCAGCCTTTCCGGTACCGGTCAGGCCATGGTTCTGGGCGTTCAGGTGCTGGATATGGGCGTGTTCATCGGCCTGCTGCTGGGCATCGTGGTGGCTTACATCCACAACCGCTTCTGCGAGACTGAGTTCAACAACGCCTTCCAGATCTACGGCGGCACCCGTTTCGTATTCATCGTGCTGATTCCGGTCATGGTGGTCATGGCTGTGCTGTTCACCTTTGTGTGGCCGTATGCACAGGCTGGCATCAATGCGCTGGGCGGCTTTATCCGCAGCGCAGGCAACTTTGGCCTGTTTATCTACGGCACGCTGGAGCGTCTGCTGATCCCCACCGGTCTGCACCATCTGGTCTACACCCCGTTCCTGTACACCTCTCTGGGCGGCACTGCCACTGTGGGCGGTCAGGTGCTGGAGGGTGCCCGCAACATCTACTACGCCGAGATCGCAGATCCCTCCGTTGCTGTGCTGAGCCAGTCCGTCATCTGGGACGCTCGTGGCATCTCCAAGATGTTCGGCCTGATCGGTGCCTGCCTGGCCATGTACCAGACCGCTCGCCCCGAGAACCGTGAGAAGATCAAGCCCGTTCTGATCACCGCCGCCGTCACTTCCTTTATTGCCGGCGTTACCGAGCCCATCGAGTTCAGCTTCCTGTTCGTGGCTCCCATCCTGTTTGTGGTCCATGCCGTTCTGGCTGGTTCCAGCTTTGTGGTCCTGAACCTGCTGGGCTGCCGTGCCATCGGCCCCAACGGCTTCATCGACTTCCTGCTGTACAACCTGCCCCTGGGCATTGGCAAGACCCGCTGGCCCATCTACATCGCTGTGGGCGTGCTGTACTTCTTCCTGTACTATGTGATCTTCCGCGTGCTGATCGTCAAGATGAACCTCCACACCCTGGGCCGTGAGGCAGAGGGCATGGAGATGAAGCTCCACTCCAAGTCCGAGTACAAGGCCAAGGTGGCTGCTGAGAACGGCACCGCTGCTGCCCCTGCTGCTGACAACACCGTGGACGCTACTGTCATCGTGGAGGCTCTGGGCGGCAAGGACAACATCCTGAAGGTCACCAACTGCTACACTCGTCTGCGCACCGAGCTGGCAGACCCCGACAAGGTCCAGGATGATGTGCTGAAAAACCAGACCGGTGCTTCTGCTGTCATCCACAAGGGCAAAAATGTCCAGGTGGTGTACGGCCTGAAGGTCAACGCCGTGCGCAAGGCCGTGGATGCAGAGCTGGGTCTGAGCGGCGAAGATTAACCAATTGTATTCCCTGAATCGATTTATAGAAAACATCCAGTAAGAGGGAGGGTAATATTCCATGAAAAAGTTTTCTATTGTGATCGCCGGCGGCGGCAGTACCTATACGCCGGGTATCGTTATGATGCTGATGCACAGTCTGGATCGGTTCCCGATCCGCAGCTTGAAGCTGTACGACAATAACCCCGAGCGTCAGAAGGTCATTGCCGATGCTGTGGCGCTGGCCATGAAGAAAGTTGCTCCGGATGTGGCCTTCAGCTATACCACCGATCCCGAAGAGGCCTTTACCGATGTGGATTTCTGCATGGCACACATCCGCAGCGGCGGCTATCCCATGCGTGAGCAGGACGAAAAAATCCCCCTGCGCCACGGCGTAGTGGGTCAGGAGACCTGCGGCCCCGGCGGCATGGCCTATGGCATGCGCAGCATTCCCGACATCATGCAGCTGATCGACTACATGGAAAAGTACAGCCCCAACTGCTGGATGCTCAACTACTCCAACCCTGCCTCCATCGTGGCAGAGGCCTGCCGTGTGCTGCGGCCCAACTCCAAGATCATCAACATCTGCGATATGCCGGTGGGCACCCTGCGCCGCATGAGCTACATCGTGGGCAAGACCCCCAAGGACCTGGACGTGAAGTACTACGGCCTGAACCACTTTGGCTGGTGGACCAGCGTGAAGGACAAGGACGGCACCGACTACACCCCCCAGCTCATTGACTATGTCAGCAAAAACGGCTATCTGACCCAGAAGGCCATTGAGACCCAGCACATGGATGCCAGCTGGCAGGAGACCCACCGCAAGGCGGCAGACCTGCAGGCTGTTACCCCGGATTGCCTGCCCAACACCTACCTGAAGTACTATCTGTTCCCGGACTATGTGGTGGAGCACAGCGATCCCAACTACACCCGTGCCAACGAGGTCATCGACGGCCGTGAAAAGACCGTGTTTGGTGCTGCCCGTGCCATTACTGCCTCCGGGGAGTTCCACGGTGACGAGTTCAGCATCGACAACCACGCCAGCTTCATCGTAGACCTGGCCCGTGCCATTGCCTACAACACCCACGAGCGGATGCTCTGCATTGTGGAGAACAAGGGTGCTATCAGCAACTTTGATCCCCATGCCATGGTGGAGGTGCCCTGTCTGGTGGGCAACGATGGTCCGGAGCCTCTGTGTCAGGGTGAGATCCCGACCTTCCAGCTGGGTATGATGAACCAGCAGGTCGCCGTGGAAAAGCTGGTGGTCGAGGCCTACTGCGAGCACAGCTACCAGAAGATGTGGCAGGCATTGACCCTGAGCAAGACCGTGCCCAGCGCCAAGGTAGCCAAGGAGATTCTGGATGACCTGATCGTTGCCAATAAGGACTACTGGCCCGAACTGCACTAATGACAGCGTTTCTGAAGCGCTGCCCCGGATATTCTCTGTCCCCATGAAGTAAGTCGAAGGGGCTGCTGCATAAAAATCTTCGCAAGGTTTTGCGTGAGCGCTTGAAAAAGCACAAATAAAGCATCGACTCCCCCTGATTTCCCGTTTCGGAAATCAGGGGGAGTTTTTTTCTGCCGCAGAAGATAAAAACACCGACAGCAGCGCAAAAACATCTTCTGACCAGCAGAGAAAGAGGCGGCTGCCATCGGATGCAAGGGAATGCTTTTTGAATTTCACAATTCTTTCACTTTCTTCTTGCCCGCAATACCCTTTCCGATACACCTGGCAAAGCAGACAGTGCACTTCAGCCCGGAATCCTTAAAACCATCCATACACACGGTGTGTTTGGAAAAACAGAACCGATACAGTGAAAACGCACTGTGTTTCTTCTTGTGGATGACTTATTTTGTGTATATTGACGTTTGATTTGAAAGAGTATACAATATCGTTGTCAGCAAGGTGTATGAAATGTATACTCTAGCCGAGGTGAGTATGATGAAATCAAACCGCGAATTGGTATTGGAACTCTTGCTGCAAACCGCAAAGTCTGGAGATCATCCCAACGGGTTGAGTACACAGTTCATGGCACAGCGGCTAAATATCCAGCGCACCAACCTGAGCAGTGTGCTGAATGCGCTGGTCCGTGACAAGAAGTTGGAAAAGGTCAATGGCCGCCCGGTGCTGTACCGGCTGGCAGGAGATGCCGTGTCCACGACATGGCGGGACGAGAGCTGCTTTTCGGAGCTTCTTGGCCCCCGGAACCTGCTGTACCCGGCCATTCAGCTGATCAAGGCAGCGGAGCTGTATCCCGGCAGCCCGATCCCGATCCTGATCAGCGGGCCGGTCGGCTGCGGAAAGACGGAATTCCTGAAGGTCATGTTCCGCTTTGCACAGACCCATAACGTTCTGACGGCATCCAGTCAGATGATCCGGCTGGACTGCTCGGAGTACCTGGTCGATCCCAAGAGCTTCCACCGGAAGCTGTTTGATCCGGCCGATGGACTGATCTCCCATATGGAAGATCACTTCATTGTGCTGGAACAGGTGGATCGGCTTGCACAGGGGGAGCTGAAGGAACTCACAAGCCTGCTGCAGAACCGTGAAGGCGGCCTGCTGGCGGCGGTGATCAACGAGGCGTCGCAGGAGGCATCGGTCCAGAACGCTGCTGCAGGTTTCTTCCCGGCGCAGATCCGGCTGCCGGCGCTGTCGGAGTGGTCCCTGTCGGACCGGCTGAACCTCATCCGGCGCTTCTTTACACAGGAAGCCGGGTGCGTCGGCAAAAAGATCATCGTGGGTTCGGAGCTGCTGATCTGCCTGCTGCTTTATCCCTGCAGGGAAAACCTGCGCCAGCTGCACACGGATATCCGCATGGGCTGTGCCAATGCGTATATGCGCTGTTACGAGCAGAAAACCGACAGCTTGACGGTAACAGCCTCCGATATGCCGGACTACGTCCGGCGCGGGCTGCTCTCCATCAAGGAGCACCGGACCGAGATCGAGGAACTGATTCCGCAGAACTACAATTTTTCCTTTTCTTCCCAGGGAGTCCACGCACAGCGGCTGGAGAGTGCAGACATCAAAGACAACCTCTACCAGTACATCGACAGCCGCACCAGTGAGCTGCTGCAGCGGGGCATCCCGGCGGCAGATGTCAACGACCTGATCGTGCTGGACATCAACAATGCGTTTTCGCACTATTCCGGAGATCTTGCCCGTCGGGTGGTGAACAAAAGCCAGCTGGCAAAGCTGGTGGATGACCGGTTGATCCGGCTGGTGGAAGCGTTTCTGCAGCAGGCAGAACAGCATTTTTCACGGCTGTATCCGGCGGCGACCTTCTATGGCTTGTGCCTGCACCTGAGCAATGTTCTGCAGCACACCGACAGCGTGGAGCGCAGATTGACCAGCGATCAGCTGCTGCAAATCATCAACACCCATAAAAACGAATATGCCTTTTCCTCCCAGCTGATCACGAATGTGGAAAAAGAATTCAACGTCACCCTCCGTCCGGAGGAATCCGCATTCGTGGCGCTGTTCCTGTGTGAGGATGGGGCGGAGACGAACGACACCCGCCGTCCAGCTGTCCTGATCGCCATGCATGGGCGCGGGGTGGCCAGCGGCATTGCAGCCGTGGTCCGGTCCATCAGCGGAGGCGAGATCACCGCCTACGACATGGACCTGGACAAGGACCTGCAGCTGGTTTACAGCGAGCTGAAAAACCGCATTCTGGAGTGTGACTGCGAGCGCGGCATTCTTGCCATTTATGACATGGGCAGCTTCAAGCAGATGTTTGAGATGATCCAGCAGGAATGCGGCATCGTGATCTACGCCATTCAGGTACCCATCACGCTGATGGCCATTGAAGCCGCCCGCCTTGCCCCGAACACCGACAGCCTGACCTCTCTGAGGGAGACACTGGCCGATGCGTTCCAGGACGTGTCTGCCCTGAGCGAGAGCCTGTTCTACCGCAGTGCTGCCAGCCGGGTGATCATCACCTGCTGTGCCAGCGGGCAGGGCGGTGCCGTTATCACCAAACAGTATCTGGAAAAGCATCTGGATCTGGATGGTATCGACGTGATCCCTCTGGCCATCGCAGACCGGAAGCTCCTGATCCAGGAGATCAACCGCATCCGCGAGAAGCACCAGATCCTTTGCCTGATCGGCATCTATGACCCGCAGATCTACGGCCTGCCGTTCTACCCGGTCAACGAGGTGTACACGGCAGAGCTGTACACACTGGCAGACCAGCTCCACCTGAACATCAAAGGGGAGCAGGAACGCAGCAGCACCCGCAAGGTCATTCTGGACCATCTGAAAACCGAGTTCACCCATGTGGATGGGGAACGGATGGAACAGCTGCTTCCGGCGGTCATGAAACAGCTGCGCTGTCTGGCCGATGCCATGCAGCTGGAGCTGTCCATGGAGCAGGAAGTGGGGCTGATGGTGCACATCGCCTGCTGCTTTGAGCGGCTTGTGGCGGGCACCTGCAGCCCATCGAACCGCTGGGCGGATGAGATCCTGCAGGAGGATGCAATTCTCTACCAGAAGCTGCTGGAGATCCTTGCCCCGATGGAAACCGCCTTTGGCGTAAAGCTGCCGAAGGAAGAGTTTGCCAATATCATCGTGATCCTGAAAAAATTACAAAAATAAAGGAGTGACCCGTAAATGAAAAAGTATACGGCAGAGGACATTGTCATGAACCTTGTCTGCAACGGCGGCGACTGCCGCAGCAAGGCGCTGGAAGCCATTCAGGCGGCGCGCAAGGGCGACTTTGAGCAGGCGGATGCGCTGATGGCGCAGGCGCAGCAGAGCATGCATCTGGCACACAATTTCCAGACCGAGCTGATCCAGGCAGAGATGCGGGAGGACGAGTCGGAAAAGGCGGAGCTGAGCCTCTTGATGGTTCACGGGCAGGATCACCTGATGGACGGCATGGTCGTGTACGACCTGGCCAGCGAGATCATCGAGATCCTGCGGGAACGCAAACTGTAACGTTCAGCAGGAATCCGTGTGCCGGAGCTGCCGCAGGGACAGCGGCCGTATCCCGAGGCGGTTTCCGGCACAGGGAGCTTGTTGTTGGTTAGATCCGGAACATCGGTTTTGATTTTTCACAGGAGGAAAAAATGATGAAACACCTTAAAATCACCGTCGCCTGTGCAGGCGGTATGTCATCTTCTATGATCTGCAATAAGATCATTGCAGCAGCAGCCAAGAAGGGCTACGAGTGCGAATGCAAGGCATACGGCACCTCGGAAGTGGGCAAAGTGATCGAGGGCAGCGCAGTGCTGCTGATCGGCCCGCAGGTGGCCTACCAGAAAGAAAAGCTGCAGCAGCAGTACCCGGATGTGCCCGTGGAGGTCATCAGCATGATGGACTACGGCATGATGAACGGCGAGAAAGTGTTCAACGATCTCGCTGCAAAATACGGCTGGTAAAGGAGGCCGCAGCAATGAGTGAGAAAAAGAGCTTTGTGGAAAAACTGATGCCTGTCGTGAGCAAAATGCAGGAGAACATCTATGTCAGCGCCATCACCGGCGGCATGATGAACGCCATGCCCGTGCTGATGGCAAGCGCTATTTTCCAGTTGTTCTACAGTTTCCCCATCACGGCATGGACGAACTTTTTGCAGAATATCGGCCTGTACGGCCTGCTGACCACGGTCGTGGACGTCTGCAACCTGACCGCTCTGTTCATCGTGTTCGGCATCGGCCGCGCACTGGGCGACAAAAAGGGCGTGGACGGCGTGCAGTGCGGTCTGGCCGCCCTGCTCTGCTTCCTGATCATTACCCCGCTGGACGTGCTGGAGACCGGCACCTACATCAGCACCAGTAACCTCGGTGCACAGGGCATCTTCACAGCCATCATCATCGCACTGGTCGCTCCGTCCCTCTACGCCTTCTGCATCCAGAAGAATATCGTCATCAAGATGCCGGCTGCCGTCCCGGAATTCGTCTCCAAGAGCTTTTCCGGTATCCCGGCTTCGCTGGTCACGGTTGTGCCCTTCGTTGCCGTCCGCGGTCTGTTCTCCATGACCAGTTGGGGCTCCTTCACCGGCTTCATCTATCAAGTGGTCCAGGTTCCGCTTACTGCGCTGGGCAACTCGCTGCCGGCGCATCTGATCGCAATGTTTGTCTGCAGCCTCCTGTGGTGGTGCGGCATGCACGGCTCGCTGGTTGTGGTGAGTGCCTGCGCGGCCATCTGGACTGCACCCATGATCGAGAACCTGAATGCCTACAACGCAGGCCTGCCCATCCCCTATGTTCTCAGCTTCATGTCCTTCTTCCTGATCCTTCAATTTCTCGGCGGCCCCGGCTGCATGTTCGGCCTGTATCTGGACCTGGCTTTTACCACCAAGAGCGAGCGCTATAAGGCAACCGGCAAAATGTGCCTGGTTCCTGGCATGTTCAACATCATTGAGCCGGTCGTCTACGGTCTGCCCATCGTCATGAACCCGGTTCTGCTGGTGCCGTTCTGCGGCCTGCCGGTGGTGCTGTATCTGGCCTATTATCTGCTGGCCAGCGCGGGCATCATCGGAATTCCCTGTGTGTCCCTGGGGGTCATGTGCATCCCTGCACCGATCGCCGGCTTCCTGCTGGGCGGCGGTGTTCGCCTCGGCCTCTTCTGCCTGATCTGCTTGGCAATCAGCTGCGTGGTGTATTACCCGTTCGTCAAGATCCTGGATGCACAGGCTCTGAAGGAAGAAAAGGCAACCGCTGCACAGAATGCGGCAGAATAATACGCGGTGTTTTTGAGCATTGCAAGTTAAAGAAAGCCGCCGCGGCCGGGTGCCTGTATCCGGTTCCGGCTGCAGCGGCTTCTCTTTTTTACGCTTTTTTACAGCAAGGAGGTAAATGAAATGGCATTCCCGAAGAACTTTTTGTGGGGCGGCGACATCAGTGCCGCACAGATCGAAGGTGCCTGGGATGAGGACGGCAAGTCCCCCACGGAAGCAGACTATCTGCTGGGGGCCGACAAGTCCAGCGTACGCATGGCCTACTATCAGATGCCGGACGGCACCGAGGGCAAGGTCCCGCTGATGAGCGGTATGCTGCCCAAGGGCGCAAAGTACATCCTGAAGGATGGCGTCTTTTACCCCAACCACAAGGCGACCGATTTTTACCACCACTACAAGGAGGACATCGCCCTGCTGGGTGAGATGGGCTTCAAGGCGCTGAATCTCTCGATCTCCTGGGCACGCATCTACCCCTACGGTGTGGAAAAGGGCGTGAACCAGAAAGGCGTGGAGTTCTACCGCGATGTGCTCAAAGAGTGCCGGAAATATGGCATTGAGCCGGTGGTCACGCTGTACAAGTACGATATGCCGGCTTTTTACATCGAGGACTGGGGCGGCTGGTCGAACCGGAAGCTGATCGACGAATACGTCGAGTTTGCAAGGGTCTGCCTGACCGAGTACAAGGGTCTGGCCACCATCTGGAACACCTTCAACGAGATCAATGCTCCGCTGATGTTGTGCAAGATGGCACACCAGACGACCGATGATCTGCAGCGCGGCTACGAAGAGGTCCACAATCAGCTGGTGGCCTCGGCAAAGGTGGTGCAGCTGGCTCATCAGATCGACCCGGACAACAAAGTCGGCTGCATGTGTGCAGGATTCTTTGCCTATCCGTATACCTGCGATCCCAACGACTTCCTGAAGCTGCAGCAGGAGGCGCAGGCGGGATTCTATCTGTTCTCGGATGTCTTTGTGCGCGGTTACTACCCCGGCTATGCAAAGTCGATCTTCGACAAGGAAGGCGTCGTGATGAATATCTCTGAAGAGGACAAGGCAGACCTTGCCGCGGGCAAGGTGGACTTTATGGCGTTCTCTTACTACAATTCCAGCTGCGTCACGACCCATGAAGTGGATGCGACCGCAAAGGGCAACATGATGGGCGGCATCAAAAACCCCTATCTGGATGCCAGCGAATGGGGCTGGCAGATCGACCCGGTGGGCTTCAAGCGGGCACTGCATGAGCTGTACGATCGCTATCAGCTGCCGCTGCTCGTGATCGAGAACGGTCTGGGCGCACAGGACACGCTGGAGGCAGACGGCTCCATCCACGACCCGTATCGTGTGGACTACATGAGCCGCCACATTGCTGCCATGAAGGAAGCCGTGGAGGAAGGTGTCGACCTGATGGGCTACACCATGTGGTCCTGCATCGACCTGGTCAGCGCTAGCAGCGGTGAGCTGCGCAAGCGCTATGGCTTTGTCTATGTGGACGCCCACGATGACGGCACCGGCACCTTCAAACGTTACCGCAAGGACAGCTTCTGGTGGTACAAAAAGGTCATCGAGAGCAACGGCGAGGACCTGGGCTGAGCGCCCCGGCGGATGTCCTGAAATCCACGCAGGGTTCTGCGTGAGCACTTGAGAAAGCACCAAAAAAGCATCAACTCCCGCTGGTTTCTGTAACAGGAAGCCAGCGGCTTTTGTGTATTCGGAGAATGGAATCATTCGGCGTATGTGCTGGCCTTCTGCGTCATCACCTGCATCGCCTTTGTGGGAATGTTGTTTCTCTTTCGACCGGTTGCTTGTCGATGTAATTCAATGCATTTCTTTTTGCGCTCGCATCTCTATTTCATGAAAATGCCCCCATTCCGGTTGTCCGGAATGGGGGCATATATCAGAGCAGACGGGGGGTGCTTTAAGCGTTACGGCTTTTTGTGCTCCGGGTTTTCGCAGCGGCTGTGGCAGGACGCACAGTTGCCGCCGCAGCCCTCGCCCTTCCAGCCGCCGTTCTTGGAGATCCACACAACGGCCAGTGCAAACAGGACGGCCAGCACCAGCAGGGTGATAATTCCACGCAGTGTCAACATTTTAAAAACCTCTTTTCCTGCGGAACGTTTCCGCTTTCAGTATACACGATTTTGCCCCAGAGCGCAACCGGAATGCCGCACGGAAAAAAATTGAAATTTTTTGAAAATAGGGCTTGCAATTTGCCCGGGGCAGTGCTATAATAATCACGTTCCAATTCGGAGCGCCAAACAAAACAACAGAATATGGAGGATTAGCTCAGCTGGTTAGAGCACCTGCATCACACGCAGGGGGTCTGGGGTTCGAGTCCCTAATTCTCCACCATACAGTTCGTACTCGAACCCGATTCTTTACGAAAAAGGGTTTGGGTACGTTTTTTGTTTATCGGAAGTTCTGCGGAAGGACTACACAGAGCGTTAAACGAGCAAAGGCAGGGTATCACTATGACGGTGGTATCCTGCCTTTTGCTTTGAGGAATCAAGTTCGCTTTGTGCGAACTTGGTCGTCACCCTATATGACGCATTGGGGGCAATCGCTGTGTACGTGCGTACCGGGAGAGCGTGTACACCTCTGGCAAGGTGTAACACACTAGACTTTGTTCCAAAGTCTGTGTGCCAAGGGGCATAGCCCCTTTGGAATCCCTGCGGAGCGTGTACGCACGTACGCAGGGAACCAGCTAAAACTCTCTTATACAGATTGAAAATCAAACCGGTTATCGTTGTAAACGATTCGTAGAGTATCTTACGGCGAAAATAGCCGCGGTATTTCTTGATAATGGTTTATAGTCGTGCTATCTTGTAGTGGCAAGGAGGGAGCAAAATGGATTCACAGAAGTTTGGTACATTTATCGCCCAGTGCCGCAAAGACAAGAAAATGACACAATCTGACCTAGCCGCAAAATTGAATGTGACCGATAAAGCTATCAGCCGCTGGGAAAGAGGTGTGGGGTTCCCCGACATCAATACCATCGAGCCATTGGCCGCAGCTTTAGATGTCAGTGTTGCAGAACTTATGAAATCCGAAAGGATAGATGAATCAGAGATGTCTATCGCGATGAACAACGAAATTGTGAACAATGCGTTAAATTTTGCGGAGAAGCAAATTCAGCAGGAGAGAAAAAATGTTTTCTCAATTATTGGATGCCTTACCGTTGCCATAATTTTCATTCTATATCTGGATAATATCGGATGGCGGCTCGACACCTTTCTTTTTACAGTAGTGGGGATAATTCTCCCATTGATAGCAATCCTCTCGTTCCTTGTGCTGCTGGGATACGCTATATACCGAAAGTGCAAAGACCAGTCTTGCCACCAAACCTTTTTGATTGCCCTTGCCGGCTTGGGGATAGTTGCTCTGATATTTGGTGCCTTTATGCTGGCTGGAACTTTGGGGTTAGGCCCTGTGCCTCAGTAAACATAAGCAGGGTTTGGGGCAGGCACGCCCCAACAAGAGCACTTCGGAAACTCACATGAGTTGAAGAAGTGAAGTCCCGGATGGACAAGAAATTTTCAAGAATTGAAAATTTGTGGCCACGGGACGATTCTTGCTCTCCGCTAATTTGCTCAAAACGGCTTTTGTGTAATTGTTTCCAAATTATTAAGACGCAGAAGTGAGCAAAGAACTTTTTTCTTCTGAAGTGGTGGTGCTCACGGTGAGCACCACCACTTTTCAGTTTTATTTTTCTTGCAAATAGGTGCGAAATATGGTATATAGGTTATACGAAACATTTCTTTGATTGAATGGTCTGCCATTCAATCATGTGTAAAGAGAGGTGCTACCATGACCGCCGTAATCTACGCCCGCTATTCATCCGAAAGCCAGCGTGAAGCG